>Ga0302320_10014587_pt1 | contig 16246 bp, 13 predicted proteins | sample Bog_T0_3_FD_202130 | JGI IMG/M metagenome (GOLD analysis project Ga0302320, IMG submission 202130) | Peat permafrost microbial communities from Stordalen Mire near Abisko, Sweden - Bog_T0_3 | ecosystem: Environmental > Terrestrial > Soil > Wetlands > Peat | place: Sweden: Abisko, Stordalen Mire... | reverse complement strand
GCCCTGGTGGGTTTGGGATCGGGGTTGATGGGAAGCGCCGGGGCTGCGGTGGAGGGGATCAGGCTGAGTTTTGCTTTGGTTGTTCTGGACATTGAGAATTCTCCCTATGTAGAGTGTGCGACAGAGGGAGGTAATTATCTGCAAAAGCCACCTGCGCTCCACCCCACGGACCAAGACCCGTCCGTGGGGACCCCGGCCTGCGGTGGGGCAGACGCGCTTCGCGCATGGGGTTCGTGGTATCTCACCCATTTCACGATGGAACTGTGAAATGGATGGGGCACGGCAGAATGTGGGGTGAACCCCTTGGGTGAGACAACCTCCGGACTGGCTTTATTGGTGGCGTCTGCGCTGTCAGTGCAGCCGGTGGGTCAGGAGACCCGTCGGACAGCCGACCGGGCGAATGCCGCCTTCAGGGGTAGCGCAACCGCTCCTGTAAAGTTGGAAGAGGTGCTTCGCACTTTTTTGCGCTGAGATTTTGACGCTTCGGACCTTCTTCTTCTTTTGACGACTCCTTCCAAATCGGACGTGATGGCGGGCTCATCGGACAGGTCAACGCCTGCGGATGAGCTGGGGGTGCTGCTGCAGACGGTGTTTGGGTTTGCGCGGTTCCGGAAGGGGCAGGAGGCGGTGTGCCGCGCGGCGATTGCGGGCCGGGACCTGCTGCTGGTGATGCCGACCGGAGCGGGGAAGAGCTTGTGCTACCAGTTGCCGGCGCTGGCGCGGGGCGGGACGGCGCTGGTGATTTCTCCTCTGATTGCGCTGATGGATGACCAGGCGGCGAAGCTGACGGCGCTGGGGCTGAAGGTGGCGCGGATTCACTCCGGGCTGGAACGCAGCGTGGCGCGGCAGGCGTGCGTGGATTATCTCAACGGGAGCTTGCAGTTCCTGTTTATTGCGCCGGAGCGGCTGCGGGTGCCGGGGTTTGCGGAGATGCTGGCCAAACGGAGGCTGGCGCTGATCGCGATTGACGAGGCGCATTGCATCTCACAATGGGGCCACGACTTCAGGCCGGATTACCGGATGCTGGGAGAGTACCTGCCGGCGCTGCGTGGGGATGCGCCCGAAGGTCCTGCGCCGGTACTCCACCCCACGGACCAAGACCTGTCCGTGGGGACCCCGGTGCTTGCGCTGACGGCTACGGCGACGCCTTCGGTGCAGGCGGACATTGTGGCGCAGTTGGGGATGGTGAAGCCGGAGCGGTTCATTCACGGCTTCAGGCGCGACAACCTGGGGATTGAAGTGGTGGAGGTTTCGATGCCGGAACGGCCGGAGGCGATCTGTGGCCTGCTGGCTGACCCGGCGAGGCGGCCGGCGATTGTGTATGCGACCTCGCGCAAACAGGCGGAGCGGCTGGCGGAGGAGCTGTCGCGGCTGCTGCCGGCGGCGGCGTACCACGCGGGGCTGGAGCCGGAGACGCGGGAGCGGGTGCAGACGGCCTTCCAGGCGGGCGAGCTGGAAGTGGTGGTGGCGACGATTGCCTTCGGCATGGGCATTGACAAGGCCGATATTCGGACGGTGATCCACGCCGGGCTGCCGGCGACGCTGGAGGGCTACTACCAGGAGATTGGGCGCGCGGGACGCGATGGCGGGCCGAGCAGGACCTACCTGATGCATTCGTATGCCGACCAGCGGACGCACGACTTTTTTCTGAATCGCGACTATCCGCCGGTGGACCATTTGAACCAGGTGTTTCGCTCGCTGAAGGAAGATCCGCAGCTGGTGGAAGATTTGCGCGGAGCGACGCGGCTGGGGGAAGAGGAGTTCGACAAGGCGCTGGAAAAGCTGGAGATCCACGGCGGGGCGCGGGTGGACTTTGGCGGCAACGTGACGCGGGGAGGCACGGGCTGGAAGAAGACCTATACGATCCAGGCGCAGTACCGTGCGGAACAGTTTGAGAAGGTGCTGCGGTTTACGACTTCAAACGAGTGCCGGATGGCGGCGCTGGTGCGGCACTTTGGCGACATTGCGGACGCGAGCAGGAACTGCGGGGTGTGCGACGTGTGCGATCCGGCGGGGGCGGTGTTGAGGCTGTTCCGGCGGGCGTCGGCTGCGGAGCGGGAGATGGTGCAGGCGATTGCCGACGAGCTGCGGCCGGTGGATTACAAGGCGGCGGGAACGCTGCAGCGCAATGTTGACCCGGGGGGCGGGTTGAGCCGGAGCGGCTTTGACGGCCTGCTGAACGCGATGGTGCGGGCGGGACTGATCGATATTGAAGACGCCGAATACGAAAAAGACGGGGAAGTGAAGCGGTTCCGCAAGGTGCGGCTGACGGCGGCAGGGCTGGAAGTAAGGCCGCGGACGCCGCTGGCGCTGCTGCTGAGCGATGGGATTGTGGAGGAGTTTGGAGGGCGGACTGCTGCGCCGGCGCGGGCGAAGAAAGCCAAGGCTGCGGCGGGGAAAAAGCCGGGGGCGGTGGCTGGGCCGGTGGAATTGACGGCTGAGGATGAGGCGCTGGTGGCGCGGCTGAAGGCGTGGCGGGCAGGGGAGGCCAAGCGGTTGGGGCTTCCGGCCTACATGGTGCTGAACGACCGGACAGTGACGGCGCTGGCGCAGGCGCGGCCGGAGAATCCCAGGCAGTTGCTGGATGTGGATGGAATGGGCCCCGCCAAGGTGGAGAAGTTTGGCGAGGCCATTCTGGGGTTGTGCGGAGGGGTTGGTTAGAGCGGGTGGATGCGATGTCCAGAGTTCATCGCATCCATGACGAAGAACAACCGCAGGTCCTTCGACTCCCTTCGCTACGCTCCGGTCGCTCAGGATGACAGCTTATTATTATTCGAGCTGCTAACTCATCAATAAGCTAGCTGCTGACTCAGTATTAAGCGAGCTACTAACTCGGTATTAAGCGAGCTACTAACTCGGTATCGAGCGGCTACTGACTCGGGATCCTAGCTGACGCGCTCAATGACTACGGATTCGAGGACGACGGGCTTGTTGGGCTTGTCCTGTCCGCCGCGGGGGACGAGGGAGATTTTGGTGACGATGTCCTGGCCTTCGACGACTTCACCGAAGATGGTGTGATTGCCGGTGAGCCAGGGCGTGGCGGCTACGGTGATAAAGAACTGGCAGCCGTTGGTGCCGGGTCCGGAGTTTGCCATGGCCAGCTTGCCGGGCTTGTCGAACTTGTGCGCGGAGCCCTTGGTCTCGTCTTCAAAGCGGTAGCCGGGACCGCCCATGCCGTTGCCGGCCGGGTCGCCGCCCTGGATCATGAAGTCGGGAATGACGCGATGGAAGATGGTTCCGTCGTAGAGCTTGTCCTTGGACTTGGCGCGGGTGGTGGGATGGACCCACTCTTTGGCGCCTTCAGCGAGTTCGATGAAGTTCTTGACGGTGATGGGCGCTTCGGACTCGAAAAGGCGGACGGTGATCTTGCCTTCAGTGGTGGTAAAGACGGCGTAGGTTCCTGCTGCGAGTGCCATGGAGACTCCTGAGATACGTTTGGGTTTCGCGGTATCCCATGTCTCAAGAGCGAGACATGGGGCACCGGAATTCTTTGAAGTGAACGATTATGGTTGGGGAGCGGACGGGGGAGCGGACCGGGCTCCGCTGGGGGACGGTGGAAACGGCTGGCCCTGGCGCACGATGGTTACTTTCTGGAGCACGACCGGGGTAAGCGGCTTGTCGTCGGCGTCGCGTTTGACGCGGGCGATGGCCTTGACCACGTCCACGCTGGGATCGTCACACTGGCCAAACAGCGAGTAGTGCCCGTTGAGCGAAGGGAATTCCTTCTCCGTGATGAAGAACTGGCTTCCGTTGGTGTTGGGTCCTGAGTTGGCCATGGCCAGCCGTCCCGGCCGGTCGAAGTCCAGGCCCGGGGTGGTCTCGTCGTTGAAGGCGAAGCCAGGCTCGCCGGTGCCGTTGGCCGCCGGGTCGCCGCCCTGAATCATGAACTCGGGAATGACGCGATGAAAGATGGTGCCGTCATAGAGCGGCTTGTTGTGCTGGACCTGTTTGGTTCTGGGGTCGGTCCAATCCTTTGTGCCTTCAGCCAGGGCGATGAAGTTGGCTACGGCCGTGGGTGCCTGCTGCTGGAAAAACTGGCAGGTGATGCGGCCCATGGACGTGTCGATCACCGCGGTGGGCCCGTTGGGAATGTTCAAAGCTGCGGCGGTGGCAACCGGCGCGTCGGGCAGATCTTCCGCGGGCGGGGTTGCCGGCTTGGTGGACTGCTGGGCAAAGGCCGCGCCGGCAAACAAGACGGCAACGGCGGCTGCCAGAACGGGAAATGGAAGCGAATTCTTGAGTTTCATACCATTGATGAGGGTAAATCACGCAGCGGGTAGACCGCCAGGCATTGCATGCAGCGGATTTTTGGTTAAGCTGGTTGCCGGATTCCCTTGACTTTCTATCCATAGACAGGCTATATATTGGCGCATGGCCAAGAAACCCGATCTTTTGCCCGGAACGCTGGACATGCTGATTCTGAAGACACTGACGCGCGCACCGCTGCACGGCTACGGGATTGCGCTCTCAATCAAGCGCTACTCAGACGATGTGCTGACGGTGGAGGAGGGCTCGCTTTACCCGGCGCTACAGCGGTTGCTGCTGCAGGGTTGGGTGAAGGCGGAGTGGAAGCTGACGGAGACCAACCGGCGGGCGCGCTTTTATACGCTGACGGCGGCGGGGCGGAAGCAGTTGGGGATTGAGCTGAGCGAGTTTGAGCAGATGATTGCGGCAATCGGGCGCGTGTTGCAGGACGCGTAGGGCATTGCGGAGAAGACGATGCAGAGGATTCTTCAATTCGTGCGGAAGGTGGCTTGGGCGTTCGGGCGGAGACGGTTTCGGGCGGAGCTGAACGAGGAGATGGCGTTTCATCGCGAGCAGGCGGCGAAGGATCTGATTGCCGGCGGGATGACGCCGGAAGCCGCTCGTTATGCGGCGATGCGGCAGTTCGGCAATGCGACGCGGTTGCGGGAGAAGAGCCACGAGGTGGTTGGATTCAGGATGGAGACGGTGGTACAGGATTTGCGGTTTGCGCTGCGGCAGTTGCGGAGGAATCCCGGATTTGCCGCGACGGCGGTGGTGATTCTGGCGCTGGGGATGGGCGTGAGCGTGGCGATTTTCGGCTTTGTGGACGCGGCGCTGTTGCAGCCGCTGCCGTACGCGCAGCCGAACCGGCTGATGGACGTGGCGGAGACCGGAACGATGTTTCGGCGATCGGATCTTTCTCGCGACGACTATGACGATTGGAAGCGGTTGAATCACTCGTTCAGTTCGCTCGCGGCCTATGGGGGCTCAGGATTCCTGCTACTGACGCCATCGGGTGCGGTGCCAGTGCCAGCGACGCGGGTGAGTGATGGCTTTTTTCGCACACTGGGCGTGAAGCCGATGCTGGGGCGGGATTTCATGCCTGGGGAAGACCCGCCCGGCCAGGCAAAGATCGCGATGTTGTCGTACGGAACGTGGCTGAAGCGGTATGGCGGGCGGCGCGATATTGTGGGTCAGGCGATCAACCTTAATGAAGATACATATACCATTGTCGGCGTGTTGCCGCGCGATTTCTCGTTTGCCTTGCGTGCAAATGCGGAGTTCTGGGTTCCGCTGCTGGATAAGAACGGCTGCGAAGTGCGGCGCACCTGCCACAACCTGTACGGGATAGGCAGGCTGCGCGACGGGGTTACGCCGGGGGCGGCACTCCAAGAGATGAAGGCAATTGCCGCGCAATTGGCGGTGGAGTATCCAGTCTCGAACCAGGGGCAGGGCGCAAGCGTGATGCCGCTTTCAGAGCAGATTGTGGGCAAGGTGCGGCCGATACTGCTGACGCTGTTGGGCGGTGCGGGATTGCTGCTTCTGATTGCATGCGTGAATGTGGCGAGCCTGCTTCTGGTGCGGTCGGAGAGCCGCAAACGGGAAGTTGCGGTGCGCGGAGCGCTGGGGGCAACGCCGATGCGGCTGATTCGGCAGTTTATGACCGAAGGACTGCTGCTGGCGGCGGCGGGCTGCGCTGGCGGAGTGGTTTGCGCGGTGTGGCTGATGACGCTGTTGACGCGGCTGGTGCCGAAGGAGATGGCAGCGAGCCTGACGTTTCTGAGCGGCGTGGGCATGAACGCGCATACGGCGGTGTTTGCCGGAGTCATTGCGCTGCTGGCGGCGGCGGTGCTATCGCTGACACCGATTCTGCGGCTCTCATTCCTGGAGATCCACGAGGGGATGAGCGATGGCGGGCGCGGATCGGCTGGACGGTTCTGGAGCCGGATTGGGGCGAACCTGGTGGCGGTGGAACTGGCGGTGGCCGTGGTGTTGCTGGTGGGCGCGGGGCTACTGGGGAAGAGTTTTTACCGGCTGCTGCATGTGGAGAATGGTTTCGACACAAGCCATCTGGCGACGGTGCAGGTGGCAGCGCCGGACAAAAGGTATCCGAAGACAGGACAGAAAGTCGCGCTTTATCGCGAGATCACTCACCGCTTGTCGAGCTTGCCGGGAGTGCAATCGGTGGGGATCACCAGCGACCTGCCGGTGCAGTGCAACTGCGATACGGATTGGATACGCATTGTGGGCAAACCCTTTCACGGCGAACACAACGAGGTGGACGAACGCGATGTGAGCCCAGGCTACCTGCCTACGCTGGGAGCAAAGCTGGTGCGCGGGCGGCTGTTCACCGAGGACGACGATGCCTCGAAGACGGAGAAGATCGTGATCAATGAGGCGCTGGCACAGAAGTATTTTCCGGGCGAAGACCCGATCGGGCAGATGGTGGGCAATGGCAACCTCGATCCGAAAGCGATGCGGGAGATTATCGGCGTGATTGGGAATGTGCGCGAGGGCGGGTTGGACGAAGAACTGTGGCCATCTGAGTACCAGGCTATCTACCAGGGTCCGGACACTTTCTTTTCTGTGGCGGTGCGCACTGTGCAGGACGAGAAGTCGGTGCTGCCGGTTGTGGTGAGGACACTGCACGAGGTCGATCCGAACCTTGGCACGATGAACGAGAGCACGATGACCGAACAAATCGAAAGCTCACAGACGGCGCTGCTGCATCGGTTCTCTTCGTGGCTGGTGGGCGGGTTTGCGGCGATGGCGCTGGTGCTGGGGGTGGTGGGGCTGTATGGCGTGATTGCCTACTCGGTGAGCCAGCGGACGCGGGAGATCGGGGTGCGCATGGCGCTGGGGGCGCAGCGGAGTTCGGTGTACAAGATGGTGCTGACGCAGGCGGGAAGGCTAACGGCTGTGGGGCTGGGAGCGGGGCTGATCTGCTCCGTGGGCGCTTCGCTGCTGATGCGCAAGCTGCTGTTCGGGGTTGCGGCGTGGGATGCGCCGACCTTGATTGGGGTTGCGGCGGTGCTGTCGTTCTTTGCGTTATTGGCCAGCTATATTCCCGCGCGGCGTGCGGCACGCGTGAATCCTACGGAGGCGCTGCGGGCGGAATGAAAAAGACAGGGAATAGGAAATAGGGAATAGGGAATAGAAAGCCGGCGCTGTGTGGAGCGGAGTTTTGGTCAGGCGAGACGGCGGGTGAGTGGGGGACTCAAGCCTCGCTCGGGCAATCCGAAATATCCGGCTCCGTATTGTCTTCCAGGGAATTGTCTTCCTGAGCGAAGGCGAACCTTCCACGGCCCGCCGCCTTCGCCCGATAGAGTGCGGCATCTGCCAGCTTGATGAGCGAAGGGATATCCTTCGCATCGCCCTCATTGGTCGCGATTCCGATGCTGACCGCGATCTGGATGGATTTCCCTTCCAGCGGGAAAGAGAAATCTTCAAAAGCCTGGAGTACGCGCTCGGCAACATGCTGCGCCTGTTCTCGTTTGGCCCTGGGCAGCAGGGCGAAAAACTCGTCGCCTCCCCATCGGCACAGGAAGTCCTCATCGCGCAGGCTGTCGCGGAGAGTCTTGGTGACGGCAATGAGCACTGCGTCGCCAGTGGCGTGCCCGTACTGGTCGTTGACGAGTTTGAAACGATCGATGTCGAACATGAGCAGGGAAAGGCCCAACCCGGTGCGAGCGGCTCCGGACATTTCGCGGAAGGCGATTTCCTCAAAGGCCCGCCGGTTGAAGAGGGCGGTGAGTGGGTCGCGCATGGCTTGAGCCACGAGTGTCCGGTTGAGCCGCTCGGAAAGCATCAGCAGGAACAAGGGGAAAACGACTGCTTCGGCCATTATTGCGGCCATGTTGTTGAAGATGGCGCGCGAGTTGTTGAAGTTGTATTCGGGGCTGAACTGGCGGGCCAGGAAGAAGTTGACAATGACGCCGGAGATGGCGGCGGCAAGCAGCAAATACACCACGGAAAGAACGACATCGGCGAATGGCCTGCGGCCTTCCTCAGAGCGCAGCAGAGAACTGGCGATGAGCAGCATCATGGACACATCGATGCAATTGAAGAGGAGATTCTCGATGGTGATGTTGCGCTGGAAGAAGGTGAACCAGGTGCAAACAGCAAACATCAGCAAGGGCGGGAGGATGAGCCATTGGATCGAGGCAGGCTGCCGCTTGAGACTACGAATCGCCCAATATTCCAGGGTCAGGCATATTGCAACCAGTGTATTGCCCAGGACATAGAAGACGAATTCGCCATCCCATGAGCGTCCCAATCGGAGGGCGTAGTTGGTTCCGAGGCAAAGGTTTGCAGCGCCCCAAAGAAAGAGCACGCGGCCCAGGTAGGACGGGTATGCCTTTCTAACGACCAGCACCAGCAAGCCGAAACCGCTGGAGGCAAGCGCTCCGATCATCCAGAAAGGCCGAATATCGAGATTCATAACTCTTAGCCTTTTCTATAACATCCGGGTACGGCTTGTCATGCCAAGTCCTAAACCGATGAGAGGGCTCAAGTTGTCATGGAGATGCATGGCCAGTGCAAAAGACCGCATCCAATCATTTTTCGAACGTATTTTCAACGCATTAATTACGCAGGAGGAAAAAACGGTGGCGGGGCGGGCTTCAGCAGCCTTTTTTGCAGCGCGCCATGATGGCGGCGTGGAGGCGTTCGCGGAGGCCGGGGGGCAGGTCGTAGATTTCGTGGGAGCGGTAGATCTCAATGGTCTTGCGCGTGGTGTTCAGGGTGACTTCGCAGTGTTCGCAGCCGCGCAGGTGCTGTTGCAGTTCGGCGCGCGTTTCCGCGCTTACCGAGTCGTCGATCAGGTCGTCGAGCAACGCGAGGAACTCAGTGCAGGTCACTTTTCAACCCCCATTTTTCTTGACCCCTTTTTCCTGCGGAAGTAACGGCTCAAACGCTCGCGCAGTTGCAGACGTGCGCGCAAGAGGCGCGATTTCACGGCGGGAACGCTCAAGCCGAGTGTCTCTGCCGTCTCTTCCGTGGAGAGCCCTTCCACATCGCGCAGGACAAACACGATGCGAAACCCCGGGGGCAGTCCCTGGATGGTTTTGCGCAGAATCTCCGCCAACTCGGCCTGACCGTAGTTCTGCTCCGGATCGGGCGCCCAATCGGCGAGGTCGCGGGGGACACTGCCCTCCTCGGTCTCGATGTCCTCGTCGATGGAGACCATTTTTCCGGTGCGGCGCTTGCGCAGCCGCATCAGGCTTTCGTTGACTGCAATGCGTACCAACCATGTGTAAAACTTCGAATTCCCCTGAAACTGGTCGAGCTTTTCATACGCCTTGAGGAACGCGTCCTGCATGACGTCCTCAGCGTCTTCGCGGTTTTGCGTAATGTGCTGCGCAATCCGGAAGATCTGGCGGTCGTACTTGCGGACCAGCGTATCGTAGGCCGAGACGTCACCGCCGCGTACCCTGCTTACCAGGTCTACGTCGGGATGCGGCTCGAGTTCACCTGCAATAGGTTGGATGGTCGACATGGGGCTTGGTTGCGGAAATTCCTTGGGGCTTTTTGAGCCTTATAGAAAAGTCCTGCAATACATGAGTGTAATGGACGGCGGTGCAGAGGGCCAAATGGAGGACTCTGTCCCATGAGACGGTGAAACCTCCCAATTCTGCCGCCACGACATTCAAACAACTGGGCTTGGCGCGTCGGAAACCTGAGACGTGACCGGACGCTTGAACTTGTACGCTGTGAATCCGGATAGATAAAGCAGAAATCCGATCAAATACACATAGCCTGGGAGATGCTTCTTTCCTTCGGCAGTCCCTGTCCAGCCGGTGTGCCCCTTCTCGACATGCCACGAAGGCACCTGATCTTCACTGAGAATTTCAATCTTGACCGCATTCTTTATATAACTTCCGTCGTTTAAATAAGTAACGCGGACTGGCTCATTGTTCCATGGATCATCAATCGCGGTATGAAACAAGATGCGTCTGTCTGTGTTTTCTTCTACGAGGATGAAGTCCCAATTGCCGTCGCTAAAAGGGAAGCCGGAACTCCGGTTGATTGCAAGGCCAATGTTCGAGCTGCATGAGGCATGTGAGGGCAGTGTCGATATATAAAGGCCCACCAACAACAGGAGCATGCCGGAGGAACTGACGAGCAAAAGGACTATTCCTGAGGGCCGTAACGACTTGTGATCAGCCCACAACCGGCGGAAATCCCAGAGGAGGAGAAGCGAGAAAAGCAGTATTTTCCAATTCACTATCTTGTACCAGTCGCAAAGAAGCAAAGATAGATGTTATCGCATAAGAATGTGCAACGGAATCATGAACTGTGACAAGTCCGGCAATGTTGACGGTACTCATGAGTGCGCGAATTCAGCTGATGACTTCTGATTCGTCCAAGAATCGTTCCTTACGGTAACCCCACTGGTTCTCATGCGCCCAGGCCGGGCAAAATCAGCATAAAGTGAAGATATGAGGGTCGAGACTTCCCCAGCTTTCCTAACCCGCCCGGCATCGCGGTGCCTGGCGGGCCTGCTTTCAGTTCTGATGGCCGTGTTGCCGGTGGCGGGGCAAACCAGCGGCGGCTCGGCGAACCCATCCAATTCCAGCAAGGCAAAAACAGCCCATGCCACTGCCGGCAAGGCAAAGACGGCAAAGAAAAAGGGCAAGGGGCGCAAACCGGTGAGCAGGGCGGCGAGGAGGGCGCACACAGCTCGCATCAAGCAGGCTTTTGTGGCCTCCACGGAGCTGAGGCCCATGGCGCAGCAACTGGCCACGCTGCGCACGCCTGAAGCCTACGCGGGCGTGACCGCGTATGCGCACCGGCACAGCGGCGATGCGGCAGGTGCGGCCTATCTGGCGCTGGGTCACGCGTACCTGGTGGACAAGCGCTATGCCGAGGCAGAGGCGAGCCTGCGCCTGGCCAGCAAGGCCGGCCAGGAACTGGCCGACTATGCGGATTATTTTGACGCCCAGGCCAGCCATGCGGCGGGCGACGAAGCCAGTGCCGGCGCGCTGCTGCGCAGTTTCATGGACAAGTATCCAGACAGCATCTTCGACGTCGAGGTTCCCGAACTGGAGGCCAACGTTCTGCTGACGCTGAACAATGCGGCCGGCGCGCAACATGTACTGGAGCAGGCCGCCGACACGGATTCCGCGAACCGCACTGCCTTCCAGCTTGCCCAGGGCCAGGTGGCGAACGCGCTGGGGCAGACCGAGGAGGCGGAGAGGCTTTTCAGGCAGCTTCTATTGGGCCATCCACTGAGCGCAGATGCGCAGATTGCGCGCGCCAAACTGACGCAGATGGGAGCCGAGTCTACCCTGACGACGGCGGAGTTGCGCAGCCTGGGCGATGCCTATTACAACGCCGGACATTACGGCGATGCCGCCGAGCAATATAGCGCGCTACTCCGCGCTTCAAGCCTGGATAGCGAGGCACGCAACGGGTTTGCCGTGGCCGAGGCCGCTTGCCAGTGGAAGCTGAAGAGGCTGACCACGGCCGAGGCCGAGGCGCTGCCCGATACGGACGACGAGAACGGAGCACGGCGCTCGTACCTGCTGATGGAACTGGCCCGGGACCGCGACAGCCTGGCGGATCAGCAGCGCATCGTTGCCGAGATGGAGACCAGATTTCCCGGCAGTCCCTGGCTGGCCGAGGCGCTTTACTCCAGCGGCAACATGTACCTGCTGAAGCGCAACTATCCGCTCGCGGTGGAGTACTACAGCTACCTGGCCGCGCATTTCCCCAGCAGTAAGAACGCGGCGGCGGCGCACTGGCGGGCAGGCTGGCTCAGCTACCGGCAGGGGCTCTACGCCGATGCCGAGCGCCTGTTCGACGAGCAAATCCGGCTCTATCCGGGCGCCGCGGAAACCGTGTCGGCGCTCTATTGGCGTGGCCGCCTGTATGAGACACAGGACCATAATCCGGCCAAGGCCGCGGTCAACTATCGCTCCATAGTCCGCACGTACCAGCACTATTTTTATGCGCAGATGGCGCGTAAACGGCTGGCGGCCATGGGCAATGCGCTGCCTGTGGAAGAGCCGCAACCGGATCGTATGCAGCCGGTACCGGCGCCGCTGCTGGTGGAGAGTTTTCCAGCCGACAGCCCGCACCTGGCCAAGGCGCGCTTGCTGGCCAATGCCGGCCTGAACGACTACATCGCCCGGGAGATTGCCGCCGACCCCGATTCTTCCTCGTGGAGCGCGCTGGCCGAGGCGCAGATCTATTCCTCCTACGGCGAGACGTATCGCGCCATGCGTGCGCTGAAGCGGGCGCTGCCGTATTCGGCTTCCGCGCCCATCCAGTCCATCCCGCTGGCCTACTGGATGATTCTGTTTCCGGAGCCCTGGTGGGAAACAATCAAGGCCGAGTCGGAGAAGAACAACCTGGATCCCTACCTGGTGGCTTCACTGATGCGCCAGGAATCGGAGTTCAACCCCTCGGTGGTGTCCTACGCGAACGCGTGGGGCCTGATGCAGTTGCTGCCCGCGGTGGGCAAGTCCATGGCGCGGGAAGAGGGCATGAGCCATTTCCAGACCTACCAGTTGCTTGACCCGGCCACCAACATTCGCCTGGGAACGCGCTATCTGCGCCAGATGCTGGAGCGCTTTGGCGGCGTGCAGGAGTACGCCCTTGCAGCCTACAACGCGGGCGACAACCGCGTGGCAGACTGGCAGACGGCCGGCCCCTATCAAGGCATGGACGAGTTTGTGGAATCCATTCCCTTTACCCAGACGCGCGAGTATGTGCAGGCCATTCTGCGCAACGAGGAAATCTACAGGGAGATCGACGAATTTGCCGGTTCACGGGGCAGGGCAGAGAGCGGGATTTCGCGGTAAGGGATGGAATCCATTCCGGGCCGGGGAATCCCGCTCGACACGTCCCTGCTTCGATTCCGATTGACTTCCAGGCCTGTTCCCGGCAACACTGATTTCGACCGGAGGCTTGTTCCGCCTCCGGGATGCCATTCGCAGCCTGCTGTTGTTCGACAACGGAGCCGGCCTGGAAGCATGGGACGCGGCTCGGTTACATCAACCCAATGGAGGGAACGATGTCAGCCGACTTGCAGTTTCTTGAGGAATGGATTCCCGAAAAAATGGACCCCGGTACGATTTTTGTACTGGAAAATCAGGCCAAGATGGGTCTCGCCCAGAACCCCTTCGTAGCAGTCATGTCCTGCCCTCGTTGCGGGACCCTGGGGCTGATAACCCGCCGTCAACTCTACGCTGGAGAGGCAATGATCTGTGGGGGCGATGTCTGTTCGGCAGAGTACCTGCTGGACGGCGAGAATATTTGTTTCCGCAGGGCGCAGTAGCCGCCAGTCATCGGGATGCCGGGCCGGTTGGGCAGGTGCGCGCACGTGTGTTCATGGATGGTTTGGCCGCAGTTTGGATGCAGATGGAACCAGGCCACAGATTGCCTGAAAAGCAACTCCGCGCCCTCAGGTAACATGGAGTGTATAGACTTACCTTCCAAGCCCGGATGGCGAAATTGGCAGACGCAGCGGACTTAAAATCCGCAGGCCGCAAGGTCGTAGGGGTTCAAGTCCCCTTCCGGGCACTAACAAAACAAAAGACTTATATGCAAAATGGCCTCCCGTGAACGGGAGGCCATTTTCGTCTGGTGCCTGTTTTGGTGCATGTTTTGTCAGGAAGTGCTTGTTGGCTGTACGAGACGTTCTGACGCCGACGCTGTGACCTCTGGGGAAAGGTGGCTATAGCGGGCCGACATGCTGATCGTCTTGTGGCCGGCCAGGACTTGAATCTCCTTGATTGAGACCCCAGCCATCGCAAGCCACGAGCAGAATGTGTGTCGGTTTCCATGCCAGGTGTAGTCCGTGATTTCGGCCTTCTTGAGAGCTGGCAGAAACCAGGGACGATAGTCCGCGTATTGGCCTGGACGCGGAAAGACGGGATCGGCTGCCTTATGTGGGACCATCGCGCGCTGTGATTCCAGTGCAGCTAGCGCGACGCTGTTGAGAGGCACGTTTCGGGCCGAACCGTTCTTCGTCTTCGTCAGTCGTATCAGGCGCCTGTCGAATTCCACCTGTGCCCACGAGAGGGTGAACTGCTCAGTCAGCCGCATTCCCGTGTAGACACTCACGACGAATGCTGGGAACTGGTCGGGGAAATCCCGCTTGACGATCACGGCCAGTTTGTCGTACTCCCCACGGCTCAAGAACCTCAGTCGTGCGTTATTCTCCCGCCGAGGACGGACCAGGCGGGCCGGATTTACATCAACTTTGCGATTCCGTTGACCCTCCCGGTAGCAGAGCGAAAAGAATGCACGATAGCGGTTTGAAGTGGCGGGCGTCTTGCAGTGTGAGGAGATCCAGCGATCAAGTTCTTCTGGGGTTATGTCTTCAGCAGGTCGTGAACCAAGATCAGTCCGGACAATCTTTGCCTTGCACTCGTAGTCCCGCACGCTCTTGTTGTGGGTGCGGGCGAACTCCAGGGCGCCGTCGATCAATGCGGAGAGTGTCACCTTGCCTTTTCGCAGATCGGGCAGCTTGATACCTCGTCTCGCATCCGCTTTCCGGATGCGATAGAGGTCGATGGCCGCAGACCGCGCCCCTACCTTCTCCCGGTGCTGCTTACCCTCCTGGTAGAAGTTGATCCACCACAAGCCTGATCCTCTCGGACGCTCAAAGATGCCCCTTACAGGTTTCACTTCTCGTCTTGCCATTTCCTTGCACTCCTTTGGTGCATGTGTAATCGGATTAGCACTATTATGCGTCCGAAATAACACGCACTAAAGCGGGACAAGAAAGAATTGACAAATCTAGCTATTTACTTGACGCCACCGAACACAAGGGGTAGTGTTCTGCGTTGCGATCGAGGATTATCCGAGAACGCTGCTTGAACTGGAGAGGTAGTTTTTCGGCGAAGAGGCCTGTGCAGAGTATTTGGCGGCCTTGCTCTGGCCATCAGGGTGGAGTTGCCCACGGCGCAATGCGGCCGAAGGCTGGACGGTGCGGCGCGCCCGCTGGCTTTGTGGTCAGTGCCGCTACGAGATGTCGGTCACGGCTGGGACTATTTTTCAGGACAGCCATCTTTCGCTGACGATCTGGTTCCGCGCGCCTCAGCACCGCTCTTGGGCATGGAGTATATTTCGCTGCTGCGCGAGATTTCTCTGTGCATTCAACAAGGTTCAAAAGATCCCCTCAAACCAGATCCAGAGCCGGAATCGGCTTGACTTTGGATTGCTATACAGCTACGATATATAGCACCGGAGGCGCTATGGCCAAGGCTTCAAAAGCACGAGTCTTTATGAGCGGCAGAAGTCAGCATGTGACTATTCCTGTGGGCTTTCGTTTTCGTTCCAGTGAGGTTTCTATCCGCCGCGACCCCAACAGTGGTGATGTCATCCTTTCGGAAGTTCCGAGCCTTGTCGAGGTTTTTGCTGCGCTCGACGCAGCCACGCTTCCTGACGACTTCATGAGCGAGGCCGACCGGGACCGCCGACCGGCTGAGGATCGTCCAGCCCTCAACCAGCTTTTTGAGGATGGTGCAATCGAAGGTAAGAACCGGCAATGACCTTTACCTATTTACTCGACACCAACACTTTCAGCTATATCGCCAAGGGTGTTTCGCAGGCGGCGCGATCTGAGTTTCAACGGCTCTCTCTGGACGAGAACTCTGCTATTTGCATTTCGGCAATCACTGAGGCGGAGGTACGCTTCGGAATGGCAAAGCACGCGCTCTCCCGCTCGCGGCGCGCCGCAATTGAAGGGTTGTTCGCTAACCTTCAAATTCTCCCGTGGGGCACGGATGAGGCAGCAGCCTATGCACAGGCCAGAGCCGCACTGGAGGCCAAAGGGGTCACGGTTTCAGTCATGGACATGCTGATAGCCGCCCAAGCGATTGCTACCGGTGCGGTACTTGTCACCGCAGACAAAATCTTTGCCAAAGTAGGCGAAGTTACAGACCTGGCCGCCACCGTGAATTGGGCAACCGACCTTTAACTGAGGGGGCGAGGAACATTCTTCCTTGCTCTCCCCCTCTCTCTTACTTTGTGCTCGTGAACCCCGAAC
>Ga0302320_10014586_pt1 | contig 16247 bp, 15 predicted proteins | sample Bog_T0_3_FD_202130 | JGI IMG/M metagenome (GOLD analysis project Ga0302320, IMG submission 202130) | Peat permafrost microbial communities from Stordalen Mire near Abisko, Sweden - Bog_T0_3 | ecosystem: Environmental > Terrestrial > Soil > Wetlands > Peat | place: Sweden: Abisko, Stordalen Mire... | reverse complement strand
CGTCGTTGCGGTAGACCGGCGCCTCGGCCCGGAGTCGGGCGTAGACCGGGTAGGGGTCCTCGTGGATCTCGTAGGCGTACGGGCTGTAGCGGAGCGGCCCGTCGGCGGTGGCGGTGGCGGTGCCCGAGGCTGGTCCGGTCATGGGGTCGGTCCGGTCATGGGGTCGGTCCGGTCATGAGATCGGCGGCGCCGGCGACGAACTCGGGGATGTCCGTCGAGGACATGTGGCCCATGCCCGCCGTCAGGAGTGCCCCGGAGAACGTCGTCTCCAGCACGCGCACCACCCGCGGGTCGGCGCCCGGTCCCAGCGCCGCCGACAGACGCCGGTGGATCGTTGCACCGATCCGGTCGCGCAGGTGTTTGACGTCGGGGCTGGCGCTCAGGAGGGCCACGGTGCAGGCGTCGACCAGTCCGGGGGACTCGGTGGTGAACAGCACCATGGCCCGGACCGTGTCGACCAACCGGTCGTGCATGGGGCGCCCGGACGCCTCGTCGACGGGCGGGAGCGACTGCATCCGGCGCCACAGCACCTCGGCCAGCAGATGGTCCTTGGAGCCGAAGTAGGTGTAGGCGGTGGCCGGCGCCACGCCGGCCCGACGGGCCACGGCCCGCACGGTGAGCCCCGGGTAGCCCACCTCGTGGACCTCCTCCTCGGTGGCCTCGACCAGCTGCCGCACCACCTCGGCCTGCCGGGGCGTCAGCCGCCGCCGGGTCGCCTCGAACTGCGGTGACTCGTCGATGGGCCGGACGGCCGCCGCCTCGCTCATCACCGGCGGTGACCCGGTGCACCAGGAGCGGTCACCGGTCCCCCACGTTGCCGTCACCCATGTACTGGACTATAGTCTGGACAGGTGTCCAGCACAATGGGTGCGGTCCGTGCCGGTCCGGATCCGCTGGGGGCGGGGGCGCAGCGGCACCATCCGCCACCGGGTCCCGGGGCGACGCAGGACACCGGGGGTGGCATCATCACCCGGCAACACCGGACGAGCAACTGGGGGAGATCGAGTGCCCAAGGACGACGCCACTGACGGGACGGGAGACGGCACGGCCAGGCCGGTGGTGGGCGTGATCGGGCTCGGGGCCATCGGCGACGGTGTGGCGACGACGCTGCTGCGTGAGGGGTTCCCCGTGGTGGTGTGCGACGTGCGGGACGAGGCCACCGAGAAGTACCGGGCCGAGGCCACGGTGGCCGACTCGCCGGCCGATCTGGTGGGCCGCTGCGAGGTGGTGGTGGTGGCGGTGGTCAACGACGAGCAGGTCCATGCGGTGCTGTCCGGTCCGGACGGTGGGCTGGCCGCCGCCGGGCCCGGCACCATCGTCATCGTGGTCAGCACCATCTCGGCGCCGTGTGTCCAGGCAGTGGGCGCCGAGGCCGCCACACTCGGGGTGGCGATCCTCGACTGCGGGGTGACCGGAGGCCCCGCCGCGGCCGCCAGTGGCGACCTGGTCTGCATGGTGGGCGGCGACCCGGCGGTGATCGAGCGGGCCGCCCCGGTGTTCGACGCCCTGTCCTCGCTGACGGTGACCATGGGCCCCTTCGGCACCGGCCTGGCCGCCAAGCTGGCCCGCAACCTGATCACCTACGGATCGTGGCTGGCCGCCCACGAGGGAGCGCAGCTGGCCGAGGCGGCCGGCATCTCCCTGCCCAAGCTGGCCGAGGTGGTGCGGGCCAGCGACGTCCATATCGGGGGGGCGTCCCGGCTGCTGTTCCGGACCACGGCGGCGCCGTTCACCGACGATGACGACAAGGGACTGGTCGGCGCCATGCAGTCGGGGGCATCGTTGGCCCACAAGGACCTGGCCGCCGCCCTCGAGCTGGCCGAGGCGCTCCAGGTGGAGCTGCCCCTGGCCGCCATGACCGAACAACGGACCGACGAGATCTTCGGAGTGGGAGAGGTGTCCTCATGACGACCACCAGCCAGGTGACCGGCGAGGAGCGGCTGCTTATCGGCGGCGAGCTGCGCACCGCCCGATCGGGGAAGGTGTTCGACGTGGTCAACCCGGCCACCGAGGAGGTCATCGGCGTGGTCGCCGACGCCGGGGCCGAGGACCTCGACGATGCCATCGCCGCCGCCCGCCGGGCCTTCGACGAGTCCGGCTGGTCCACCGACGTCGAGCTCCGGGTGCGGGGGCTCCGACAGCTGCAGGCCGCCCTGGTGGCCCACGGCGACGAGCTCCGGGCCATGACCGTGGCCGAGACGGGATCACCCATCTCCTTCACGTACTCGGCCCAGCTGGACGCCCCGGTGGAGGGACTGGGCTGGGTGGCCGACCTGGCCGAGGGCTACCAGTGGGAGACCGACCTGGGCGATGCCTCCCCCATGGGGATCCCGTCGCACCGGTGGGTGCGCCGCGAGGCCGCCGGCGTGGTGGGTGCCATCACCCCGTGGAACGTGCCCCACCAGATCAACCTGGCCAAGCTGGGACCGGCCCTGGCCGCCGGCAATACCGTGGTGTTGAAGCCGGCGCCCGACACGCCGTGGTGCGCCACGGTGCTGGGGCGGCTGATCGCCGAGGAGACCGACATCCCCGCCGGGGTGGTCAACGTGGTGGCCTCGTCGGACCACGCCGTGGGGGCACTCTTGTCAGCCGACCCCAGGGTGGACCAGATCAGCTTCACCGGCTCGACGGCCACGGGTCGGCGGATCATGACCGCGGCCGCCGAGAATCTGAAGAAGGTCTTCTTGGAGCTGGGCGGGAAGTCGGCCTTCGTCATCCTGGACGACGCCGACCTGCGGGGGGCCTGTGCGACCGCCGCCTTCACCGTATGCACGCACGCCGGCCAGGGCTGTGCCATCACCACCCGGCTCCTGGTGCCGCGGCGCCAGTTCGACGAGGCGGTCGAGTCGACGGCCAAGGTCTTGAGCAAGCTCCCGGCCGGGGACCCGACCGATCCCGGGACCATCTGCGGCCCGCTGATCAGCGATCGCCAGCGCCAGCGGGTGGAGGGGTACATCAGGCTGGCCGCCGAGGAGCACGGCACCGTGGTCACCGGCGGCGGGCGGCCCGAGGGCTTCGATCGGGGCTACTTCGTGGAGCCGACCCTGATCGTGGGGGTCGACAACCGCGCCCGGGTGGCCCAGGAGGAGATCTTCGGCCCGGTGCTGGTGGTGATCCCCCACGACGGGGACGACGACGCCGTGGCGCTGGCCAACGACTCCGCCTACGGGCTGTCCGGCTCGGTGTGGTCGGCGGACCGCGAGCGCGCCATCGGCGTGTCGCAGCGGATCCGCACCGGCACCATCGGGATCAATGGCGGCCTGTGGTTCAGCCCGGACGTCCCCTTCGGCGGCTACAAGCAGTCGGGAGTGGGCCGTGAGTCGGGCGTGGCCGGCTTCGAGGAGTACCTCGAGACCAAGTCCCTGGCCGAGCCGGCGTGAGCCGACCGGGAGTTGACCGGCGAGCCGGCGTGGGGGGACGACGATGGGCGCCGAGGCGCCGAGGAGAGGCTTGATGGCTGTGACCGACACCGACACCGACACCGATGATGCCTACGGCCCCGGGTCTTCCCGGGCCAGGGGCATGGCCAAGATGCAGGAGGTCTACGGCTTCTCCGTCGACCCCGCCGACCTGCCCGGCCCCTACGCCGCGTTCACCGTGGACCACCTCTTCGGTGAGGTGTGGACCAGGTCGGCGCTCGACACCCGTGACCGGCGGCTGATGACCATCGGCGTGCTGGCCGCGCTGGGCCAGTCCAATCTCATCGAGATCCAGTTCCAGTCGGCCCTGGAACGGGGCGAGCTCACCGACGAGCAGGTCCGCGAGACCGTGGCCCATCTGGCCCACTACATCGGATGGCCGCTGTCGACCGGAGTGAACGAGGTGGCCGAGCGGGTCATCGCCCGTCGCAACCGCAGCGAGGCCTCGTCGTGAGCGCCGGAGCCGACGGGACCGGTGCCGACCGGGCTCCCGCCCCCACGCTTCACTTCGACTTCACCGGCAGGGTGGCCATCGTCACCGGCTCGGGCGGCGGGATCGGACAGGCCTACGCCGAGGCGCTCGCCGAGGCCGGGGCGTCGGTGATGGTGGCCGACATCGCCGAGGACAAGGCGGCCGAGGTGGCCGCGGGCATCGTCGCACGCGGCGGCACAGCCGAGTCGGTCCGGGTGGACGTGGCCGATCCCGAGTCGGCGGCAGCCATGGCAGCCCGCACCGTCGAGGCCTTCGGCGGCATCGACTACCTGGTCAACAACGCCGCCATCTTCGGGGGCATGCAGCTCGACCTGTTGTTGACGGTGGACTGGGAGTACCTCAACCGCTTCATCGCCGTGAACATGCTGGGCGCCCTCAACTGCGTGCGGGCCTGCTACCCGGCCATGCAGGCGCGGGGTGGTGGCGCCATCGTCAACCAGTCGTCGACGGCGGCCTACCTGTACGCCGGCTTCTACGGCCTGGCCAAGGCCGGGGTGAACTCGCTCACCCAGCAGTTGGCCCACGAACTCGGTGGCCAGAACATCCGGACCAACGCCATTGCGCCGGGCCCCATCGACACCGAGGCGTCCCGCACGGTGGTGCCCGACGCCTTCATGAAGCCCATTCTGGCCGGACTGGCCCTCAAGCGGATGGGCCAGACCTCCGACCTCGTCGGCATGTGCCTGTTCCTCCTGTCCGACGAGGCCTCGTGGATCACCGGGCACGTCTTCAATGTCGACGGCGGCCAAGTGGTCCGGCCGTGATCCCGTGAGCGAGCACCGGATCGACGTCGAGGACCGCGACGGTGTGCGGTTGGTCGCCTTCGACCGGCCCGAGGTCCGCAACGCCTTCGACGCCGCCATGTACGGTGCCGTCACGGCGTCGCTGGTCGGGGCCCTCGAGGAGGAGGCCGTCCACGCCGTCGTCCTGACCGGCCGCGGGGCCGGGTTCAGCTCGGGACAGGACCTCCGCGAGATGGCGGCCATGGCCACCGGCGAGGCCGACCCGGAGTCCGGCATGGGCTTCCGCGACCTGCTCGACGTGGTGGTCTCGTTCGAGAAGCCACTGCTGGCCGCGGTCCACGGTGTCGGCATGGGTCTGGGGTTCACCCTGCTCGGCCACGTCGACCTGGTGCTGGTGGACGAGGGCACCCGGCTCCGGGCCCCCTTCGCCGAGCTCGGCGTCCCACCCGAGGCGGCCAGCAGCCTGCTGCTGCCCGAGCGGATGGGGTGGCAGCGCGCCGCCGCCGCCCTCCTGGCCTCGGAATGGATCGATGCCGACCAGGCCGTGGCGTCGGGCCTCGCCCTCAAGGTGTGCCCGGCGGGCACCGTCCTGGCCGAGACCCTGGAGTTGGCCGGTCGTATCGCCGCCTTCCCACCCCACGCCACCCGGGAGATCAAGCGGCTGATGCTGGAAGCCCGCCGGCCCGATGTCGTGGCGGCCCGGGCGCGTGAGGAGTCGGCGTTCGCCGCGCTCTTCGCCGATCCCGACACCAACCCGGGCTCGCAGCTGACCGCCGGCCTGGAGCGCTGAGCGCCGTTGCACCTGGGCATCACGGCCTTCCTGACCGATCGCTCGATGGCGCCGGCCGACCTGGCCGTGGCCGTCGAGGAGCGCGGGTTCCACTCGCTCTACCTTCCCGAGCACACCCACCTGCCGCTCCGGGCGGACACGCCCCCGGCCATCGTCGACGGGGTGGTCGCCGACGACTACCGCCGGAGCCTCGACCCCTTCGTGGCCCTGGCCTCTGCGGCCTCGGTCACACAGCGGATCCAGCTGGGCACCGGCGTGGCGCTGGTGGCCCAGCACGACCCCATCGTCCTGGCCAAGCAGATCGCCACCCTCGACCACCTCAGCGGGGGCCGGGTGGTGTTCGGCATGGGCTTCGGCTGGAACCGGGCCGAGGCGGCCGACCACGGCATCGAGTTCGGTGACCGCCGGGCTATCGCCCGCGAGCACCTGCTGTGCATGCAGGCGCTCTGGTCGCAGGACCGGGCCGAGTACCACGGGGTGCACGTGGACCTCGATCCCTGCTGGAGCTGGCCCAAGCCCGTGCAACAGCCGCGGGTGGCGACCCTGGTGGGGGGCGGGGCCCACCCGTCGGTGTTCGCCGCCATCGCCGAGTATGCCGACGGCTGGCTCCCCGTGGGCGGTGCCGGGCTGGCCGACGCCATCCCGCTCCTCCACCGGGCGGTGGCCGAGGCCGGCCGGGACCCCGACCGCATCCGGGTGGTTCCCTTCGGGACCGTGCCCACCCGCGAGAAGTTGGCCCGCTACCGCCAGCTGGGGGTTGACGAGGTGGTACTCCGGGTCCCGTCGGGCCCGGCCGATGAGATGGTGGCCGTCCTCGACCGGCACGCCGGGTTCCAGTCCGAGTTCGGGGGCGACGATGTCTGAGGGCGCCGACCAGGGGGCGACGATGTCTGAGGGTGCCGACCGGGGCGGCGACGGTGGTTGAGTGGGCCGACCCCGGGCCGGTCTCCTCTCAGCCCTGGAGCGGAGGAGGCCGCGACGAGTTGGCCGCCGCTGTGCGCCGCCTCATCGCGCTGACCGTCACCGCCGACGCCCCGCCCGAGGTCCTGGCCGGCGCGGCCGACCGTGCCCATGCACTCGCCGACCAACTCGAGTCCCATGTGCCTGAGCCGGGCGACGAGCCCACGGCCCGCTACGCCAACCGGACGGTCGAGCCCCACGAGGTCGAGCGCTTGGCCTCGGCCATGCCGTTCGACGTCATCATCGGGTCGTGCAACCCGTTGGCCCTGCCCATCGACATCGAGTTCGATCCGCCCCGGGCCCTCGGCTCGGCCGTGTTCACCGCTCCCTACGAGGGTGCTCCGGGCTGTGTGCACGGGGCGGTCCTGGCCGGTGCGTTCGACATCATGCTGACCGCCGCCAACGTGGTGGCCGGTGGGGCGGGCCCGACCGTGCGGCTGACCATCCGGTACCTGAAGCCCACGCGGGTGCACGAGCCGTGCCACTTCGAGTCGTGGGTGACCTCCCTCGACGACCGGCGCACCCACAGCGCCGGCCGATTGATCCAGGGCGGGATCGTCACCGTCGAGGCCGAGGGGGAGTTCGTCAACATGGAGCGGGCCCGGATCGCCTCGATGCACCGCCGGGGCGCATCCGCCCAGGACGGGGCCGGGTCACCAGACGCCGTCCCGGACGCGCCGACCGGCCGGTGAGCCTGCCCGGCAGGCTCAGTCGTTGGCTGCGGCTGCCGCCCGCTTCATGAGGCGGGACTTGCGGTTGGCCGCCTGGTTCTTGTGGATGACACCCTTGGCCGCCGCCTTGTCGATCCGCTTCACGGCCAGGCGCAGGGCCTCGTCGGCATCCTCGGCCCCACCCTCGATGGCGCCGACGGCGCGCTTGGTTCGGGTCCGCAGCTCGGAGCGCACGGACTTGTTCCGGGCCTGACGCTTCAGCGTCTGGCGGTTGCGCTTGATCTGGCTCTTGATGTTGGCCACTGGTTGTTCCTCGTCGTCCTCTGGTGTGCCGGTACTCTGCCGGGGCGCGTCCACCGCCGGCTCCACCGGCGATCGGACCCCGGACAGTCCCCTCGGGGGCCTCTGTCCGGAGACCTCATAGGGTAGCAGGCTGACCTGCCGGCCACGATCCGGGCCGGGGGCGGGGCCGGGCCCGGTTTGGGACGCGCCCCGGGGCGGAGCGGACCGTCGGTCGCACCCTCGAGGTATCCGGGCGACGTCGATTGTCATTTTGTCGACCCGGGGTCGATGAGTGACCCGGGGTCGACGAGCGGAGGAACGTGACCGGCGACCGGACGCACACCGGACGCATACCGGGCGCAGCCCGGACGAACCCTGGTCGGCTGGGCGGGTCCGCTTGGGTACGCTGGCGGTTCCGTGCTTCCCGTCGACCGCATCCGTAATTTCTCCATCATCAGCCACGTGGACCACGGCAAGTCGACCCTGTCGGACCGGATCCTGGAGCTGACCGGCGCGGTGGACCCCCGTCAGATGCGGGAGCAGTACCTCGACTCGATGGACATCGAGCGGGAGCGCGGCATCACCATCAAGGCCCAGAACGTGCGGGTGTCCTGGAACGAGCACATCCTCCACCTGATCGACACGCCCGGGCACGTCGACTTCGGCTACGAGGTCAGCCGCTCCCTGGCCGCCTGTGAGGGGGCGGTGCTCCTGGTCGACGCCTCCCAGGGCATCCAGGCCCAGACCCTGGCCAACTGCTACCAGGCCCTGGAGAACGACCTCGAGATCATCGCCGTGCTCAACAAGATCGACCTGCCGGCCGCCGATCCGGCCCGCTGCGCGGCCGAGATCGAGCAGGTCCTCGGTCTGGCCGAGTCGGGCATCCTGCACATCTCGGCCAAGACGGGTGACGGGGTGCCCGAGCTGCTCGATGCCATCGTCGACCGGATCCCGCCACCCACCGGCGACCCCGGCGCGCCGCTCCGGGCCCTCATCTTCGACTCGGCCTACGACCAGTACCGCGGCGTGGTCAGCTCCATCCGGGTGATGGAGGGCACGCTGGCGTCCACCATGCGCCTGCGGTTCATGCAGGCGGCCAGCAACCACGAGATCGAAGAGATCGGGGTCCGCACGCCGGTCACCGTCCCGGTCGCCGAGCTCGGGCCGGGTGAGGTCGGGTACCTGATCGCCGGCATCAAGGACGTGGGCAGCGCCCGCTCGGGGGAGACGGTGACCACGGCCGCCCACCCGGCCGCCACCGCCCTGGCCGGCTACCGGGATCCCAAGCCCATGGTGTTCTGCGGCCTGTTCCCCATCGACGGGGACGAGCTGCCCGACCTGCGCGACGCCCTCGAGAAGCTCCGCCTCAACGACGCCAGCTTCACCTACGAGCCCGAATCGTCGCGGGCCCTGGGCTTCGGGTTCCGCTGTGGGTTCCTCGGGCTGTTGCACATGGAGATCGTCCGCGAGCGTCTCGAGCGCGAGTTCGACCTCTCCCTCATCGCCACGGCGCCGTCGGTGGCCTACCGGGCCTTCCTGAACGACGGGACGCAGGTCGACGTGGACAACCCGAGCGAGCTCCCCGAGCCGACCGCACTGGACCACGTCGACGAGCCCATGCTGCGGGCCACCATCCTGACGCCGGCCGAGTACACCGGCACGGTGATGGAACTGTGCCAGGGCCGCCGCGCCGACATGCTCAAGATGGAGTACCTCTCACCGGAGCGGGTGGAGTTCGTCTACGCCATCCCGCTGGCCGAGGTGGTCGTGAACTTCTTCGACCAGCTGAAGAGTCGGACCAAGGGCTACGCCAGCCTCGACTACGAGCCCGAGGGGTACGCCACCTCGGACCTGGTCAAGGTGGACCTGCTCATCAACCACACGCCGGTCGACGCCTTCTCCACCATCGTCCACAAGTCCGAGGCCGACTCCTACGGTCGGAGGATGGCCGAGAAGCTCCGGGAGCTGATCCCGCGCCAGATGTTCGACGTGCCCATCCAGGCCGCCATCGGCGGCCGGGTCCTGGCCCGCGAGACGGTCAAGGCGCGCCGCAAGGACGTGCTGGCCAAGTGCTACGGCGGCGACATCACCCGGAAGCGGAAGCTGCTGGAGAAGCAGAAAGAGGGCAAGAAGAAGATGAAGAGCATCGGACGGGTGGAGGTCCCCCAGGAAGCCTTTGTCTCGGCCCTCCGCCTCGACGACTGACCCTCGGGCCCACGCACCATCAGGCGGTACCGCCAGGTCACCGGGGTACGATTGCCTGTGGACAGCGACGGCCCTCCCGATCACGGTCCCGTGGATCCCGACGGTGTGGGCGGGGTCCCTCCCCCCCGGCCGGTGCCGGAGGGAGTGCCGGAGGGAGTGACGCCGGGAGTCCCTGCGGAGCCACCGTCGGGCAACGCCAGCGGCAAGCAGCTCTTCCGCAACGTGGTGAACTCCTACGTGAGCCTGTTCGTGGGCGTCGCCATGAGCCTGGTCCTGACCCGGGCCCTCCTGCGGCACCTCGGAGCCGGCACCTACGGGCTGTGGGTGGTCCTCCTGGCCCTGGTGAGCTACCTGGGCATCCTCGACGTCGGGGTGGGGACGGCCGCCGTCCAGCGCGTGGCCCGCCTCATGGCCACCAACGACCGGGACGGCCTGGCCGACCTCATCCGGACGCTGTGGTTCTTCTTCGCCGGCTCGGCGGTGGTCGCCGTGGCCATCACCGTCGGTGTGGCCCCGTTCGTGGCCTCGTTCCTCCACCTGGGGACCATCAGCCCGTCGCTGGCCGGGACGACACTGATCATCCTCGGGGTGATGACTGCGCTCACCTTCCTCTCGGTCGTGCCCAACGCCGTGCTCTTCGGGTCGGGCCGGAACGACCGGCAGACCCAGATCGGCCTGGTCACCCTGGTGCTGATGGAGGTCGGCCAGATCGTGGCCGTCTCGCTCGGCGCCGGGCTGATCGCCGTGGCCGTGCTGCAGCTGGCCGGGGTGGCGCTCACCCTGGCCCTGAGTGCCGCGCTGGTCGGCCGCGTCACCGGGAGCTCGATGCGCCGGGGCAGGTTCAGCGGCGTGCTGCTGCGCGACCTCCTGCGCTTCGGCGGCATCCAGTCGGTCGTGGCCCTCAGCGGGCTGGTGGCCTACCAGCTCGACGCCCTGGTCATCGGCGTGATCCTGCCGGTGGCCCAGGTGGCCCCCTACAACGTGGCCCTCAATACGGCCAACCTGACCAGCAGCGTCAGCACCCAGGCCACCGCGCTGCTCATGCCCACCTACGCCCACTTCGACGAGGTGGGCGACCGCCACCGGCAGGCCGGCTACTTCCTCGGGGCCATCGTGGCCGTCATGGGCCTGTCGGTGCCCATCGTCATCGCCCTGGCCGCCTTCGGCGACCCGATCCTCACGCTGTGGCTCGGGACGGTGCCGCCCAAGACCTACGAGATCATGATCGTCCTCGGGATGGTGACCGTGCTCCAGCGTCCCGGCAACCAGTGCTTCTTGTTCCTGACCGGGATCGGGCGCAACCGCACGCTGGCCGTGCTGGCCTCGCTGGGTGCGGTGCTCAACCTGGCCGGCAGCATCGCCGCCACCTACTGGTTGGGCCCGGTCGGCCCGGCGGTGGGGTCGCTGCCGGTGGTGCTGGTGATCGACTTCGTGATCCTTCCCATGACCGTGTGCAAGTACCTCGGCGTGTCGCTCCGCCGCTACGTCCGGACCGCCCTGGCCCCGGTGCTGCCGACGGCGTTGGCGGCCGGCGTCATCGCCCTGGCCCTGATCCACCTGCATCCGGCCCACTCGGGTCTGGCCGCCGTGGTCGGCGCCGTCGTGGTGGTGGGCCTGTCGTGGGTGGTCCTGGTGGCCGTGATCTCGCACCAGGAGCCCGAGCTCCGGGCGGCCATCCTCCAGCGGCTGCGGGCCCGACGGGGGTGAGGGTCGGCCGGGCCCCGGGGACTCAGTCGGCCCGGGGGTCCCGCCGGGTGGCCGGGGCCAGGGTGGGATGTCCCGATGCCTCGATGGCGGCCGTGCTCACCAGGTCGAGGACCTGGCGGTCGGTCCGGCGGAACCCGGCCCGCGGCCCGCGTCGGGCCCGGATGGCCCGCGGCAGGCGCCGGAGGGCGGCGACGAAGCCGACCAGCGTGCCCTTGTCGCGGTGGACGACGGCCACCAGCAGCCGTGGGACGATCCACACCAGGTGGTCCACGATGAGCCTCGGGTCGGTGACGTCCTTCCACACCGTCAACAGCTCGTTCTGGCGGACGAACGAGCGAAGCTGGGTGGCGGTGAACACCCGGCGGCTGGTGGCACCGCCCATGTGGTGGGCGACCGAGCCCGGCGCGTAGACCACCCGGTAGCCGCTCTTCCAGGCCCGGTAGGAGAGCTCGATGTCCTCGTGGTACATGGGCCAGAGCAGCTCGTCGATGGACCCCAGCTCGCGCAACAGGTCCCGTCGGAAGAAGGACTGTCCCCCCACGGCGAAGAAGCAGTCGGTCGACCGGTCGGTGTGGGGGAGGGGCTTGTAGAACAGCAGGCCGTGCTTCCAGTACCCCGAGGTCCGTGTCCCCTGCTCGTAGCCGTTGCGGTCCAGCACCCGCGAGCACACGGCGAAGATGTCGTCGCTCACGAAGCACGACAGCGCCTCCTCCACGAAGTTCGGCTCCACCACCATGTCGTTGTTGCAGAAGGCCACGGTGGCGCCCCGGGCCACCTCGAGTCCGGCGTTGAGCGAGAAGATGTACCGGTTCTCGGGGAGCCGGACCAGCCGGACGGCCGGGTAGACATCGGACGGGAAGGCCGCCTCGACGGCATCGGCACTGCCGTCGGTCGACCCGTTGTCGACCACGATGATCTCGTCGTCGGGTCCGACGGCGTCGAGCATGCTGCGGACGCACGCCACCACCAGGTCGCGCTCGTCGTAGTTGAGCACGATGAGTGAGCAGCGGATCGAGGGTGTGTCGGTGGTGGGGGGAGTGTCCATGGTGGAGCGACCTTCCTGTTCAGGCATCCACGGGTGGGGTGGATGGTCGGCCGCCGTCGAACGTGTCCACTACATGATCCCTGATGATGTCGAGCATGTGGTGTCGCTGGGCCAGGGCCCACGAGGCATGCTCCAGATCGAGCCGGACCAGCTCGAAGTTGGGCCGCTGCTCGAGGGCCCGAATCCGCTGCTCGGCTCCCACTGCGAGGTGCTGGTAATCGCCGGCCCCGGCAATGAGCAGGGTGTCGGTCCCGCCGTCGGCGATGCGCTCCAGGGAGGTGACCCCGGGATTGTCGATGCCCAGCCGCACGACCCACCGCCAGACCGACTCGGGGATCTCGGGCCGCCGGGTCGCCACCGCCGGGGGCCAGGTCCCCATCTCCACGGCCCGGGCCATACGTGAGGCCTCGACGGGGCTGCGGTGCCGCGCCACCCAGCGGAGCATCGGCGGGACGGTGTGCGCCAACCACGGCCTCGAGGTCTGGCGGGCCGGCCGCAGGGGGCTGCCAGGCGGGTCCTGCTGGCCGAAGGCGAAGGACGGGTTGATGATGCAGATCCCGCGGGGTCGGTGGGCCAGCGCCTGCTCCACGCACTGGTAGGCCCCCGAGCAGAAGCCCACCAGGACGACGTCTCCGGGGTCCTCCGGTGCCACGGCGCGCACCACATCGGCCACGTCGTCGATGGCCTCGGCGGCCCGGGCCACATGGGCGATCTGACCCGGGCGGATCCCACTGTCGCCATTGCCGCTGAGGTCGAACCGGAGCACCCGGAAGCCGTCGGTGCCCAACTGCCGGGCGAGGTCGACCCACATCCGGGCCTGGCCGATGTGGTGGGTCCCCCCCTCGTTGACCAGGACCACCACCGGGCGGTCGCCGCCACCCGGTCCCTCGGTGAGGATCCCGAAGAGGTCGACCGGGCCCAGTTCCACCGGGTGCTCGACCACGGGGTCGCCTCCGGCGGTCACCCCCACGGTCGCCGACGACCGGCCGGGTGCAGTGACGGGCACTGCCGGGCCGTCGAAGGCGTCGGACAGCCATCCGGCCACGCGCTCGATGGTCTCGTAGGGGGGGTCCTGTCGTTGGGAGTCGAGCAGTGCCTCCTCGCCCGTCGCCTCCTGCCACTCCACCGGCTCACCGGCCATCCGGCGCTCCAGGCCGGCCGGGCGTGAGACGTCGGGGGGCACGAGGACCAGGGTCCGGCGGGCCAGGGTGCCCTCCATCCGGGTGATGTCGAGGTCCGACAGGGCCTTGATGGTGGCGGCCTCGAATCTCAGCCCGGGCGCCTCGATGGCGTCGTCGGCCACCGCGGCCGAGTCGCCGCTCATGTGCCGAAGGAACTTCTGCTCCCGGAGGAACGCCCGCCCCGAGATGCAGGGATCCCACAGGGCCAGCACGTCCACGTCGTCCCGCCGCGCCGCCTCGTGGGCGGCGAACAGCCCGCCCATCCGGATGCCGGCCAGGCCGAGGGACGGCACTCCGGTGGCCGCCAACAGGTCGGTGGCCGCCGTCACGCTGGCCAGCCAGTGGTCGAGGCGGTCCGGGTCGGTCTCCCCGCCGAAGGAGTCCCCCGTGCCGTCGTAGTCGAACCGCACGACGGCCAGGCCGAGGGAGGCCAGCCGGTCGGCCAGGACCCGGAACGAGAAGTAGACGCACAGCGCCTCGAGCGCCAGGGACTGGCACAGCACCACACCGCCCCGGGCCTCCCCCTCGGCCGGGAGGTGCACCCATCCGAAGAGCGGACGGTCCTCAGGCCCGAACCAGAGCGGCGTCGCCACCGTGGACGCACCCTCGTCTCGCATGCTCAACGCCTCTCCTCACCCGGTTGATCGATCCGCTCGACCGTTCCATCGTCACTCCGCCCCCGGAACTTAATGCAGCACGGAGGCCCGGGCCCCACCGACGCCCGTCACTGCCTGGGGAAACGCGGGCCGTTCACCGGGGGGAGGACGTCACTCGGCACCGTCGGCGGCCCGGCCGAGCACGGCGTCGTAGGCGGCCAGGGTGGCCTCGGCCACGTGCGTCCAGGTGTACCGCGCCAGCACCCGTTCCCGGAGGGCGGCGGGCGGCGGCTGGTCCCAGGCCTGGCGCACCGCCTCCAGGATGGACCCCGGTACGCCGGGGTCGCAGTACCAGGCGTCGTCGCCGAGGTACTCGCGGGCGTGGCCCCGCGAGGTGGAGACCACGCTGCACCCGCTGAGCGCGGCCTCGAGGGACACCAGGCCGGTGGTCTCGAACCAACTGGGCAGCACATGGACGCGTGCCCCGCGGTAGAGCCGGGCCAGGCCGGCCTCGTCGGCCACCGTGCCGCTGAAGTCCACCCACCCCGCCCCGGCCCGGTGGCACTGCTCCACGTACTTGGGGTGGTCGGGGTGCTCGTGGCCGGCGATGACCAGCGGGATGCCGGAGCCGCTGAGCGCCTTGATCAGCCCGAGTTGGTTCTTGTGCGGCTCCATCCTGCCGACGAACAGGACGTAGCCCCGGTCCCCGAAAGGGGGTGACGGGTCGTCGAAGGCCTCGGGGTCGACGCCGTTCGGGACCACGTGGATGGGCGTGGAGACGTCGAAGTCGCGCCGCACGGCCTCCCCCTCCCCCTCGGCATTGGGCAGGAGCAGATCGGCCGACTCGAAGGCGGCATACGTCGCCGTCTCGTCGGCGGTCGATGCCCGGCACTCCTCGATCAGGGCGCCCCGCCCACCGAGGGCGGCCCGGCTGAACGTCGCGGCCCTCCAGACCCGCCCGGCCCAGGTGCGGGCGCCGGGCCTGCCCCGACCTCCGCCGCCGTCGGTCCGGTAGGAGCGGTCCCAGTAGATCGTCGACAGCGCGACCGGGACCCGGCGGGTGTGGCAGTGACGGATCTCGGCGGCCCGCAGCCCGAACCCGTGGACCAGGTCGATGCCGTCCAGCTCGGGCTCGGGCGACATCTCGGTGGTGATCTCCAGTCCCACCTGGCGGAGGGCGCGGGCTGTCTTCTCCAGCTGGACGGTGTGGCCGCCCTGCACGCGGCCGCCTCGCGGCATCCACAGCAGGACATGGGTGGTGGGCCGGTGCACCAGCGCATGCTAGCGATGGCGTCCGCTCCCGCAGGACCTCCGGGCGCGGCGTCATCCGGCGGGCGGCCCGGTAGCCTCGGCGGGTGGCCACCGACCTCGCGCCGACGGCGCCGCCGTGTCCGACCGACCCGGTCCCGACCGAGTAGCCGGCGTGCCTCGACGGGGCGGCCGGGACCGCAGCTCGGTCCTGGAGATCGTGGTCGGCACGGTCCTGGTCGTGCTGGTGGCACTGGGCGGGGTGGTCCTGTCCCACCGTCATTACGCCACGTTCATCGACCGATGGTTCTTCGACCTGGTCCCCGACCGGGGCGACGGGGCGCTCACCTGGGTGACCCGGCTCCGCTACCCGGCCGTCATCGTGGCCGGCTCCGTCGTCCTGGCCGTGGTCACCGTCCGGCGGGACCGGATCCGTGCCCTCTCCTGCCTCGTCGGTCCACCGCTGGCCCTCCTGACCGGCGAGCTGGTGGTCAAGCCGGCTGTCGGTCGCACGCTCGCCGGCGCGCTGTCGTATCCGTCCGGTTCGACCGTCGGAGCCGCCGCCCTGGCCATGGCCGCGGTCCTGGCGACCGCACCCCGCTGGCGCCCCCTCACCGCCGTCATCGCCGTGGCCTACGCCGCCTGGATGGCCGTGGCCGTCGTGGCACTGCGCTGGCACTTCCCGACCGACGCGGTGGCCGGGGTGGCCTACGGCATCGGGCTGGTGGTCCTGGTCGACGGCCTGGTCTGGTGGGCCGTGCGCGCTGTCGGACTGGCCGATCGCCGGCCCTTCCGTCGCCGGGGCCCGGCGACGGACACCCCACCGGCATCGGCCTGAGCCTCTCGCCCCCGGGTCCTGTCACGCCGTCCGTTCGTCATTCCGTGGGGTCCGGTGTGTCCGGCGTGT
>Ga0302320_10014584_pt1 | contig 16248 bp, 17 predicted proteins | sample Bog_T0_3_FD_202130 | JGI IMG/M metagenome (GOLD analysis project Ga0302320, IMG submission 202130) | Peat permafrost microbial communities from Stordalen Mire near Abisko, Sweden - Bog_T0_3 | ecosystem: Environmental > Terrestrial > Soil > Wetlands > Peat | place: Sweden: Abisko, Stordalen Mire... | reverse complement strand
GAAAATCTATGGGTCGACATCTGTCTCACGCCGCTCGCCTTCGGCCTCTGGGTTCTCTTCTGGGGTTCCTGGTTCCGGCTTGCCGAGATGCGCCGCATCCAGCGCGCCGCCTGGGGTCTCGTCGTCCTCCTCATCCTCTGTCTCGCGCCCCTGCGCGCGCCACTGTACGGCCACATTGTGCCGGTATCTGCATCCACCTGGCTCCAGCCGGTCACCGTTCTGCTCAAGCTCGCGCTTGGCATACTCATTTACTGGGTGGTGTACCGCGGTGTCCGTACCCGCGGTTTCGAAGGCTGGCTATCTCTGCCAGCTGTTCTGCTCCTGCCGCTGGTGCTTTACAGCGACGAGATGCTTACCCTGCACATCCAACAGATCTTCCATATTTTTGGGCTCGCCATCAACATTCAGCAGATCGCCATGCTCATCATGCTGGCCGCCATATCCCTGCTCATGATGCGCCGCTTTGTTCGCGGCATGCGTGAACGCGAGCAGCTCAAGCTGGAGGTTGAACAGGCTCGCCAGGTCCAGCGCCTGCTGGTCCCCGAGTCCGGCGAGTCCATCCCCGGCTTCACCGTCGATAGCCAGTACCTGCCCGCCCAGCAGGTCGGCGGCGACTTCTTCCTGCTGATTCCCGCAGCGGACGGAAGCCTGCTCGCGGTCCTCGGCGATGTGGCCGGCAAGGGTCTCCAGGCGGCCATGACCGTCGCCATGATCGTTGGCGCAGTTCGTGCGCTGGCTGAATCCATCCGCGAACCCGTCGAGTTGCTCCGCGCCCTCAACCGCCGCCTCTGCGCACGCGTCGCCGACTCAGCCATTCCAACCACCTGCATCGCCGTCCGCATCGACCGGGACGGCGAGGCCACGCTCGCCAATGCCGGCCACCTGCCTCCCTACAAAAACGGCGTCCCGCTGCCCACCGCCGGCGCTGTCCCGCTGGGAATCACCTTGCAGGCCGAGCCCGAGACCCTGCGCTTTCGCATGGAGCCCGGCGACCGGCTTCTGCTCATCACCGACGGCATCTCCGAGGCCCGCAACGCGCACGGCGAACTCTACGGTTTCGAACGCGCCAACGAACTGATCGCATCCGGCATTGCGCCCTCCGCCATCACCCAGGCCGCCGCCGCCTTTGGACAGCAGGACGACATGACGGCGGTAGCAGTTATGAAAAGCTAGGCCGCAAAACCGAACCGGGCCGCCTTGCCCCTCGCCGCCGGGCCGCGGTGCGGGTAAACTAGAACCATGGCGGAGATTCAGCGCAGAAAGACACCGACAGTCAAAATCGGCCACGTCCGCGTGGGCTGGGAAGTCCCGGTCGTCGTTCAGTCCATGACCAACACCGACACGGCAGACATTCCCGGCACCATCGAGCAGGTCGCGGCACTGGCCATGGCCGGTTCCGAGCTGGTTCGCGTCACCGTGAACAATGAGGAAGCCGCGGCCGCCGTTCCCTACATCGTCGAGGGCCTCGAGAAGCGCGGCCTCAACGTCCCCATCGTCGGCGATTTCCACTACAACGGCCATCTGCTGCTGAAAAAATACCCCGCAACCGCGCGCGCTCTCGCCAAGTACCGCATCAACCCCGGCAATGCTTCCATCGGCAAAAAAGACAACGACAATTTTCAGGTCATGGTCGAGTGCGCGGTTGAGAACCACAAGCCGGTCCGCATCGGCGTCAACTGGGGCTCGCTCGACCAATCTCTCTTGACCCGCATGATGGACCAGAACAGCCGCCTCGCCGAGCCGCTGCCCGCCCGCGAAGTCATGATGGAAGCCATGGTCGTCAGTGCGCTCGAATCCGCAAAAGCCGCCGAACGCTTCGGCCTCGGCCACGACATGATCATTCTCTCCGCCAAGGTGAGCGGCGTCCGCGACCTGATCGACGTCTACACCTCGCTGGGCGCCCGCTGCGACTACGTCCTGCATCTCGGCCTCACTGAAGCCGGCATGGGATCGAAAGGCGTCATCGCCTCCACAGCCGGCCTTGCGCCGCTGCTGCTCGCTGGCATCGGAGACACCATCCGCGTCTCGCTCACCCCCAAGCCCAACGGCGACCGGACGGAAGAAGTCTTAGCCGCGCAGCAGATTCTCCAGTCGCTCTCCATCCGCAGCTTCATGCCCCAGGTCACAAGCTGTCCCGGCTGCGGCCGCACCACCAGCACCTATTTCCAGGAACTTGCCGAGCAGATCCAGACCTACCTGCGCACCTCCATGCCCGAGTGGCGCAAGCGGTATCCCGGCGTCGAAGAGCTCAAGCTGGCCGTCATGGGCTGCGTCGTCAACGGCCCCGGCGAATCCAAGCACGCCAATCTCGGCATCAGCCTGCCCGGCACATTCGAGGATCCCGTCGCTCCGGTCTACATCGACGGCAAGCTCTCTACCACGCTAAGAGGCGACAACATCGTAGCCGACTTCAAGCAAATCCTCGACCGCTACGTAGAGAGCCACTACGGCCACGGCGCGAAGAGCAGCGAGCTGGTAGGCGCTCATTAGTCTAACGAAAGAAAAACAATGATCGCGGGCTGCCTCAGTTCTCGCCCCTGAGATTTGGAATACTCACGGCATCGACGTAGCGAGAAACGGATTCTCAATCTGCACTCCCTCGATGATCTGGCCGTGCTGCAGATCCTCGGAGTAAAGCGTCTTACAGCCGGCTTCCCTGGCTGCAGCGAGGATGAGCCCGTCATACATGGAGTATCCGTAGCGCTCGCAAATACGTAACGCCGCTCGGTGTGTCTCCAAACTGAGCGGCAGCGGATTTGGGCAAGCTTTCACAATGGCGTCGATAATCTGGCCGATCCTTGGCCAGCACACGATGAACTTGCGCCGTAGCACGTTTGCCGTTTCGTTCAGAGCCTGAACGTTGACCGCACCACCGAGACTGAGAATCTGCTGCGCTGTATTTGTCTTATTTCCGGCTTGCGTAAACGCGTAGATCAGGATGTTCGAATCGAAGAACACAGCCCTGCTCATCAATCGGCCGCCGTTCCGGTCTTCGAAACCTCAACGGGTTCATACGGCCCGCGCGCGTTCGCCTCTTCGCGGTCAAATTTGTATCCAGGAGGCAATGGGACGCTCAGCCTGCGCATCTCCTCCAGCGCCTGTCTGCGCCGCTCGTCGGGTGAGACCTCGAACTTCCCCCTGCCACTGGGAATCAGTTCAATTTCGTCCCCTTCCTCAATCCTCTGCGCCTCCACCAAAGAGGCAGGCAGTCGCACCGCCAGGCTGTTTCCCCACTTCGCGACCCTCATCCTCTCACCTCCAGATATACATTTATCATTGTATATCCATTTTCGATTCGGGTAATGGCCCCCACCGCCGAACCACCCCGTTGCGGATAGAAGCTGGGCATGAGATTGCTATGACCCGAAACCCTCTCTACCGCGGCCGAAAAACCTGAAACCGCACCGAATACGCCACCCCCACCGAATAATCCGGCCGGGTGCCCCTGGTCTCGCTCCTGAGACCTGGGAATCAATCGAAGCCTCTCCCGTCTAACTCACGGCATCGCCGTAGCGAGAAACGGATTCTCAATCCGCACCCCCTCCACTACCTGGCCGTGCTGCATGTCTTCTGTAAACAATGTGATGCACCCGGACTCAATCGCCGCTGCGAGAATCAACGAATCGTAAATTCGAAACCCATGCCGTTTCGAAAGATCGACCGCGGCCCTGTTCGTCTCCGCCGTCAAAGGAATTGCGCGCCCACACAGCGCCTCGATCATACCCAGGCAACCTGCAATCGCATCCCAATCCATCTTCAACTTCCAGAACGCGACATCCGCAAATTCATTCAGCACCTGAACACTGACCACGCCTCCAATGCTCAACAACTCTTCGGCCTTCACCGTGCGAGGATCAACCAGAGAACTTGCCCGGACGGTAAGCGCATAGACCAGCACATTCGTGTCAAAGAACAAACTAGCGGTCATAAAGCTCGTCGCGATTAAACACAAAATCGTCCGGAACCACAACGCGCATCGTGCGCATCTGCTCAATCGCCTCCATCCGCCTGCGATCGCGAGTGACCTCAAACGAGTGTTCCCCAGTCACCCTGATCTCCGCTTCCTCGTTTGCAGAGATACCAAGCTTCTCCACAACGTCCGCGGGAATCCGCACCGCCAGGCTGTTCCCCCACTTCGCAATTTTCAAGACTCACCCCCGGATATACACCTATATTATATATCTATTTGTACTGTATATCTATTCAGTTCGGATAGGGTAGCCAGGCTCTAGCGGTCTTGAGCCGCGACGTGCGTCACACTGCTTTCTCCCCAAAATGCGCTAGTCTTGCTGAAATTCCCTGTTGCATTTCTCTGGAAGGGCTACTTATGCACACCCGCCTGTTGCGCTGGCTAGTCCTTCTGCTCGCCGCCGTGTCCCTACCGGCCCTCGCCGCTCCGCCCAAGCCCTGCGTCACCGCAGACGAAGCCTCGAAATTCCTCAACAAAGACATTTGCATCTCCGCGCATATCTATGATGTGGTGCAACTTCCCGATGGCACGACGTTCCTTGACGTGTGCACGCCCCAGACCTCTGACGAGCAATGCCGCTTCACCGTTGTCAGTCTGTGGGAAGATCGCGACGAAGTCGGTGAGCTCAGAAAATATCGCGACATGGACGTCCAGGTCCGCGGCATCGTCCAGCCCATGCACGGCCGCGCCGGAATGGTCCTCAGCCACGCGCGCCAGTTCCACGGTGGCCCTCCCAAATTCAAGCCCAACCCCCGCCTGGCGCATGGTTTCAACGCCGCCGAGAGCCGACCTCCCATCAGCGATCCCAACCTGCGCTCCCAGGGCGGCGGCCGCGCCTTCATGAACACCAAGGATCAGGAATCGCGGCCTGCGAAGTAATGGAACGTAGCGCCGGTCTCCAGACCGGCTGTAGTGAGGGTCCCCAGACCCTCACTCGGCTCGCGAACCCCTGGGCTCGGAATCCACGAACCACCGTCAGGTTGCCTCCCCCAGCAACGGCGCAAACCGCGCCCCGGTCCATAGAATCGTGCACGAAATGACCAGGAACACCAGCGTCGCGTCCAGCCCGATGCTCAGGTTGGAGTGGTCCGAAATAGCGCCGATAATCTGCGGTGAAAACGTGTCGCCAAAGGCGTGAATGCAGAACAGGTTGATTGAAATCGCGGTGGCGCGCACCGGCCCGTTCACTGAGTTCACAATGGCCGCATTGAGCGGGCCCGTGTTGAGGAACAAAAAGAACTCCGCGAGGGCTAGCGCGGGAATCGTCGTGGCGCGCGGCCCAAAACACAGCAGCACGCCGAACGGCAGGGTCAGCGCCACGCTCCAGAACGAAAGCAGGTAAAGCGCGCGGTGATTGGTGCGCAGCCAGCGTTGCGCAATCCATCCCCCCGTCAGTGTGCCCGCAATCCCGTCCACAACCGTGATCGCGCTGACCGTCAAACTCGCGTTCGCCACCGTCAGGCCGTTGAAGCGGTGCAAATACGTGGGAACCCAGGCCGAGATGCCGCCCATCGCGAAGGTGAGCGTGGCCAGCCCAAAGGTAGCCGTCAAAAAGGCTGGATTGGTCACCAGCCTCACCACCTGGCTGCGATACTCGAAGAAGGATTCTCTCGACATCGTGCGTTTGTGCGCCGGCCGAATTCGGTCGAGCCCGCCGCGCTCCGGCTCCCGTCCGAAACCCGCATAGAGCCCGGCCACCACCAGCCCCGGAATCGCGCACAGAAAGAATGGCGCGCGCCATCCCCACAGCGTGCCCAGTTCCCCACCCGCCAGGTATCCCAGCGCCGCGCCCACCGGTATCGCCAAATAAAAGATCGACAGAATCCGGGTGCGTTCGCGCGCCGGATAAAAATCTGCCAGCACCGCCGGCGCAAAAATCCCAAAGGTCGCCTCGCCAACTCCTACCAGTGCATGGCGCATATAAAGGGTCCAGTAGTCGTGAACCCACGCGGTGCCCAGCGTGGCCACGCTCCACAGGATTGCGCCTCCAATAATCAGCGGTTTGCGGGGCAACCAGTCTCCCAGCCAGCCGCTCGCAGGCGCCGCAAACATGTAGAAGAGGAACAGCGCCGTGGTCAGCGCGCCCATCTGCTGGTCGGTGGAGTGAAATTCGTGCTGAATCAGCGGCTGTGCGCCGGGCAGAATGTAACGGTCAATGTAATTCAGCAAATTCAGCGCAATCAGCAGCACCAGCGTTACCGCCGCCGGGCTCCATGGCGTCCGCTTTGTCAGGATTGAACTTGACAACTGCCGTCAGCCTCGCAAAATCTGCTTGACCGAGTGTACACAATCGAGGAAAGCCCCGCCCCGCTGGCTCGCTGACCTGCTGACTCGCTGACCTGCTGACTCGCCGACTCGCTGCCCCTACGCCGCCGGTCTTGGCCACCGCGCCTCAACCGTAGTCCCAATGCCGCCTCGCGGCCTGAACTCGCCGCGCACCACCGCCCACACCGGATCGCACGCCTTCACCACGTCCTCAAGAACCTGGTTCACGATGTTTTCCTGAAAAATGCCGAGATTGCGGTAGCTGAATAGATACTCCTTCAGCGACTTCAATTCGAGGCACCTCTCGCGCGGCATGTAGCGGATCGTCAGCACGCCGAAGTCGGGCAAGCCGGTTTTAGGACATACCGAAGTCAACTCCGGATCGTCGATCAGGATTTCATACCCGGGAAACTGGTTTTGCCAGGTCTCGATCGCCGGAAAGGCAAAGTCGAGGCCGGCCTTGGCGTGTTCGTCGGTGTAGCGGGGCTCAGATGCCATGGAACCATTGTACGAGCCAACAACCTCCGCTCCCTCCCACCACCCCGCTGATTTTTCTGCTTCTTAAGACCCTGTTTTGAGTCCTATATACTGGCTCTGGTTAAGCGAATGGCAGAAGCAAGAACGCAATCTGGCAGATTATGGCTTTGGGTGGGTGCGGCGGTCGTCGTGATTGCCGTCTTTTTCACGGCGCGATACCTGCTGCGCGAGCGGATGACCGTGCGCGTGGTGCAGGTCGAACGCGCGCTTCTGGTCAACGAGGTGAGCACCAACGCGCGTGTCGAGCCGCAGGAAAACTACCAGTTCTACAGCCCCATCGCGACCACCGTGAAGGCTGTGTATGTGCAGACCGGCGATACGGTTCCTGCCGGTAAGCTGCTGGTGGTGCTTGACAGCCTTGAAGCGCAGGCCCGCGTGGCGGCGGCTGAAAGCGGAGTCAAATCAGCCCAGGCCACGCTCGATGCGGCCGCGAACAACGGAACCCAGGAAGAGCGCCAGGCCTCGGCCGCTGATATTGCCAGGGAAAAGTTGGATGTCGACCAGGCGCAGCACAATCTCGATGCGCTCACCAGGCTGGCTTCCTCCGGCGCGGCATCGCAGGCCGAGGTAACCGCCGCGCGGCAGCAGTTTCAATCGGCCCAGGCTGCCCTGAACGCATCGGATATGAGCGCGCACCACCGCTATTCGCAGCCCGAAATAGCGCGAGCCCAGGCCGCCATCGCCGACGCCGTGGCCAACCTGGCCGCGGCCCGGCAAGCTGAAGCCCAAACCTCAATTCGCGCCCCCGTCGCGGGTACCATCTACAGCATCGACGCCGCTCCCGGCGAATATGCCGAGCCAGGCAAACTGGTGCTGCAGATGGCCGACCTCACCCACGAACGCGTCCGAGCTTACTTCGACCAGCCGGATTTGGGAAAGCTGGCCGTCGGTCAGAAAATCATCATCAAGTGGGACGCAAAGCCGCTCCAACAGTGGCAGGGCCATATCGAACGCATCCCCGTAACGGTGAACAGCTACGAGACCCGCACCGTTGGCGAAGTCCTCGTGCATATCGACGATTCAAGTTCCGGCCTCCTGCCCAACACCAACGTCACTGTGACAGTGACCATTTCAAGCCAGCCCGATGCCCTCAGCGTGCCCCGCGAAGCATTGCACTTTGAAAACCACAAGCCCTACGTCTTCAAAGTGGTGAACGACGGCCTGGTGCGAACCCCGGTCACCACCGGAGAGTTCAGCATGACGCGCGAGGCCATCCTCTCCGGCCTCACCCAGGGAGATTACGTGGCAACCGGTTCCACCAGCGGACAGCCGCTGCAAGAGGGTGTACCCATCAAGATTGAATCAGAGGTTGCGCGCTAATGCGTTTTTCGTTTCGCGCCTTGCAGGTGCCCGCGGGCGTGCTGGGCGCGGCCTTGTCGGTAGCTGGATTCGCGCAGGCCTCCAAAGCCACTTTGGCCCAGGCCGATGCCGCCCTCCAGGCCGGCGAAGCGGATAAGGCCCTGGCGCTGATCGGGTCCCTGCCCCAGGGCGGCGCCAATAGTGCCGAAGCCCGGAACCTCAAGTGCCGGGTGCAATTTACCCTCCAGCAATGGGACTCCGCGGCCCAGGAGTGCGCCCAGGCCGTGCGCCTCGATGACCAGAACTCCGGCTTCCACATGTGGCTCGGACGCGCCCTCGGCGAGAAAGCCGGCCGCGCTTCGTTTATCAGCGCCTATTCCCTCGGCAAACAGGTACGCGCGGAGTTTGAACAGGCCGTGCGCCTCGATCCGCACAGCCCCAGCGCTCTGACCGATCTCGGCTTCTTCTATAGAGACGCCCCCGCGGTCATGGGCGGAGGGCTCGATAAAGCCGAGGGTGTGGCCGCGCAACTTGACAGGGTCGAACCGGCCCGCGCCCATCAGTTGCGCGCAGACATCGCCGAGCAACGCAAGGATTATGGCGCCGCCGAGCGCGAACTCAAGCAGGCTATCGCTGTCAGCGCGCATCCCGCCTTCCAATGGTCCGTCCTCGCCTCGTTCTACCAGCGCCGCGAACGCTGGCCGGAGATGGAGTGGGCCATTCACAACTGCGTCACCGCCGCTGCCCGCGACAAAACTGCCGGCGTGGCGCTCTATGACGGCGCCGGCGTGCTCATCAAAACTCAACGCGATCCGGCGCTTGCCGCCAAAATGCTCCAGGATTATCTCGCCGGCAATTCCAAAACCGACGAAGCTCCGGCCTTTGTCGCGCATCTGCGCCTCGCGCGGCTCAAACAGAATCTCGGCGACACCGCCGGCGCACAGCAGGACCAGGCTGCCGCCTTCGCCATGGCCCATGAATTCCGGCCTACGCAGGAATTGAGACATTGACGGGAAAAATGCACGTGAGAACGGTAATCAATCCGCGCCGGTTCTTGACGCTTCTGCTTGCGGGCCTCGCGCTGGCTGCCGCGCCCGCCCTGGCCACGGCTCAAGTGTCTCTGCCCACCGTGGTTGAACTGGCGCAGCAGAACAGCACGCAGGTGCGCATCGCCCAGGCCGACGTGCTCAAGGCCGCCGCACAGCTCGCGCAAAGCCGCGACGCCTTCGTTCCCTCGATCTCCTTCGGCTCAGGCCTGCCCGCATTTCCTGAGGTTGGTTTCACCGGCTCCCTGCCTACCATCTGGGACAGCACGGTGCAGTCGATGGTCTTCAGCCTGCCGCAGATCCAGAACATCCACGCCGCGCGCGCCGGCATGCAGGCTGCTCATGCAGCGCTCATGGACGCACGCGAGCAGGTTGCTCTCGATGCCTCCACGGCCTACATCGAGCTGGATACAATCGATACCGAACTCGCCGCCGCCCGCCAGCAGGACGAGTTTGCTGCGCGCCTTGTCACCATCGAGCAGCAGCGCGCGGAGGCCGGTGTCGATCCCCTCGCCAATCTCCTGCAGGCGCAGCTCACCGCGGCGCAGCTCAAGCTCAAGCGGCTCCATCTTGAAACCCGCGCGGCAACGCTTTCCAAACAGCTCGCCACGCTCACCGGACTGCCCGACGGCTCCATCTCTCCCGATCACGCCAGCATTCCCGAGATTCCTGCCGTTCGTGCCGGCGAAACCGCGCGAACGCTTGCCGGCGTTGAATCCGCGCAGGATGCAGCCCGCGCCAAGGCCTTTATTGCCAAGGGCGACCGCCAGCATCTCTGGCTGCTACCTGAGTTCGGCTTCGGCGCGCAATATAACCGCAACACCACGCTGCTAAACGACATTGAGAGTTACTTCAATCCGCTGAAACCCTTTCCGGCCAACAATTTCAGCACCGGTTTCTCCATTCGGGTCCCGGTCATCGACGCAGGTCTCCATGCCAAGGCAAAAGAGTCCGCGGCCGACGCCCTGCGCGCCAAAGTTGAAGCCGAGCAGGCGCAAAAGCAGGACGAGATCGAGGTCGCCCGCCTCACCGGCACGCTGCGCGAGCTGGATGCCGAGGCGGAAGTCGCCGGCCTCAAACAGCAGATCGCCGGCGAGCAGCTCAAAGCCGTCCTCTCCCAGCTCGAGCTCGGCAATGGCACAGGCACAGGCCCCGGCGCGCCGCCGCAACTCTCACCCACCGCCGAGCAGCAGGCCCGCATCGACGAGCGCCAGAACTACATCGACTCGATCGACGCCGGCCTCGATCTCGCCAGGGCGCGCCTCAATCTCCTCCGCGCCCTTGGCCACATGCAGGACTGGCTCGACGAATTGCACACAAAATAGGCAACATACCGCAAAAACACCCCGAAAAACCCCCGAAATGTTAGAATGAAAGAGATGCCAATGCCCCTGAAAACACTCTTTCTGAACCCGCCCTCGTTTAAGAACTTCGACGGTGGCGCAAGCTCGCGCTGGCCCGCGACGCGCGAAATCGAATCCTACTGGTACCCCGTGTGGCTCACCTACCCGGCGGGACTGCTCGAGGGCTCGCGCCTCCTCGACGCGCCTCCCCATCACGTCTCCGCCGAGGAAACCATCAAGATTTGCAAGGAGTTCGAGTTCCTCGTCCTGTTCACCTCCACGGTGGGCTGGGAGGGCGATCAGCGCCTCGCAGAAACCATCAAGGCCGCCAATCCAGCCATCCGCATTGCCTTCGTGGGACCGCCCGTCACCACCGACCCCGAGCGCGCCCTCAACGAGTGCTCCGTCCTCGACTTCATCTGCCGCCGCGAGTTCGATTATTCCGTCGTCGAGTACGCGCAGGGCAAGCCCCTCAACGAAATCCTCGGAATCAGCTACAAGCAGGACGGCAAGATCTTCCACAATGACGATCGCCCCCAGATCGAAGATCTCGACGCCATGCCCTGGGCCACCAAAATCTACAAGCGCGATATGGACGTCACGCGCTACAACGTGCCCTTTCTGCTCCATCCCTACATCGCGCTCTACTCCACCCGCGGCTGCCCTGCCCAGTGCACATTCTGCCTCTGGCCGCAGACCCTCAGCGGACACGCCTGGCGCAAGCGCTCCACCGACGATGTGGCCGCCGAACTTGCCTGGGCCAAAAAGAACTTCCCTGAAGTCAAAGAGTTCTTCTTCGACGACGACACCTTCAACATCCAGAAGGTCCGCACCATCGAGCTCTGCCAGAAACTCAAGCCCCTCGGCCTCACCTGGAGCTGCACCTCGCGCGTAACCACCGACTACGACACTCTCAAGGCCATGAAAGAAGCCGGATGCCGCCTGCTCATCGTGGGCTTCGAGTCCGGCGATCCGCAGATCCTCAAGAACATCAAGAAGGGCGCAACCATCGAGCGCGCCCGCCAGTTCGCCAAGGACTGCCACGACCTCGGCCTCACCATCCACGGCGACTTCATCCTCGGCCTGCCCGGCGAAACCAGGGAATCCATCCGCAACACCATCAACTTCGCCAAGACGCTGGACGTGGAAACCATTCAGGTGTCCATCGCCCACGCCTACCCCGGCACCGAGTTTTACGACTTCGCCAAGGCCAACGGCTACATCACCAACGAGAAAATGGAAGACGGCGGCGGCCACCAGATGGCCCACATCGAGTATCCCGGCCTGCCCGTCGATTACGTGATGGAGATGGTGCACAAGTTCTACGACGAATACTACTTCCGTCCCAAGGCCGCGTTCCGAGTGGTTTGGAAGGCCGTTATCAATCGCGATGTGCCCCGCCTCTATGTCGAAGCCAAAGCCTTCCTCAAGCTGCGCGCGCAGCGCAACAAGGCGGTCAAGGCCTCGCGCAGCCGCCAGGCTGACCCGCCCGCCCCGGTAAAAGCCGGCGCGTAAAGGGCATTCGTCTTGAAAGGCACGACTTTACAGGCTGCGGAAAACAATGCTTTGTAACAAGGGCACGGCTTTAGCCGGGCCGCAAATGCCTCATAAAAGATGACGGGCTTCAGCCCCTGAGGGACGCTCCTCGGGCATTTCACTCCAATTCTTGGCCCGTTTCTGCAGCCTCTTTACCCGTGCCGCTGAGGCACCCGAGAAAATGGGCCCAATCCAACCATGTCCCAGCACTCCCTGACGCCGCGACAATACCTGATCCTGGGATTCGTTGCCGTGTGCGCTCCGCTCGGCGATACCTGCCTCTCCCGCGGCATGACCCACCTGCCGGCCATCTCGCTCGCTCACCCCGCCGCCCTCATCGCCGCCGTCTTTACCCCATGGATCGCCGCCGGCATCGCCTTGCTGATCGGCTTCTTTGCCAGCTATCTCACGGCGCTCTCCTGGGCCGACCTCACCTTCGTTCTCCCCGTCACCGCCTTCGGCAACATGATCGTCGAAGTAATGGCGCGTTTCTACCTGCACGAAACCGTCTCCTGGCAGCGCTGGCTCGGCGTAGTCCTCATCACCCTCGGCGTCGGCTTCGTTGCCCAGGGGCCATCGCTCACCGTGCGCCCCGCGCCGGCCCGCATTTCAGATTCCGCAATTGAAGCGGAGCAGCCCCGATGACCCTGCCCCTGCCCTTCTCTCAACCCGGTTTCTGGTCCGCCACCGCCATGATCGCCGCCATAGTCCTTTGCTCCACCACCGGCGAAGTGCTCACCGCCGCGGCCATGAAGTCCATCGGCGACCTGGACGAGATTCGCGCCCACTCCGGTCTGAAAGGAGCCATCCGCGCCGTCCTCACCTGCCCGCTCTTTTTTGCCGGCGTGGTTTTTTTGGCCCTGGCCTTCTTTTCGCTGCTCCTGGCGTTGAACCACCTCAACCTCAGCCTCGTCGCCCCCGCCAGCGCCTCGCTCACCCTGGTCACCAACGCCATCGCCGGTAAAATCTTCCTCAAGGAAAACGTCGACCGCCGCCGCTGGGCCGCCTTCCTCCTGGTCTGCGTCGGCGTCTATCTGCTCGCACATTAAAGTACCTCGAAATCCGTTGGGCGGGTGGGCAGCGGTTCCACTCATCACGGCATTGGCAACTGTGCCCCGTTCATCGCGGCCCTATCGCGATGAGCGGGTCTTCGCACAACGTCGCACGGGGATTACGATGACCGGCGGGTAGCCCAGGTCTGACCCTCCTCAAAAAGCTGGGGTGCCCCAGGTCTCGACTTTGAGACCTGGGAGACCTCGAACCCCAACGTGCCGGCGGGTCGCCCACCCCTTCAATCCCCACCAAACGGTCCACTGCGTATAATCGATCTTCCGATGAAAGCAGTTCTCAGTTTTTCCTGCGCCGCCCTCGCCGCACTCGCGGTGCTTGCGGGTTGCCATCGTGGACAGTTGGCGGTGACGGATCATCCGCGCAGCTTCCCAGGAGTCGCAAGCAAGGACGTGACCTTCTATTCATCGGCTCTCGGCCGCAAGATGGAGTACCGAGTCTACATCCCAAAGGATATTGCCGCCGGCAGGAGATTGGCGGCCGTTTACCTGCTGCACGGCTGTGGCACCAGTTTCAGGGATTGGTCCAACTATTCGGACGTTGGCGCCTATGCCGCAAAAGGCCTCATCCTCGTAATGGTAGATGGCGCCTGTTCGTATTACATGAATGCAGCTCTCAACGCCAAAGACAGGTACGAAGACTACCTCGTTCACGACGTGTTTGCAGACGCAGAGTCCCGCTTTCCTGTCCTGCCCGGTCGCGAGAATCGCGCCGTCGTGGGCGTTTCGATGGGCGGCTTTGCGGCTGTCAAATTGGCCCTCACCCGCCCGGACCTGTTCGCGTTTGCAGGCGCCATCAGTCCTGCCATTGATGTTCCCAGCCGTCACTTCAGCCTGAAACGGTGGTCGCAAAGTATGCGCTTCCGCACCATCTTTGGTCCCGCAGGAAGCGAATTGCGCAACCACAGCGACCCCTTCGTCTTAGTCAAAATAGCTGAGCCGGCCAAAACTCCGTACGTCTACATCACCGCAGGAGAACAAGAATCACTTCTGCCTCCAATTCTCCAATTCGTCTCGCTTCTAAAGCAGCGCAACTACGCATTCGAATTTCACACAAAGCCAGGCGGCCACGACTGGAATGAATGGGACAGCCAGGTCCCCGGATGTTTTGAGAGCCTCCTTGAGCACATCCGTCAGCCCTAGCTTTCCGTTGCGGAACAAACCAACGGCGATGGGGAGATTGGGTGGCTGGCCCACCCCTTCAATCCCCACCAAAGCTGCCCCCATCCCTGCGCGTCTTTTCTTTGCCGGTATGAGGGTACCGGGACATACCTTACGTTTTAGACCGGGGACATGGTTTACAAGCCCCTTGCGGCGAGAGTGGCTCTGGTTGCGGGTTTTCGGCGGCCTTTGCCGGTCTTCAGATACCTGCTAGTTCTTTGGCCGTATGAAAATGTTCCATTTGGAAATGTAGCGCCGGCCTCCCGGCCGGCTGTAATGTGGGCCTCCTGGCCCACGTTCGCTCATTAGATAGAACATCTTCTCCCGGTCACAGACCTAGTCGTCGCCGTAGCCGTGGTAATGGGGGAATCCCCGCAGGATTTCCAAGGGGGGTGGGAAGGGTGGAAAGCCGGCTCCATGCTTTCCGTACCCCGGCATTTCCACGGCGTGCATTTTGGCCAAATCACGTTTTTTAGCTCCCGTTGAGTTGAGCACTCTGCCAGTGGTCATAGAGAGAATCCCAAATCGACAATTGATCTCATGGCAATGGTTGAAAACTGAAGACGCCATCAAACAGGAGTTGGCCCGCGTATGATGCTCACTGAGTCTACACAGGCAGACGAACGCGCCAACAGGTCGCAGGTCTGTCAGGCCGCCGTTTTGGAGGAGATCCTTGAATCGTGAATTGGCATTGAAGATCGCGCTGGCGGTGGTGGGATTGCTCTTTATCGCTCTGGCCTACCCCATGGTGGTGTTCATCCGGCAAGCGCCTGCACTTTCTATGCAGTTCAGCCTGTACGTCACACTCGGCGTCTTTCTACTTCTAGCCATCCGCAATCCGTCGGCGAGTCGCAGCGTAATCGCCTTCGCAGCATGGTCGAGTTTCGCTCACGCCGCACTCATGGGCACCCAGGCATGTCGCAACATGGTCGCACGCGGAGAACTGATCGGGGTAGCTGTTCTTGTGCTCATCGGCGCCGTCTTAATCGCGCTCGCGCCATCGAAGCAACTTCCGGGGTCAGCGTAACGCCGTAGCACCTGAGCTAACTCCGTTCATATTGACGGGCAGTCGCCGAAAAGGGCAGGCGGGCCACCCTTTCAATCCCCACCAAAGCTGGGTGCCCCATCCTTCCGCTTTTTTCTGGCGCAAGGGGAACCTCAAGGCGGCTGCTTCCGGTGCAGAATCCCTCCGCCACGGTGGCTGGCCCACCTGCTCACCGCCTTATTTTGACCATGCCAAACACGCGTACTTTACGACCTGGGCACCCGGTCCCACCCGTCCGATTTTTTCTTTCGCCCCTTTTGCAGATTAATTCCCCGGTTGGCGCACAATCATAAATAGAGAGGCAACGCAAGAAGCTCACCGCCCACCGGCGTCGCCGCTTCCGTTCAAAAAAACCGTAAACCCTTGGTGCAGAGGTATCTGCAAGTCATCTCGCGCAGAATCAATGAGCTGCGGAGGGGGGTCGCCTCGCATGTCGCTGAAAACAAACGGCTTCTTTGCAGAGATGGGAGGGCGCCCCCCAAAAATGCACCCAGGAATGTGCAGATTTCCCGATGGAAAAACGGAAGCCGTTTATAACCAATAGCTTGACTGGCGTCGAAACAGCAAACATCTTGAAAGGCATTTTGAAATCTCGGCCGCAAGCCGAAATCGGCGATTTCGATCCGCCGCTCAACGAATTATCTGTTAAAGCTGGGCTTTTGGAATTACTTAGCCATCTTTAGCCAGCGCATAAACCCCTTTGGCCGCAAATCGGGGTTCACCATTTTCACCGCTTTTCCAGTCGATTCGCACACCGCCTCAGCCGCCAAGTGCCCTGACCGGGCCGCGCTCTCCATCGTCGACGGCCAGCCGGTCGCCGTCCAGTCTCCGGCCAGAAGACAATTCGTCCACGGTGAAATGCTGTTCGGCCGGAAAGCGTCAACCCCCAGAGGAACGCCAAATGTCGCCCGCACCTCCTTCACCAGCGCTGCCTTTTCGAGCTTCGCTTGACCAACCGCGGGAAAATACTCGCTCAGCT
>Ga0302320_10014581_pt1 | contig 16250 bp, 12 predicted proteins | sample Bog_T0_3_FD_202130 | JGI IMG/M metagenome (GOLD analysis project Ga0302320, IMG submission 202130) | Peat permafrost microbial communities from Stordalen Mire near Abisko, Sweden - Bog_T0_3 | ecosystem: Environmental > Terrestrial > Soil > Wetlands > Peat | place: Sweden: Abisko, Stordalen Mire... | reverse complement strand
AAACGATGCCCGGAACTGCTGCACCGTCATCATTTTGCCGCGCTTGCTCGCCAGTCTTTTCGCCATGACGATATAGTATCGCTATTTGTTCGCCTGAGCAAGATTGATATTCATCTTGTGCTATTGCCAGCTCAATTGCGGGTGCCATGGCCTGACCGCCGCATTGTAAAGCCCCCTGGATCTTTGTTGGTGGGGCTTCCGGCAGCCCATCTGTCGGGCAGCGCCAAGCCCAAGATCGTCACGCCCCCTCGGTTGTTCAATCGGCGGCAATACGGGCTGGCATTTAACGTCATACAGTACGCGTGGGCTGGCTGGCTCGCTCCACTGCAACAAGTAGAAGAAAGAAAAGCAGATGGGCGGCATTAAGAATTCATAAAGGTCATGCGTTTGTCCTACATTTTCTCTTGCTTTCTTGATTCGGCACGTGCTAAGTTCGCTTCAGGTCATTCCCCTGCTTACCCGGCCAGCGCGCTGGATGCCCCAAATCCAGCGCTCATTCAACGCTACGTTGCACTTGAAATCAATCAGAGTCTGGTCGTTCCAACGTCGTTTCAGCGGCTTGGGACTGACGGGGGCGAAGCCTACCTAAAATGCGCCCCGCTGTTCTCTTCGGGCCGTGACGACCATGCCGCGGCGGATTCACAGGCTCCAACCGCCCCTCGATCTATCTCTAACGGTTACGCAATCGGCACGAAACCTCAGGTGGCGCATTCATTCAATATGACAGTCCTTAAACCACGGTCGCGCATGATCAGCGTACGCCTCTCCGACGAGGAGTACTTGGCTCTCAGGCGGCTTTGTTCCGTCACCGGCGCGCGCAGCGTCTCGGACTTGACGCGAGATGCCATGCGCGTGCTTCTGAATGGCGCGAATCGAGAAGAAGTGCTGGGAAATCACATGGACGAGTTCCGGGCTCATATGAGAAGCCTTGACAGGAAGATAGAGCAACTTGCGGCGGAGATCACTTCGTTCAAGGGAGAGAATGGCCGCTGAATGAGATCGCCGCAGGTTTCACTCACTCAATCACCGGGATCAACAAGGATAGGCAGGGCGCCGCAAACCGGCGCCCAGGAGTCGCTTATGAGATGTTTAGCCGTTTCGCTTCTGGCCCTGGCCGTTGCCACTGCGGCATCCGCACAGCAGGACACCGCGCGTTCCGAGGGGTCAGAACAGGGTGTAGCGAACTACTCCGGCGGAGCGAACCTGCCTGTGGAGAAAATCGGCAGGGACGATCTGGTCGGAATATCGGTGTACGATTCCGCCGAACTAACTCGCTCCGTCCGGGTGGGAACCGATGGCAACATTCGCCTGCCGATGCTGCACCGGCCCATCTCCGCTGCCGGTCTGCTGCCCTCCGAACTTGAGGTTTCCATCACGGATGCACTGGTGGAAGAGAACGTCCTGGTGGACCCGATCGTAACTGTGTCCGTCGTGGAGTATCGCAGCCGGCCAATCTCCGTGGTGGGCGCGGTCAAGCTGCCGCTCACGTTTCAGGCCACAGGCACGGTAACCCTGCTGGACGCGATCGCCAAGGCAGGAGGGCTCTCCGAGAACGCCGGAATGGAGATACTTGTCAGCAGCTTGCCATCGGGCGCAATCGACAACTCCGTGAAGTTGATTCAGCGGATTCCTGTGCAAGGCCTCATCAATGAAGCCAACCCGGGACTGAACGTGACGCTGCAAGGCGGAGAAGAGATTCGTGTTCCCGAAGCCGGCAAGGTCTTTGTGCTCGGCAAAGTCAAAAAGCCCGGGGCGTACTACATTACCGGCGCCTCCGACAGCAGCGTGATGAGGGCCCTGGCGCTTTCAGAAGGCCTGGATACTTTTTCCAGCCCCAAGGCGTACATCTATCGGACCGAAGCCGGCAGCGGCGGCAGGAGCGAAATCCCCATCGAACTGAAGAAGATCATGAATCGGAAGGCCCCGGACGTTCCGCTGATGGCCAACGACATACTCTACATCCCGGATCAATCCGGTTTGCGGGCCAGTTTGAAAGTTCTCGAGACAACGGTCGGCATCGGCGCCGGTGTCGGGGCCGCGATGATCTACGCGTTTCACTAGGAATCTGAAGAGGACACATGCCTGAACAAAGTCGACTTGCCGAGGTTCTTCCTCCAGGGCAGTCCAACAACCTGCCGACCGTGGCATACTATCCGCCATTCTTGCCGCAGCAGGAGCTTGGGCCGGAGACTCCCTCGGTCCCCCTGTCCCACTATCTTTGGATTTTGCGGCGGCATCGCTGGAAGATTCTTGCCTTTGTCGCCACATGCGTGCTGGTAACCGCGGTTGTTTCCGCGCGGCTCAAGCCCATTTATGAGTCGACGGCCACGGTCGTGATCGACCGCCAGGCTCCGTCGGAGATTGTCGGCCAGGGCGCCGGGCGAACCAATTACGCCAACGACTCGGACCAGTTTCTTGCCACGCAGATCAGGCTGATCCAGTCCGATGCGGTGTTGCGTCCCGTTGCAGAGGAGTTTCATCTGTTGCAGCGCGAAGGCCAAATCGGCAAAGACAACCCTGGCAGGGCACAGGCGGCCGCCAATGCGCCGATCATGCTCCGCCGGCTCAAAGTGAGTCGCGCGCCCACGACCTACCTGTTGCTGATCAGCTACCGTTCTGAAGATCCGCAGCTCGCCGCGGACGCCGCCAATGCGATCGCAAACTCCTATCTGAATCACTCCTATAGCATTCGCATCCTCTCGTCAGCCAGCTTGTCCTCGTTCATGGAGAAGCAGCTCGATGAGTTGAAGGCGAAAATGGAGAGATCCAGCCTTGCGCTTGCGCAATTTGAAAAGGACCTGGACGTTATCAATCCGGAAGAGAAGACGAACATTCTTTCGGCGCGCTTGTTGCAACTCAATACGGAGTACACCACCGCTCAGGGAGAAAGGGTCAGCAAAGAGGCGGCCTGGAACGCGATAAAGTCAGGATCCCTTGAAGCGGCCCAGGTTTCTTCGCAAGGGGAATCGCTGGCCAAGCTCAACGATACTCTGAACCAGGCCCGGCAGCGATTCGCGCTGGTGCAAGCCACTTACGGGTCCACCCACCCGGAATATCGCAAGGCCGCTTCCGAGCTGGCCGAAGTCCAGAGACAGGTCGAAAACGCACGTAGCAACATTGCCGCCAGAATCGGGGTGGAATACCGCGAGGCGTTGAACCGTGAACAGATGCTCCAGAAGACCGTGAGCGACACCAAGGCGGAATGGGACCGGATCAACTCTCGATCCTTCGAGTATCAGCAGTTGAAACGGGAGGCCGAGGCCGATAAGACGTTGTACGACGAACTCGTCCGGAAGATTCGCGAGGCCGACATCAATGCCGGTTTCCAAAACAACAACATCCGGATCGCGGATGCGGCGCGTCCCTCGTTGGGTCCGGTTTCTCCCAAGATGGTGCTGAACATCTTCATGGCGTTCCTGCTTTCAAGCTTCCTCGCCATTGGCGCGGCGCTGTTGCAGGATGCGCTGGATACCACGCTCCGCGATCCCAAGGAGGCAAGCCGGTTCCTCGGTACCGATGTCATTGGGACAATGCCCGTCGATCGCGCCGCCGCGCTGCTTACCAAGAGCGTGGCCGCCGCGCCGGCGGGGACAGTTCTGGCCAAGGTCGCTCAAGGTGTAAATCGCAAAGGGTACAATCGCGGCACCTCCGACTTTGAAGAGGCCGTGCGAACCATCCGCAATACCATCCTTCTCTCCGATTTCGAAGGCCGCCTGCGCTCGATCATGCTCACCAGCGCGGCTCCCAGCGAAGGCAAGTCCACGATCGCCGCCCACCTCGCGATTGCCAACGCCGATCGCGGCAAGAAGACGCTTCTCGTGGACGGAGACCTGCGCCGTCCCAGCCTGCATACAAAGTTCGGACTCACGCAGGGAGTGGGGCTTTCCAATGTCCTCACCGGTGAGTTGCCTTGGCGGGAAGTAGTCATTCCGGTGGAGGGCCGGCCGAACCTGAGTGTCCTGCTTGCGGGACTCGGTTCGCATCGTGCCGCCGACTTGATTGGTCCAAGGCTTGCCACGCTGCTGGACGAGTTCGCAAAGGAATACGATCTTGTGCTTCTAGACGCACCCCCTCTTATGGGCTTTGCGGAGTGCCTGCAAATGGCTACCGCGGCCGACGGAGTGCTGATTATCAGCCGTGCCGGAGAGACCAGGCGCAAGGCCGTTGCCGAGGTGATCTCGGTCCTGTCCCGTCTGCGCGCCAATATCATTGGAGTGGTTCTCAACCGGGTGAGCCAAAATACGTCGGCCGATAGCTATTCGTACTATGGGTACTACAAATACGGGCACGAACAGAAATCCGAGTGATGAGGGCGGGTGGCGCTCCTCGCGCATTCGCCGCCTGGAGGGAATACCCTCCTGTTGAAGCATCTGCTGATTCGAGCCGTACTCACGCAGCGCTTGCGGCTTTGCCTTGCCTCGTTTCGGTCCCAGGCCGCTCTGCATATTTGCCGCTCCACTTGATCCATCGATGTTCTCGCGCCGCGTCCTGTCCGACCGGCATCCTGTCACAGATTCGGAGAAGGGTTCATGTCCTTGGCGATGAGCCGTATTGCCGTGCTGGTATCTTGTTTTAACCGGAAGGAGACAACGCTCGCCGGACTGGAGTCCCTTTTCAAGCAGAAGCATTCCGCGGATTTGGAGGTCACGGTATTCCTGGTCGATGACGCCAGCCCGGACGGAACGGCTGCCGCCGTCGCAGACCGCTTTCCCGCCGTGCGCCTCCTGCATGGCGATGGGTCGCTCTGGTGGGTTGGCGCCATGCGCAAGGCATTTGCGGCGGCCATGGCGGAGGGGTATGACGGATACATCTGGTGGAACGACGATACAGAACTGATGGAGGACGCGCTGCATCGGCTGGTGGCGTGCGCGCACGAGGTTGAGCCTGTTGTGGGTCCGGCCATCATTGCCGGAAGCGCCTGCGATCCAGAGACTGGCAAGCGGACCTTCGGAGGCTGGCTCAAGCGCAAGTCGGGCCTTCGCCTGGACTTTATTCCCGTCGAACCAAGTCCCGATCGGCCCATCCCTGTCGATACCATGAACGGGAATTTCATCCTAATTCCAAGCGCCATCGTACGGACAGTCGGCAACATGGAGCCCAAGTTCCTTCACCGGCTCGCGGACTTCGACTACGGTCAACGCGCCGTCAAGGCCGGATTCCCCGTCGTTCTTGCGCCAGGATACTTTGGCCGGTGCAAGGGAAACTCAAACGCGAATACCTTTAGAGACGGCGCCATTCCGCTTTCCGCGCGGTGGAAAGATCTGATCTCGCCACGAGGGGTCGATCCGCGCGAGTGGCTGCTCTATACCCGGCGGCATTTCGGATGGCGCTGGCCGTTGTACTTTGTTTCGCCCTACGTGAAGGTGCTCTTTCGCGGAGTAGCTGCCGGCAAGCAACGAGAACCGGTCTCATAAACCGACCGAGTTGGCATGCGCAGTGCATGAGTCCCGCTTTTGGCGCGGGTCTCACAGTCGACGAACCCGGTCCGGTGGCATTTATGAGACCGGTTGTCGTCAATCGGTCCTGGAAGCAGTTGGCTGCAACTCGGCCAACGTGCGAAATCCAGATCCAGCCAGCAACTTGCAACGGGGATCGAATGAGAATCTTGCTTTCGGCATTTGCCTGCGAACCTGGAGAAGGTTCCGAAGGTGGCGTCGGCTGGTCCTGGGCATATTACCTTGCTAAAGCAGGAAACCAGGTGACCGTGCTGACATGGGACGGCCAGCGCGAAGCGATTGAAAGCAAACTGAGCGAATTCAATCTCCCCAACTTGCGCTTTGAGTACCTGGGGGTTCGTTACGTACCCTTCTGGATGCCGGGACCCGGCGTGTACCCTTATTACTTCTTCTGGCAGTGGCACGCATATCTCCGCGCCAGGCAGTTGCACAGACTGCACCGTTTCGATGTCGCGCATCACGTAACCTACGCCGTATTCCGGAATCCGTCCTATCTTTATTTATTGGGCGTGCCGTTCATCTTTGGTCCGGTCGGTGGCGGGGAAACCGCGCCCCGTGCCCTGCGCGTGAGCATGTCCAGGAAGGCGCAGGTGTTCGAGGCATTGCGGGACCTGGCAAATCTTTTCGCGCGGCTTGATCCCTTCTGGCACGCCATGCTCCGCAACTGCGCCTGCATTGTCGTGAAAACCGAAGAGACGCGCGCCAGCCTTCCTCTCAAGTACAGGGCCGGGGCGGCAATCTCCTTAGACAACATGGCGCAAAATCAGCCCTTTCTGGCGGGCGCCTCACGTCGCGAGCCGCCATTCAAACTGCTCTACGCTGGGCGTCTGCTGCCGTGGAAGGGTCTTCATCTCGCCGTTCAAGCCATGGCAAAGGTTGCCAGTGCGGGAGCTTTCCGGCTCACCATCGTCGGCAAGGGAGAAGAGGACCGCCGGCTCAAAGAGGACGTGCGCCGCATGGGATTGCAAGATTGCGTAGAGTTCATCCCCTGGGTTCCAAGATCGGAGGTCCTGGCCTTGTATGCGGTGCACGACGCGTTTCTCTTCCCGAGTTTGCACGATTCCGGCGGAACTGTGGTCCTGGAGGCAATCTCTCGTGGCAAGCCGGTCATCTGCTTCGACCTGGGGGGACCTCCTCTGATCGTTGACAGGTACTGCGCGCGGATCGTGGGCGCGCGCGGCAAAACGGAGGAGCAGGCGATCCAGGGCCTGGCGGATGCGATGATCGAGCTCTCCAGGATGCCTGACCTGGAGTGGGACCAGATGCGCCACGCCGCCATGCGCCGCGCGCAGTTTTGCTCATCGGACCAGGTCATCGCCCATGTCTACGGCGCTTTTCGCCACGCGAACTCCCTTCCCGCAGGCTGCGCCAATTCTGTTGTCTCTACCGAAGATCTTGCCGGCCCGTTAGCCGAGAGGCCGGATGCCCGATAGTTCGCGGTCACAACTCCTCTGGAGTTACACCTCCACAGTCGCAAACAGCCTCCTTCAGTTGGTTGCGGCGGCCACGATTACGCGCTTCGTCGCCCCCTCGGAGTACGGTCTGGTTGCGCTGGCCATGTTGTGCTGCCGGTTTCCCAACTATCTTTCCCAACTCGGCATGAGCCGTGCGGTCATACAGAAGCCGGATCTGAGCGAAGGGAACATACAGGCGGCCTTCACCGTCAGCATGGCCCTTGGCGTTGCCGGGTGCCTGGTCATCACGGCCTTGTCTCCACTGTTCGCCAGCTTCTTTCACGAGCCGCGGCTCATGCCCGTGCTGATGCTGCTCTCGCTGAATTTCGTCTTCCAGGGCGCCGTGCTCGTCTCCGGCGGTCTGCTGCGCCGCGCGCTGAAGATGCGCGAACTTGCCCTTGCGGATATTGCCTCCTACCTGATCTCGACCTTTGCCATAGGCCTGCCGATTGCCGTGAAAGGGTACGGCGCGTGGGCCATCGTCACAAGCACCGTTTCCCAAACCCTCATCGCCGCTTTACTCTATTACGCGGCCAGCCGCCACGCCATCCGATTCACCTTCAATCGCGCGCATTACCTGAAAATTGTGGGCTTCGGCGGAAAAGCAACCGCCACCACCCTCGTCGAAGGGCTGGGCAACTCCATGGACACGCTGATGCTGGGAAGGTTCTCGACCGCATTCAATGTCGGCCTTTATAACCGGAGCTTTCTGTTGATCCAGCTTCCGGTGATGAATATATCGAGCGGTCTCACGCAGGTCATGTTCAGCAGATTCTCCGTGGCGTCGGCCCAGGGCTCCGCGGATGCGTTTGACCTGCTGGCCCGATGCCAGCGCGTCTTCCTGGCGATTGTTTTTCCCCTCTGTGCTGGAGCTGCCGCGGCGGCTTCCTGCATCGTCCTCACCTTGTACGGCCCCAGGTGGACCGCGGCAATCCCGGTTTACGCCATTTTGTGCGCCACCGCGGCCGCCGATGCCAGCTTCCACTTGCCCGCCGTCCAGATGGAAGCGATGGGGAGATTCCGGCACAAGATGGCCGTCCAATTTCTCTACATGGTCTGTATCGGCGCCGGTGTTTTCGTGTCAATCCCTCACGGAATCCTGGCGGTTTGCATCACCCTAACTGCCCTGCAGGTGTTTCGTAGTCTTGGATTGAACTACTACGCGGCGAGCTACATGAACCGGAACTTCCTGGCCTTGATGTCAAGTTGGATTCCGGGCCTGACCGCCGCCGTACCAGTCGCGGCTTCGGTAGCCCTCGTGGAGAGCTTCCTTGGCGCGAACCGCGGCATTCCAGTTGCTCTGCAACTGATTGCATGTATGCTGACGGGCCTTGCCGTGAGCGCGGCCGTGTATGCGGCTCTATTCCGTCGCTCCGTCTTTGCCCCGCTCATGACGACCATGGGCATCGGTTGGCCGAGGCCTCCGGCACCGATCTAGAACAGCGATGATTTCCGCGCCGGCACGACGTACCGGACCGGAAACTCATTGCCATCGCATGGGGGGTTCATCGTCGATGACCGGGTTTCGGGCTTGGATCGAGTTTTGTAGCATAGCAACGGTGTAACGAGATGATTGAGATTGTCAGAAGTTTTCGCGATGCACATTTGGCAGGCCGTAAGGCCGCTCGACCCAGACTCGACTCCCTGGCAGACTGCCAGGCCGCCAGGCCCGGTCCCGATGCGCTTGAAGGTTGGGAAGGATGAGACCGCTCCGCTCTATCTCGCCACTGCGATCATTGAGGTTCCGGATTTACGCGTACATGGGTTGGCTGCGCCTGCTGTGCTCCCCGGTGAAGCTGAGCGGTTCGGTGTTCGCGTGTGGAATGCCGGTGATTTCCATATGCCCTGGCAGTGAATGCCATATCGGAGGCGGCTGCAGCTTGATTTCAGTCTCCTTTGCCACAGCGCTGGGAGTGAACCATCCGATCGTGCTGCGGACACTGAAGGCGGGAGCAAGAATCGAGATCGGGGCGCGGGTGGGCATCTCCGGCGGATCCATCTGCGCGGCGACGCGCGTCACGATCGGCGCCGACACCATGATCGGCGCCAACGTCACCATAGCCGACACCGATTTTCACTCTCTTCACCCGTCCCACAGGCACGATCCCGACCACCCTTCTATCGCTTCGAGGGAAGTGATTATCGGACGCAGGGTATTTATCGGGACGAATTGCATCGTGCTCAAGGGTGTGACGATTGGAGACAACACGGTGATCGGGGCGGGAAGCGTGGTGACGAGAAACATTCCTCCCAATGTAATCGCCGCAGGCGTACCATGCCGGACGCTCAGAAGCCTGAGTGCGGAGGATCTGAACGGATGAAGATTGGTGTCGCGGGGCCGATCGATCTAGGCCTGCTGCTCGACCTGTTCCCGCCGGCTTCCTGTTTTCCGGCGACGTTCAGCTTTCCCGTGACCGCGCATCTTGCCCGTGAGCTTCACCGGCGAGGCCATGAAATTACGTTGTTCACCCTATCGAGAGAAGTGGCGCGCACGCAGCGAATCGAAGGGGATCGGATAACCGCCTACATCTGCCCGCAGCGGAGACCACGCATGCAGATGCTCGATTGGTTTCGCAAAGAATGCCATGGCCTGCGCGACGCCATGCGGGCGTCCGGCTGTAGCGTGATCCATGCGCATTGGACCTATGAGTTCGGATTGGCAGCGGTGGAAAGCGGCATCCCCCATGTGGTAACCGCCCACGACAATCCTATCGCGGCGTTGCGCTTCGCGCGTCACCCTTATTGGTTAGTGAAGCCGCTCCTTGCCTGGCCGGTTTTGCGCAGGGCGAGATGTGTGACAGCGGTATCGCCTTACATCGCGAAAACGATTCGCCGCTACGTGAGGCGAGGACGCGAAATTGTTGTGGTTCCAAACGGCGTGACGCAGAAGATCGTCGACCGATTCGCAGACCGGCGGCCTCGCGCGGAGGGTGAGCCGTTCAGGTTTGCGGGCATCATGAATGGGTGGTCCGCGCTAAAAAATGGGAACCGGCTGCTGGAAGCCTTTGCCAACCTGCGCAGGGAATTTGGGCAGAAAGTTGAGTTGTTGCTGTGCGGACACGGTCATGAGGAACAAGGTGGGGCGCATAGGTGGGCAACAAGCCATCAACTCACGGACGGCGTTGAGTTCCTGGGCGAAGTGCCCTTTGAAGCCTTGATGAACAGGTTGGCGCGAGATGTGGATGTTCTGGTTCATCCTTCATTGGAAGAGTCGTTTTGCATGGCGGCCGCCGAGGCGATGGCCATGGGTATCCCGGTGATAGGCGGGCAGCACAGTGGCGGAATACCCTGGGTTCTCGGCGATGGGAAGGCCGGACTCCTGGTTGATGTTACATCGTCTACAGCGATCTCCAAGGGGATGCGAGAGCTGTTTGTGGATACCGCGCTGCGCGAATCGCTGGCTTCCGCGGGCCGTGAACGAGTCCTCAACAACTACAGGCTCCATGATGTTGCACGCCAATATGAAGACATACTCTCACGAGCGAGTCAGGAGCAGAGGCAGTGATCTTCACCTTAGCTACATTGCTCGCATTCCTCGCGGCAATCCTGTTGCTGCTGGGTTTCATCTGGTACAAGCCTGCGTGGGCTGTTTTTTTCCTGCTTTTGGGCGAATCCCTGGTGTATCTTCTGGGGCTCGATGTAGAAGGCGTGCAACTCGTTGTGAACTTCTACATCCCCGATCTGGTCGCCTTCCTGCTGGTGGTCACAGCCGCCATCGTCCTGCTGCGGTTCCGCAAGAAGTTTCCCAGGGATGCATGGCCGCCCATTCTCCTCTTATCCCTTGTGGTCCTCGACTTTTTCAGGGGTATCGGCACCTACGGCCTGAAGCCTGCGGGAAGTAGCATCAGGGTCATGGTCGGATTCGCGATACCGGCCATTGTCGTCATGCTGCTGAGTCCGGCTCTGCGGCTGGACACAAGACGCCTGGCGCGCTGGCTTGCGTGGGCCGGCCCTTTCGTAGCCGTCTTTGCTCTTCTCCGCTGGGCCGGCGTGATGTATACCCCCACTGCGTCCCTCTTGGGCGGATTACGTCAAGTGGATCGCGTTCTCACGGCGGAATATGCCAGCGTCGTAGCGATGGGGTTCATTGCCGCGGTCTACCTGCCGCTGATGGAGCGCAGAAGCGCGTGGTGGTGGGGGATCGCCAGTTTTCTCGGCGGCGTAACTCTTGCCCTTCAGCACCGCAGCGTGTGGGTGGCTACATTGGTGGCCTTGTTATGGCTCCTGGGCCGAAGCCTTCGGGTTTCGCCGGTGCGCGTGTATGTGGTCGGCGTAATCGCCGGTTTGGCGTTGTTTATGGTGATGTTCCTGACGCCCGGACTTTTGGACTCAGTGATCAAGCTGATCATGGTGAACGTGCAAGAGGTACAGCATAGTGACAGTACCTGGGCATGGCGAGTCCAGGGTTACCAGGAAGCGATGGAGCGGCTCTTGGGGAACGACATGGAAGACATGCTGATCGGCCCCCCTGCCGGATGGGCGGCGGTCACCGACTCCAGCGTTGCTTCCACGTACATCCACAGCCAGTACGTTGGTACGCTTGCGTACTACGGATTCTTTGGGCTCTCGACGTTGCTTTTGTGGCTTGGGTTGGTCGCGAAGAGAATCGGGTGGACGTCCCGTTCGTTGCGGCGAAGACACCCATCCCAGCAAGCCGGGATCGTTCTGCTTGAAGCTCTATTTCTGCTCGAGGCTGTGTACATGATTGCCTATCCGGGAGGCTCTATGCACGGCGCCGCGCTGGGATTGATCTGGATCGCGGCCACACAGAGCCTGCTTCCCGCCAACGCCATGCGCTTCCGTTATGCGGGTTATGTGGCTTACCGGGGCAGCAGGCCGCCGGTCATCGCCAACCCGAGTCCGCTGCGCAGGTAGTATCTGCCTGCATATCCTTTTTGACTCTCGATTGTAAACCTTCAGAACGTCATCATCTTCCCTGTTCGTGTGGGTTCAAGCGCGGTGACGGCTATCTGGAGATGCGAATCCAATGGACGAGAGACAAAACCGGCCTTTTCATTTCTCCTTCAACCAACCCTCTCCGCTGGTGAAAATGCGATCCACAATGAGCGCACCAAGGGTCTCGGTGGTCATGCCGCTCTATAACACGAGGAAGTATGTGGCGGAGGCCATGGAGAGCATTCTGCGCCAAACCTTCGAGGACTTTGAACTGATCGTTGTGGACAACGGGTCGACCGATGGAAGCCGCGAGTATGCCGAGTCGCTCGACGATCCTAGAATCCGGGTGATCGCGGAGAAGGCGCGCGGCGCGGGAAGAGCAACCAACACTGGAATCGCGGCCAGCCGGGCGGAACTCATGGCGATTATGGACTCCGACGACGTTGCCCACCCTGAGCGGCTGAGGTTGGAGGTGGAGTTCATGGATGCGAATTCCGATGTGGTGCTGGTCGGGACCTCGTTTGCATTTCGCGTGGGATCCGAAACGGTTCCCGTTCCTCCACAGCCGCGTGAACACAAGCAGATTAAGCAGGCATTGATGGATGGGCGCACGGCGATTTGTAATCCATCGCTCATGGCGCGCACCCGCGTGGCGAGGGCAGTCGGGGGCATCCGTCTTCCAGGCGCCGGGGCCGACTACGATTTCTTTCTTCGCATGGGCGATGCCGGAAAACTGCGCAACCTGCCCGATGTACTGCATTACTACCGCTTGCATGAGGAGTCGTCCTCCATCGTGCAGGCTATGGACGTCAAAAGGGAGCACGCATACGGGCTGGCATGCGCCGTGGCTCGAACCCATGGCGAAGGCGAGCCAGCCGAGGAGGAGATCAACCGCCTCTGGCTGGAACGGCCCGCCCGCGTCAGAGCCCGTGAGCGCGCCGATTGCAAGGCATTGAACCTGTATAGGAAGGCAATCGTGATGCGCGCGCGAAAGCGGTGGATTCGCGCCGCGGCTGTCATGACACGCGCGGTTCTCCTCAACCCCGCGCGCACCGCATGGCACCTTAAACGCCGGCTGGGGCTCGCTTGAGCAGCAGCGGCGCAGAGCGGTCCATGGCTCCGATTGCCAGGCAGCGAAATGCAGCGCCGAAGACGCAGGATTGGCAGGAGACGGCTGCGCGCCAGCGACAAGTATGCAAGGGAGCACGCGACAAAGCATGACTGTTCCTTCAAGCTCCGATCAAGTCATCGACATCGTTGGCACCGGCGTCCACCGGACCACCTATGCGCACGCTGCCAATCTGATATGTCAATGGGCAGGGGAACGGCAATCGAAGTATGTCTGTGTCGCATGTGTGAACAGCATCATGGAGGCTCATGATTCGCCGGCGTTCAAACGCGTGATGAACGAGGCCGATCTTGTAACTCCCGACGGCATGCCCCTGGTCTGGGGCCTCAAACTCCTGGGACACTCCGGCGCCACGCGTGTGTACGGCCCTGACTTGACTCCGATCGTTCTTGAGCAGGCGGCAAGGGAAGGCATCCCCGTGGGATTCTTCGGTGGCGCGCCGCATGTTCTCGATCGCCTGGTGGAGGTTGTGAAACGGCGCTTCCCAAGCCTCAAGGTTGCCTACGCCTTGTCACCCCCATTTCGTCCATCCACGCCGCAAGAAGATGAACAGATCGTGGAGGAGATCAACCGGTCCAACGCACGCATTCTCTTCATTGGCCTCAGTACCCCCAAGCAGGATTACTGGATGGCCGCCCACAGAGGGCAAGTTCAGGCCGTGATGGTTGGGGTAGGCGCCGCCTTCGATTTCCTTGCCGGAAGCAAGCCGCAAGCACCGCGCTGGATGATGAGGATTGGGGCCGAATGGATCTTTCGCCTGATGACGGAGCCTCGCCGCCTTTGGAAGCGCTATCTGAAACATAATCCGCGATTCGTTGTCCTGTTTGCCCTCCAGTTACTGCGAGCCAGAAGATTGGCCCATGGCGCCAACGAGCAATCCTGATTCCGGGTTACGGTCCTTACCAACGCACCCCTGAGAACCGAATGGAGATGATTCTATGAAAAAGCGCATTCTGGTCAATGGCGCCGGCGGCTTCATTGGCGGCCATCTTGTCAAGCGATTGGGACAGGAAGGTTTTTGGGTCCGGGGAGTTGACGTGAAGCAGCACGAGTTCGCACCTACCGCTGCCGATGAGTTTATTCTCGGCGACCTGCGGGATCCATCTTTAGTTCAGCGAGTCATGGAAGGGATCGACGAGGTCTATCAGCTTGCCGCCGACATGGGCGGGGCGGGCTACATCTTTACCGGCGAGCACGACGCCGCGGTGATGCACAACTCCGCGACCATCAACCTGAACTGCCTGGAGTTTGGCCGCCATGCCGGCGTCAGGAAGTTTTTTTATTCCTCTTCCGCCTGCATGTATCCGGAGCACAACCAAATGGATCCCGAGAACCCCAAGTGCTCTGAGGACTCGGCTTACCCAGCCGCGCCGGACAGCGAGTACGGATGGGAAAAGCTCTTCAGCGAGCGGCTCTGCCTCGCCTATATGCGGAATTACGGCGTGGAGGTGCGCGTGGCGCGCTTTCATAATATCTTCGGGCCTGAGGGTACCTGGTGTGGGGGGCGCGAAAAGGCGCCCGCTGCCCTGTGCCGCAAGGTTGCCGAAGCGGCCGACGGCGGAGAGATCGAGATCTGGGGCGACGGCAAGCAGACCCGCTCGTTCCTTTATATCGACGAGTGCCTCGAAGGGTCTCGCCGCCTGATGGATTCCGGCTTTACCGGACCGGTGAACGTGGGCTCCGAGGAAATGGTTACCATCAACCAGCTCGCTGCCATGATCGCGGAGATAGCCGGAAAGAAACTGACCATCCGCCACATCCCGGGGCCTCTCGGCGTGCGCGGCCGCAACTCAGACAACCGGCTGATCCGCGAGAAACTCCACTGGTCTCCTTCCCGCCCCTTGCGCGAAGGACTGGAGAAAACGTACTCCTGGGTCTCTGCCCAGGTAGAAGCAATGAAGTCCTCGCTGACAACCACCTAGCCATGGCCACAGCCGCACCATCGACGCGAACCAACAAAGGCCTGAAACTGGCCTTGCCGAGGCCCGTTCTGCGGGTTGCGATCCAGCTTTGCACCGACATCGCATCCCTCTCCCTCGCCGTGCTCTGCGCCTTCTGGTACTGGTCGATTGTCAACCCCACCATTCCCCGGCAGCACTCCGCCATGTATCTTGCGGTGGCTTTGTGTATTGCCGCCTTCGCCGTCCATGGCCTCTATCCCGGCATCGGCATCCACGCCGTTCAGCATGTGCGCCGCATCTTCCGCAGCATCGCTTTCGCCTACCTGCTGCTGACCGCGTCGATGGTCCTGGTCAAGGATTGGTGGGCGAACTCCCGCGGCGGTTTCTTTCTTTCCTGGATATTGGCGCTCTTTCTGGTGCCCGCCGGACGATGGCTGCTTAACCATTTCTTCGCTTCACGAAGCTGGTGGGGAGTTCCGGTAATCGTTCTGGGTGCCGGCCGCACCGCCCGCGTTCTCATTCGCAATCTGCGGGAAAATCGGGTGCTGGCTTACCACCCGGTGCTGTGCCTGGACGACGACCCGGCAAAGCAAGGTCTCTGCGAAGGCGTGCCGGTGATCGGCAACCTCAGCGAGGCAAATTCACTGGCGATCGAGCATCGGATCCGTTATGCCATCGTCGCCATGCCCGCCATGGCCAGCGGCCGCTTGAGCGTCCACCTGCGCGAGTGGTCCCGTGTCTTTCCCTGTATTCTCATCGTTCCCGACCTGGTGGGCGTGGGCAGCATGTGGGTCGAGCCGCACGATCTGGGCGGCATTCTCAGCCTCGAGTTGCGACATCAGCTCCTGAATCCGGTCAATCGCGTCATCAAGCGCGCCACCGACCTGGCGATTGCGGGCGTTGGGACGATTGTCGCCGTGCCGGTGATTGCATTGGCCGCCCTCTGGATCAAGATGGTCAGCAGCGGTTCACCTTTCTACCGGCAGGAGCGGGAAGGCCGAGGCGGGCGCACGATTCACATTCTCAAGCTGCGCACCATGTATCCCGATGCGGAGCGAATGCTGGAGCGCCATCTGGAGGAAGATCCGCAGGCACGGACCGAATGGGATGGATTCTGCAAACTCCGCAACGATCCGCGCATCCTTCCCGGCGTGGGCCACTTTCTGCGCCGCACCAGCCTGGACGAGCTTCCACAGCTCTTCAATATTCTGCGCGGCGACATGAGCCTGGTGGGACCGCGCCCCTTCCCCACTTACCATAACGACCGCTTCGACGAGGACTTTCGCGACCTCCGTTTGCAAGTCACTCCCGGACTCACGGGGCTGTGGCAGATGAAGGCGCGCAGCGATGGCAATCTGGATGTGCAGGCTGCGCTGGACAGCTATTATGTGCGCAACTGGTCTGTCTGGCTCGA
>Ga0302320_10014580_pt1 | contig 16250 bp, 16 predicted proteins | sample Bog_T0_3_FD_202130 | JGI IMG/M metagenome (GOLD analysis project Ga0302320, IMG submission 202130) | Peat permafrost microbial communities from Stordalen Mire near Abisko, Sweden - Bog_T0_3 | ecosystem: Environmental > Terrestrial > Soil > Wetlands > Peat | place: Sweden: Abisko, Stordalen Mire... | reverse complement strand
ATGCGATGCCACGGACGCCACCGCGCCTCTGCGCAGCACAATAAGCTGCGGCGATTCATGCCGGATATTCAAGCGCTGTGCGATCTGTTGCGATGCCGCGCGATCCTTCTGCACCGCCACCAGATAAACCGGAACGTCGGGATGCCGTTCCTGGAAGCGCTTCACATGCGCATGCGCCGCCCAGCTGACCGAGCACGTCGCGCTGTGTTTGAACAACACCACAACCTCCTGCTCCAGCAGGCTGCCGATTTCCGGCAGCGGGCTATCCGCCACAGCTTCGCGCTTAAAAGGCCACCAACGAAACCCGCTTTTCGTACGCTATTTCCTCCGGCTCAGCACGAACTCGGATGCCGCATCGATGCCCTGCGTCTTCTTGATTTCCTGAAACTTCTCCAGAACGTTGCGCACGGATTTGGACCGCTGCGCGATTTCGTCGGGCTTCTTCCTGGTATCCGGCAGGGGCTTACGGTCACTAACGCGCTGATCGATCTCGCGATTCTTCGCAATGCGGTCGACCAGCCGTTCCGCGGGAGTCATCTCGTGGTACGGTTTAGTCATCCTGACACCTTGGGCATAACTCCAGTCTAGCGGGTCGCCCCCTCCCGCCGCTGATTTTTATGGCGCCCGCACCCTGGCCCACCAGGCTGCTGGATCGGCTTGAAGCTCCCCGGAAGCGGCCCGTCTGAACAAAAACCTCGTCTACCAGTGCGTGAACGAACCGTCTGGCCTCTTGTAGATCCTTGTGCTGCGGACCGGCTGCGTTACTTCGCTGATCAGTTTCAGAGGCTTCAGGTCGACCGTAACTCCCAGGCCGGGACGCGTGTTGGGGTAGAGCTTGCCTTTGCGGAAATCCACAAACTGGGGTAAGTAATCGATGGGCCGGTCCCCGTAGTTGTACTCGAACAGCACCGGACCCGGGAAGGTCGCGAGACAGTTCACCAGCGCGGCGGTCGAGATGGGTCCGGTGAAATGCGGCACCATGCCTACCACATGCGTTTCGCACAATGCCATCACCTTCAGATACTCGGTGATACCGCCGACGTTCGGCAATGTGCAGCGATTGTAATCGATATCGTGGTTCTCGACCAGCTTATTGAAGTCCCAGCGCTGGCCCCATTCCTCGCCGGCGGCGATGGGCACCGTTGTCATCTGGCGCAGGCGCGGAATGTCCTCGAGGAACTGTTCCTCGCGGGTAGGATCTTCGACGAGATAGGGCTCCAGATCTTCGATCAGCTTGCAGCAGCGCAGGGCGTCGGGGTAATCGAATTTCTGATGCAGGTCGATGTTCCAGTCGCCGTCCGGCCCCACGCCCTCGCGAATTTCTTTGCAGGCCTGCACGACGGCGTGAACCCGGTTGTGCGTGTTAAAAACGTCGTTGGGGATGGGACCGCCGGCCGAGGCATCGATCCTGTAGCAGCGGTAGCCGGCTTCCATAGTAGCCCTGGCTCGTTCTTTGGTACTGAGGTTAGCGCCCGCGCCGGGACCGGGGCCGCCCGTCGGATAGCATTCGCAGTAATCGCGGGCCGAGCCTCCCAGAACCTGATGCAGGGGCAGCTTGAGGGCCTGTCCCTTGATGTCCCAGAGCGCCATGTCGAAGGCGCCGAGCGCGTGAATTTTCTCCCGGCCCGGCGCATAGAACCAGACCATGTACATCTCCTGCCACAACTGCTCGATGCGGAAGGGATCTTTGCCGATCAGGGTGCCGGCGCATTGCTCGAGCGTGTCGCGCGTGCCGCCTTCGCCGGTGCCGGTGATGCCGATATCGGTATCGATCTGGACCACCGCGTTGCTCTGCGCGAAGGTTTGATTGAGCGTGGGCGGGTAGTAGATGCGGATCTTAGTGATCTTCGCCGCCGGAAGTGAAGCGTGAGCCAGGCGCGGACCTGCCGCGCCGGCGACGGATGCCGCCGCAAGCGATTTAAGGAACGACCTTCTTTTCACGTCAAATAGCTTATAGGTCCGAATTGCCAAAAGCAATTACTTGAAAGAAAAGAGATATGATTCCCCCAAGTATGAACCGAAGATCGTTTCTTGGACTGACCGCGGGAATCTCCCTTGCGCCTTTACTCTTCGCCGACGAGAAGAGCAACCTCAAGATCACCTCTGTGCGTCTGGTGAATCCGCAAGCGAAGCGCCAGCTGCCGGCGTATACTCCGTCGGCGAATGCATGGTCTACCAATGGCGTGGAAGTGGCGAGCCCCATGTCGATCTATCCCGAATACAAGGCCATGCGCTCGCTCTTCATGCCGGATCCAGGCAAGATTCCCGGCTTCTTCGTGGAGATCGGCACCGATAAAGGGATCAAAGGCTACGGGCAGGGCGGACTGGGCGGCGGGACTTTGGTCGAGCAGCATTTCACCAAGCTCCTGATGGGGAAAGATCCCTTCGACATCGAACGCAACTGGGATATTCTCTGGCGCTCCAGCATGAGTTACGACCGCGCGGGGATCGGCATGCACGCCATCAGCGGCGTGGATCTGGCGCTCTGGGATATCGTCGGCAAAGCCCTCAATACCCCGGTTTATAAATTGATCGGCGGCGAAACCAAACAGCGCATTCCGGCCTATTGCACGGGAAACGATATCGATCAGCATCTGGATTTCGGTTTCAAGCGGGTCAAGCTGGCCATTGCGTATGGCCCGGCCGATGGGCGCGAAGGCATGCGTAAGAATCTCGATCTGGTCAAAAGCACCCGAGAGAAGTTGGGGGCGGATGGGGACATCATGCTCGATTGCTGGATGTCGTGGACCGTCGATTACACGCTCGAAATGGCGGAGATGCTGGGGCCGTACCGGGTTTACTGGATGGAGGAATGCCTGCAGCCGCACGATTACGAGGGCTTCGCGCGTCTGCACGCGGAGATCAGGAACATCCGCATCGCCACCGGCGAGCATGAGTATAACCGGTACGGGTTCCGCCAATTACTTGAGCATCGCTCGGCCAGCATCTGGCAGCCGGACATGCATTGGTGTGGAGGATTGACGGAACTGCGGCGCATTGCCGCCATGGCGTCGGCTTACGATATTCCGGTGATCCCGCACGTGGGAGGGACGCGCGAGGGCGTGCACTTCATCATGGCTACCACGAATGCGCCCTGGGCCGAAATGTTCATGCCGGCGCCGGGCGGTCCGAAGGCGGTTTACGATCAGTGGGCGGAATGGAACAGCGTCAGCCGGGGTCCGGAGGGAATTTATACGCGCCCGCCTGAAGACCCCGGCCTGGGATGGGGTTTTGTCGAGTAAAAATCCCCACCGCGACATCGCCATACTCTTCGACGGCGCTTCCCCATCCGGCCAGTTCCGCGCGCTGCCGAAACCAGCGATCCCAGTACTTGACCTGCCATGACTGCCCGTAGAGGAGGAACCGTCCCGCCTCCACCAGTTTGCCGGAAGTGAGTTGCGCCGCGTATTGCTGCGCCGCCAGGGAAGTCTGCATGGGAAGCAGGTACGGCGCCCCAAGAATGGGATAAATCGACAGGTGGGCGTAGAGGAAACCCGGCAGCGCGTATTGCGGGCTCCAGCCGCGTCCGGCGGATTCGATGAACGGGCTCATGCAGAGGACAGGAGTGGCGGGGTTTTTCGCCAGCCGATTCTCCTCAAGAGCCGCCGATCTCCAGTCCGAGCCATCGTGGGAGGGCCAGATATGGTTCCATCGCCCCATCCAGACGAGCGCACCCAACCCGAGGATGGCGGCGGCTTGTTTCCATCGATCGGGTGGGATATAGAGGCCCGCGGCCGCGGTGGCGCAGAGTGCGGCGCCGGGCAGCATCAGCGACAGATAGCGAGGCAGAAAGACGCTTTGCGCCGTCAGGCGGGAGTAGAGGAAGAGGCAGATCGGGGTACACAGCCACCATGCGGTGATCAGAAAGACGTGCCGCTTTTGGTCCGAATGAACAGGCGAAAGCGCCTGTTCCACATACTGCAGCAGCCACGCGCCGAATCCGCAGATCAACACCAGATTCCAGTGCAGGGCGTGCTCGAAGGTATGGAGCGAAGGCGCCGGTGCGATCACGTGGGTTGCCGCGCCTCGCAGAATTGGCAGCGCGGTACGAAAGACCGGTATCAGGGAACCCAGCAGCAGCGTGGCAATCATTAGAGCCGGGAGCACCCGGACCCGGGTGTCATGGCTTCGAAGGCGAACCACGGCATAACCCGCATAAACGATGTAGAAGGGCCAGTAGATTAACTGCACCCGCCACAAGAGCGCGGCGAAGAGCAGGAACAGCATAGCGTCCGTCCACCGTGCATCGTCGAACCAGCGGATCAGAAAGTAAATGCCGGCCACGGCGACGATCATGCCCAAAGCATAGGGCCGGGCGTCGTCCGCAAAGTAATCGAAACCGCCGATCGCGAAGCAGGCGAATACGGCGAACCAGGCGGCTTGCGTGTGAATCAGCCGTGCCGCGATACGGGCCACCAGAAAGAGCGCGATCCCCATGGCGATCACGGATGGCAGGCGATAGGCGACTTCAGAAAAGCCGAAGAGCGCCTGCATGGCTCGCGGCAGCCAGTAGTAAAGAGACTCGGGTACTTGCGGCGCGATGACAAACGACGGGTGCGCCGGGTACTTCACTACAAATGAAGTAACCAGTTCGTCCAGCCAGAAGCTGGAACGCAATGGCATGAGCCAGAGCCGTGTCACGCAGGCGGCAAGAAGCAAACCGAGCAGTACATTCATGCGCGTAAATACAATAATGCCATCGGATTGGCTTGGACAATTGCCATAACCCCGAAAGCGGGCTAGCCTGAGAGTAGCGCCATCCTGAGCCGGAACTTGCGGCAAATGACAAATTACAAACGTAGCACTGAGCTTGCGGTGGAAGCCGCCTTGTGAAAAAACGCGCGCAAATCAAACACTTTGTGTTAGTTTTGTTTTTGTTGCAGGTTGCGCCCGCGCTCTCTGGCGCCGCGGCCGAAATGCTGCGGCTGGAGGCGAACGCGGACGCCATGGGTTCCACTTACTCCATCGTTTTATACGACGAGGATCGCAACAAGATGGAATCCGCCGCCGACGGCGCGTTGGAAGAGGCCCGGCGGCTGGATCGTCTGCTTTCAAATTACCGGCCGGAAAGCGAATGGAGCAGAGTGAACCGGGAGGCGGCGGAGCGCCCGGTCGAAGTTTCGCGGGAGTTGTTCGATCTGTTGACGACGAGTGTGGAGTACAGCCGGAAGAGCGAGGGAACCTTCGATATCACGGTCGGACCTCTTATGAAGATCTGGGGGTTCTATCAAGGTTCGGGTCACCTGCCGCTGCCCGGTGAAATCCAGAGGGCGATGGGACAAATCGGTTACCGGAACATCGTGCTCGACGCCTCCAGACAGACTGTCTTTTTCTCCCGGGCGGGTCTGAACCTCGATCCGGGGGGAGTAGGCAAAGGTTACGCAGTGGACAAAATTGTTGAAATCCTGAAGAAGGACGGCATCGGGTCGGCCCTGGTCTCGGCCTCGGGCAGCAGCATTTATTGCCTGGGCACGCCTCCGGGCGAGGCGGGCTGGCGCATTCAGGTGAAGGACCCGGGCAATGGATTCAAGGCGGCGGCTGAAGTTACCCTGAAGGACGAATCGCTTTCCACGTCGGGCAGTTATGAGAAGTTTTTTTTGGCCGAAGGTAAAACCTGGAGCCATATTATGGACCCGCGAACGGGATTTCCGGCGCAGGGGACGCTGTCGGTTTCGGTGATTGCACCTCGAACGCTCGACAGCGAGGTGTGGGCGAAGCCATACTTTATTCTTGGCCGTCAATGGACGGCCGCTCACAAACCGGCTAATTTCCGGGTTTTCTATTGCGACCAACGCAATTTAGGAAAAGACAAGGCGGATCAGCAATGCGCGTGGCTCCAATGACGAGTCGTTTTCTCGATGCCTGCAGGCGACGGCCAACCGATGTCAGGCCGGTGTGGTTTATGCGGCAGGCGGGGCGCTACATGAAATCGTACCGGGACATTCGCGCGCGCCACTCGATGCTCGAGATCTGCAAGCGTCCTGACCTGGCGGCGGCCGTTACGCTACAGCCGGTGGAAGCGCTGGATGTGGATGCCGCCATCATTTTTGCCGATCTGCTTTTGCCCGTGGAGCCGATGGGTCTGAAGCTTACCTATCCGCAGAAAGAGGGTCCGCAGATTCATAACCCCGTAATGTCGAGCGAGGATGTGGACGCGCTTTCGACCTCGAACACGGACGACCTGGGCTATGTCGGAGAGGCGATCCAGCAGACGGTGCGCGCGTTGGCGGGGCGGGTTCCGGTGATCGGGTTCTGCGCCGCGCCCTTTACGCTGGCGAGCTACATGATCGAAGGCGGCGCCTCGCGCAACTTCATCCGCACCAAGCGCATGATGTACGGGGACGAAACGCTGTGGCGCCGTCTGATGGGCAAGATTGTGGATGTGCTGGCGCCCTTCGCGATCATGCAGGTGGCGTCGGGAGCGCGCTCCATTCAGGTATTCGACAGTTGGGTGGGTGCTTTGGCGGCCGACGATTATGTCCGATTTGCGCAACCGTATTCACGGGCGCTGATCGAACGCATCAAATCGGCGGGAGTGCCTGTGATTCACTTCGGCACGGGCGCTTCGGGCTATTTCAAGGAACTGCATGCCGCCGGGGGCGATGTGATGGGCTGCGACTGGCGCATCAACATCGATCAGGCTTGGCTCGACATCTCCTATCGCTCGGCGATTATGGGGAATCTGGATCCGGTGGCGCTTTTTGCTCCGCTTCCCGAATTGCGCATCAAGGTTCACGATCTGTTGCGGCGCACGGGAACGCGGCCTGGCCACATCTTCAATCTGGGCCACGGCATCCTTCCCGAGACGCCGGTGGAGAACGTCAAGGCCGTGGTGCAGATGGTCCGCGAGTTCCGGCCGTAGGCGATGCGCGTCGGTATCGTCGGCGGCGGAATCTCCGGGCTGTCCTGCGCTTATTACCTCGGCAAAGAGGGCATTGACGCCACGGTGTTCGACGCGGCGCCGGGCGGTCCCATAGGCAGCGTCACGGTGGACGGCTGCATCCTTGAAACCGGCCCCGAGAGCTGGCTGGCGGCTAAGCCGTGGGCGGAGCAACTGATCCGCGAAATCGGCATGGGCGATCAATTGGCGGGCTCGAACGATGCCAGCCGGCGCACCTACATCCTGCGGCATGGGCGCTTCGTGACCATGCCCGAGGGCTTGCAGATGGTGGTGCCGACGAAGATCTGGCCGGTGGTCGAAACCAATCTTTTCACCTGGGGCACCAAGATCAGGATGGGCCTCGAAATCTTTCGCAGCCCCAAGACGTTGCCGGACCGCTCGGTGGCCGATTTTGTGATCGATCACTTCGGCGCCGAAGCGGTGGACTATCTGGCGGAACCGCTGCTGGCGGGAGTTTATGGGGGCAATCCATACGATCTGAGCGCGCCCAGCGTGCTGCCCAAGTTTGTGGAATACGAGCAGCGCTACGGCAGCGTGGTGGTGGGCACGTTTCGCGATAAGCGCAAACCCAGCGGCCAGTCGATTTTCAAATCGCTGAGCGGCGGGATGGGGACGCTGGTCGAGGCTTTGCTGACGCGCGTTAAGTTAGTGCGGGCGCGGGTCGAGTCGATTCGCCGCGATGAGTCCGGCTGGGGCGTGCTGGCGGATGGCGAGTGGCAGGTTTTCGATCGCATTGTTATGGCTTGCGGCGCGAATTGGTCTGTACCTCTGCTGGCTTCAATTGAGCCTCAGCTGAGCGAGCTGCTGGCGGAGATCCCGTATACGGGAAGCTCCATCTGGACCTTTGGGTACCGGCGCGAGGACGTGCCGCATGCGCTCGACGCTTTTGGATTTCTGGTTCCCAAGCCGGAGCGGCGCACGGTTATGGCGTGCACGTGGCTGCAGACGAAATGGCTGGGGCGCGTTCCAGAGGGCAAGGCGGTGTTCCGCTGCTTCTCGACGGATCCCGATGTGACGCGCGATGCTGTCCAGGGCGACTTAGAGCGTCTCATGGATATCAAGACCGAGCCGATCTTCGCCCTGAATCATCGCTGGCCGGATTCCATGCCGCAGTATACGGTGGGGCACTCGGTTCGGGTGGCTGAAATCGAGGGCCTGGCAGCCGGGGTTGCGGGATTGCATTTGGTGGGGAACGCTTTCGGCGGCATCGGCATTCCCGATTGCGTGCGTAGTGCTAAGACTACGGCTGCGGCAATTGCGGGAAAGTAGGGCAGGTTGTTAACCTGCGGCCGATTGGTAATCGGCCTCCACGGTGTGTTTACTGCACGCTCTCGCCAACCAGCGAATTCGGGCCCGCCCGAGTCACCCGAACCGGCAAATACGTACCCGTGAGCTGCGCATCCCCAGCCGCCGTGAAGTTGAGAATGCGATTTTGCGAAGTCCGCCCAATCCACTGTTCGAGCGAATGGTGTCGACCCTCCACATGCACCTCCTCAACCGTCCCAATCAGCTCCGAATTACGCCGGATCTGAATGGCGCGCTGCTTCTCATTCACAATCGCCAGACGGCGCGTCTTCTCCTCCTCGGAGATATGATCGTCGAGTTTCAGCGCCGTGGTATTGGGTCGCGGCGAATACTTGAAGCCAAAAATCGAATCGTAATGGACTTCGTCGAGCAGATCCAGCGTGTCCTCAAAATCCCTCCCCGTCTCTCCCGGAAAGCCCACGATGATATCGGTGGTGATGGCAATGTCGCGCCGCGCATTCTTCATCCAGCCAATGCGCTCCATATACTGATCGCGCGTATACAACCGCCGCATCCCCTCGAGCATACGCGTCGAGCCCGACTGCACCGGCAGATGGACGTGATTGCAGAGATTCGGATTAGCGTCGATCGCATCGATAATAGGCTTAACGAAATCGCGTGGGTGAGAAGTGGTAAAGCGCACGCGGCGAATGCCCGGGATGGCGCCCGTGCGATCCAGCAGCGTAGCGAAATCCCAACCCGCCGGCGAAGGATCGCGATAACTGTTGACGTTCTGGCCCAATAGCTGAATCTCTGTATAGCCGGCTTCGGCCAGCCGCGTGGCTTCTTCAATGACACTGGCGCTGGTGCGGCTGCGCTCGGGCCCGCGCGTGAACGGAACCACGCAGTAAGAACAACTCTTATCGCAGCCTTCGATGATGGTGATGTAGGCGCGATGCGGATTGTCGCGGCGCGTGAACGGCGTATCGAAGGCTTCGGTGGTGTCGAGGCTGAGCCCGGTGACACGCTTGTTACCCGCCTCCAGTTGCACCAGCATCTCCGGCAATCGGGTGTAGCTGGCTGACCCGGCCACCAGGCTGACATGCGGCGCGCGCTCAAAAATTTTTTCGCCCTCCTGCTGGGCCACACAGCCGAGCACGGCGAAAACCTTGCCCTTGCCGATGCGCTTGAAATTCTGTAGCCGATTGAAAACCTTCTGCTCGGCCTTGTCCCGGATGCTGCACGTGTTGTAGAAAATGTAGCCCGCGGCTTCCGGCGTATCGACCTGCGAATATCCCTTCTCCAGCAGCGTTCCCACAACCTTTTCGGTGTCGTGGGCATTCATCTGGCAGCCGAAGGTCTCGATGTAAAAGGTCTTATCCACGGGTTATTTCATTGTAGCGGGAAGCGCAGGCGCAACCCACACTGTCGCACCCTCGTCTTTGGAGGTATCCTCTAGGCAGGGACTTTTTTTATGCGCAAACTCACATTGGTCTTCTTATTCCTCGTATTCGGAACGTTATGCTTCGCTCGCGGCGGCGGTGGCCACGGCGGCGGAGGCGGTGGCGGTGCAAGAGCGGTGGGCGGCGGAGGCGGCGGATTCCGCGGTGGCGCTGTTTACGGCGGCGGCTATCGTGGTGGTTACGGTGGCTATGGCGGCTACGGCTTCCGCGGCGGTTATGGCTACGGTGGCTATGGCTACGGCGGATGGGGCATCGGCTTCGGCTACCCCTATTACGGCTACGGTTATGGCTACCCGTACGGCTACTATCCGTCCCCCTATGGGTATGGATATGCGGCCCCGGCGTATGGCTATGACGGCTATCCCGGCTACGGTTATGGATACGCCCCCTACGCCTACCCGGCAGTCGGAGTAGGTGTCGGCGTTTACGGTGGCTGGCGTCATTTTGGCCGCCGGTAGCGGACCGAATCGGTCTGAATTTAACCCGTTGACTCCAAAGGGAGCGCGGCGGTACTATCTATACAGGACTATAAAGGTCCGGTATCTGTTGTCCGATATACTGCCGTGCTCAAGCTCACCAAAAAAGCCGACTATGGATTGATTGCCCTGCGCCACTTGGCGTCAGTGCCAGGCGCCACGGCCAGCACCAAAGATATCGCGGACACGTATCACCTGCCCGTTCCGCTATTAGCCAAGGTCCTGCAGCAGCTCACCCGGGCCGGAATTCTCCGCTCCGTCGCCGGAACCAACGGCGGCTACAAACTGGCGCGCGATCCCAATCGCATCAGTGCGCTTGAAGTAGTTCGCGCCATCGACGGTCCGGTAATCCTGACGCATTGCTTCACCGAACACGGAGTCTGCGATCAGTCCGACAAGTGCACGGTAAGGGAACCTCTGCGCCGCGTCCATGAAGCAATTCTGGAACTTCTGAACCGCTTCACCATCACAGAACTGGCGGAATCGCCGGCCACTCGCCTGACGCCACCGCTTGTGCCACTGAACCCGGTGCCTCTCGACGCCCACCGGTTGTCATGAACTATCAACAGGGAATCAAATGAAAACGCCTATTTATCTCGATAACCACGCCACCACCAGAGTCGACCCGCGCGTTCTCGATGCCATGCTGCCCTACTTCACGGAGTATTTCGGCAACGCGGCCAGCCGCAATCACGAATTTGGCTGGGTGGCCGAACAGGCCGTGGACAAGGCCCGCAAGCAGATTGCCGATCTGATCGGCGCTACGGCCAAAGAAATCATCTTCACCAGCGGCGCCACTGAATCGAACAACCTGGCCATCAAGGGCGTGGCCGAGATGTATGCCGAAAAGGGCAATCACATCATCACCGAAGCCACCGAGCACAAGGCCGTTCTCGATACTTGCAAAAAGCTCGAAAAGATGGGCTATCGCGTCACCTATCTTCCCGTCATGGGCGATGGGCTCATCGATCTCGACATGTTGCGTGAATCGATCACCGATAAAACCATTCTCGTCACCATCATGTACGCCAACAACGAGATCGGCGTGATTCAACCCGTCGCCGAAATCGGTAAAATCTGCCGGGAGCGCGGTGTGCTCTTCCACACCGACGGCGTGCAGGCCATCGGCAAAGTGCCTGTGGACGTGAACAAGGACAACATCGACATCATGTCGATCACGGCTCACAAGCTTTACGGTCCCAAAGGCGTGGGCGCGTTATACGTGCGGCGCAAGAATCCACGCGTGCAGATTACGGCTCAAATGGATGGCGGCGGACATGAGCGCGGCATGCGTTCGGGAACCCTGAACGTCCCCGGAATCGTCGGATTGGGCGAAGCCTGCGCCATCTGCCAACGTGAAATGCCGGAAGAAACCAAGCGCCTCATGTACCTGCGCGACAAGCTGCGCAGCAAGCTCGAAGCGGGTCTCGACGAAATCTATTTGAACGGTTCGTGGGAGCATCGCCTGCCCCACAGCCTGAACATGAGCTTCGCCTACGTGGAAGGCGAGTCGCTGTTGATGGGTATTAACGATGTGGCGGTTTCGAGCGGCTCGGCCTGCACCTCGGCCACCCTCGAACCGAGCTACGTATTAAAGGCGCTGGGCCTCGGCGACGACATTGCGCACTCGTCGATTCGCTTCGGCATCGGCCGTTTCAACACTGAAGAAGAGATCGATTATGTGGCGGACAAGCTGGTCGACGTGGTCCGCAAGCTGCGCGAACTTTCGCCGCTCTATGAAATGGCGAAAGAAGGTATCGACCTGAGCAAAGTTCAGTGGGCGCACGATTAATGTGGGACAGGCGCTTCCGCCAGTCCATTCTTGAAGGAGAAATTTAAAATGGCATATTCCGATAAGGTTCTCGATCATTACAACAATCCGCGCAACGTCGGTTCGCTCGATAAAAAGGCGCCGAACGTGGGCACCGGTATGGTAGGCGCGCCCGAGTGCGGCGACGTCATGAAGCTGCAGATCAAGGTCAACGACGAAAACGGCATCATCGAAGATGCCAAGTTCAAGACCTTCGGCTGCGGCAGCGCCATCGCCAGTTCTTCGCTCGCCACCGAATGGCTGAAGGGCAAGACCGTCGACGAAGCCCTCAAGATCAAAAACACCGACATCGTGAATGAGCTAAGCCTGCCGCCCGTGAAGATCCATTGCTCCGTGCTGGCGGAAGATGCCATCAAGGCTGCCATCGGCGATTACCGCGCCAAGCAGGGTGCGAAGACGCAGCAGCAGGTTCCCGCCGAGCAGACGGTAGCATAAATGGCGGTTGCCGACATTACTGTAACGCCGAAAGCGGTCGACAAAATTCGCCGCACCTTTGAAAAAATGGGTGTCGAGGGTGGACTGCGTCTCGGCGTGCTGGGCGGCGGGTGCACGGGCCTGAGCTATCAGTTCAAGTTCGATACCAAGCCGCGCCCCAACGACAACGTCTTCGATTTCGACGGCGTGCAGATTTTCATCGACCCCAAGAGCATCCTGTATCTGCACGGCATGACGCTCGATTACAAAGAGTCGCTGATGCAGTCGGGTTTTGTCTTCGAGAACCCGAATGCGAAGAAAAGCTGTGGATGCGGAACTTCGTTTGCCGCCTGATTATTTCGCCTTCTTCGATCTCCCGCGCAATCTGGCGATCGACCTGAAAGATCTGGAGAAGCGCTTTTACGCTCTCAGCCGCAAGTGGCATCCGGATGTGTTCGCCCGTAAGAGTCCCGAGGAACGTGAGGCGGCGCTCGAATCTTCGGCTATTCTGAACGACGCTTACCGCACCCTCAAAGAGCCGATCGCCCGTACAATGTATTTGCTCAAGACCGAGGGCTTCGACGTTGGCCAGCAGAGCAACAAAGACGTGCCACCGGAACTGCTTGAAGAGATTTTCGAACTGAATATGGAGCTCGAGGAATCTCCCGACACCGTCGCCGATCGCTTCTTCGAAATGCGCGCCGCCGTGGATACCGAGATGCAGCAAAAGTTCGCAGAGTGGGATGCGGCCCACGATCGCGCAACCCTCAGCGAACTGCGCGGCCTCCTCAATCGCCGAAAATACATCACCAATCTGATCGAAAAAGCCAATGTTCCAGATCGAGTTTGACAATCAGGACCACGTAGTCGGGATCGACCTCGGCACCACCAACAGCCTGGTGGCGTGGATGAACCTCACCAGCCCCGAAGTAATCCCGGGCGAGGATGGCGACAAATTGGTGCCGAGCGTCGTTTCGCTTCTGCCCGATGGCAACCTCCTCGTCGGCAATGCGGCCCGCCAGGAATTAATCGACCATCCCGACCGCACCATCTATTCCGTGAAGCGCCTCATGGGCCGCGGCATCGCCGACGTGGAGGACGAACTGAAGCTGTTCCCCTTCCACATCGCGGAAGGCAGCGAATCCGTCATCCGCGTCAAGCTGGGCGAGAGAACTTTCACGCCCTCAGAGATCTCCGCCTTCATCCTGCGCCAGCTGAAGAAGAACGCCGAAGCCGCTCTCGGCGCACCAGTCTCGAAAGCCGTCATCACCGTCCCCGCATACTTCAACGACGCTCAGCGTCAAGCCACGCGAGACGCCGGCCGCATAACGGGTCTCGAAGTTCTGCGCCTCGTCAACGAGCCCACCGCCGCCGCCCTCGCCTATGGACTCGACAAGCGCAAAGAAGGCATCATCGCCGTCTACGATCTCGGCGGTGGCACCTTCGACATCTCCATTCTCAAACTTCAGGAAGGCATCTTCGAGGTCCTCGCCACCAACGGCGACACACACCTCGGCGGCGACGATATCGATAACCTCCTGCTGCGCATCGCCCTTGAAGATATCCAATCTGAATGGGGTGAGGATCTATCGCAAGTCGGCGAAGCCGTGCAAACCCTGCGCCGCGATGTGATCCGCGCCAAGGAAGCGCTTTCGTATTCACCCGTCGCCGATATCGCCTTCGAGCGCCATGGCAAACGCTACCATCGCGAGATCGCGCGCGATCTGTTCGAAGGCCTGATCCGCGGCATTATCGACCGTACCCTCGGCCCCTGCCGCGATTGCATGCGCGATGCCGGCGTGACGCCCGAACAGATCGACGAAGTGGTGATGGTCGGTGGATCGACGCGCATTCCGCTGGTGCGCAGCGCCGTCGAGGTGCTCTTCCGCGCCAAGCCGCATACCGAACTGAATCCCGACGAAGTGGTTGCCCTCGGCGCCGCGGTGCAGGCCGGCATCCTCTCCGGCGCCGTGGAAAACCAGCTCCTCCTCGATGTCACGCCGCTCTCGCTCGGCATCGAAACCATGGGCGGCGTAGTCTCGAAAATCATCCATCGCAACTCCACCATCCCGGCCAGCGCGGGCGAGACATTCACCACCGGCGTCGATGGCCAGACCAACGTCCTCATCCACGTGGTGCAGGGCGAGCGCGAGCTCGCGAAGGATTGCCGCAGCCTCGCCCGCTTCGATCTGAAAGGCGTCGATCCCATGCCCGCCGGCTTCGCGCGCATCGAGGTCCGCTTCCTCATCGACGCGAACGGCATCCTGAACGTCGCCGCCCGCGACGGCCGCACCGGCAAAGAGCAATCGGTGGACGTGAAGCCTTCCTACGGTCTCACCGACGAGCAGGTGGAAGCCATGATCGAGGCTTCGATCGAACATGCCGAAGACGATTATCGAGACGCGCAGGTGGCAGAGGCCCGCGTGCACGCAGATGGCGTTCTCGCGGCTGTCGACAAGGCAAAGCGCAATCCCGCCTGGCTGGATCTATCGGACCATGAGCGCGCCAACATTACCGCCGCCATCCACCGCCTCCAAACCGTTTATCACTCCACCGATCACAATCTGATTCGAGCCGAAATCGAAGCCCTCGACGCCGCAACGCACAATCTGGCCGAGAACATGATGAATACCGCCGTAAGCACAGCCCTCAAAGGCACCAAAGTCTAATCCGCCCCTAATCCCCCCGCACCGTGTGCCGCCTGATCCCCAAGGCCTTCCCGGTAGCATCATCCACCTCCACAATCACCGAGTGCAGCTCCACCGAACCAGTCGCCGGCTCCATCCGAGTCGGCATCGAATCCAGAAATTTCTTAATCACCGGAGCCTTCTCCACCCCAATCACCGAATCGTACGGCCCCGTCATCCCGCAATCCGTCTGATACCCGGTGCCACCCGGCAGAATGCGCGTATCCGCCGTCGGAATATGCGTATGCGTCCCCACTAACGCCGAAACGCGCCCGTCCACATACCAACCCATCGCCATCTTTTCGCTCGTCACCTCCGCATGGAAATCGATGAAGCGAACCTTCACCTCCGCCGGCAGCGCAGCCAGAATTTCGTCCGCCTTGCGAAACGGACAATCCGTATGCGGCATATAAACCCGCCCCTGCAGATTGATCACGGCACACCGCGCGCCCGCCGCCGTCGTATGGATGTAAAGTCCAGCCCCCGGCACACCAGGCGGATAATTCGCCGGCCGCAGCAGACGCGGCTCGCGCTCGAAGTAGCCGTAGATATCCTTCTTATCCCAGATGTGGTTGCCCGACGTCATCACATCGATCCCGTAGCGGAACAGTTCGTCCGCCACGCCAGGCGTAACGCCAAACCCCGCCGCCGAATTTTCCACGTTGGCAATCACCACGTCAATGCCCTGCGACGCTCTGATATCCCCGAGGTGGTCCGCCACAATCCTGCGCCCGGCGTGACCGAAAATGTCTCCGATGAAAAGTAATTTCACTATCTGTCATCATATTGCCCATGCGCATCGGAATCGATTCCGGCGGCACGTTCACCGATTTCGTGGTCCTCGATGACGATGGAAAACTCGAGTCTTTCAAGCTTCGTTCCAATCCCGCATCCCCTGCGGGCGTAATCCTCGCGGGCCTCAGCCGCATCCATGCGCGCAAGGCGGAAGTCGTCCACGGATCCACCGTTGCCACCAATGCACTGCTCGAACGCAAGGGTGCGAAAACGGCGTTCGTCACCACGCGCGGCTTCGAAGATCTGATCGCCATCGGTCGGCAAAATCGCCCCGAACTCTACAATCTGACCCCCGCGCCCACGCGTCCGCTCGTCCCCCGCGATCTCTGCTTCGGCGTGGATGAGCGCATTCTCTTCGATGGCACTATCGAACGTCCGCTCGAAATCGGCGATCTCAAAGCGCGCCTCGCCGGAGCCGAATCGATCGCCATCTGTCTG
>Ga0302320_10014579_pt1 | contig 16250 bp, 4 predicted proteins | sample Bog_T0_3_FD_202130 | JGI IMG/M metagenome (GOLD analysis project Ga0302320, IMG submission 202130) | Peat permafrost microbial communities from Stordalen Mire near Abisko, Sweden - Bog_T0_3 | ecosystem: Environmental > Terrestrial > Soil > Wetlands > Peat | place: Sweden: Abisko, Stordalen Mire... | reverse complement strand
ACCCCGCTTGATCTCCTCATCGGCGAGTTCGCCGGTCTCGAGGTACTTGTTGAGCAGCTGCTCGTCGCCCTCGGCCGCAGCCTCGATCATCTTCGCGCGCCACACGTCGCATTCGGCGCGCATGTCCGCCGGAATCTCGCGATACTCGAACTTCATGCCCTGCGTGGCGTCGTCCCACCAGATCGATTTCATCTTGACGAGATCGACGACGCCGATGAAGCCGTCCTCGGCGCCGATGGGAAGCTGGATGGGGACCGGATTACCCCGCAAGCGGGTCCTGATCTGCTCGACGCACCGATGGAAATTCGCGCCCGCGCGGTCCATTTTGTTGACGAAGGCGATGCGCGGCACGCCGTACTTGTTCATCTGGCGCCAGACGGTTTCGGACTGAGGTTGCACGCCCGACACTGCGCAGTAGACGGCAATGGCCGAGTCGAGGACGCGCAAGCTCCGTTCGACTTCGATCGTGAAGTCGACGTGGCCGGGCGTGTCGATGATGTTGATGCGGTGTTCGGGGAAGCTCTTGTCCATCCCCTTCCAAAAGCAGGTGGTCGCGGCGGCCGTGATGGTGATGCCGCGTTCCTGTTCCTGCTCCATATAGTCCATGACGGCGGCGCCGTCGTGGACTTCGCCGATTTTGTGGGAGACGCCCGTATAAAACAGAATGCGCTCGGTCGCGGTGGTCTTACCCGCGTCGATATGAGCGGAGATACCGATGTTCCGGTAGCGCTCGATGGGCGTGATGCGTGCCACTCTGAGTCCTCAAAGCTTGGCGGCTCGTGTGTGCCGCCCTGTGTTGCCGACGGCCACGATCACCACCGATAGTGCGCGAATGCCTTGTTGGCCTCGGCCATGCGGTGGGTATCTTCGCGCTTACGAACCGCGGCGCCGCGATTCTCGGCGGCTTCCATGAGTTCGGCCGCGAGGCGATGCGCCATCGATTTCTCGCTGCGATCGGTCGCCGCTTCGATGACCCAGCGCATGGCCAGTGTCTGGCGACGATTGGCGCGAACTTCAACCGGGACTTGGTAGGTCGCGCCGCCAACGCGGCGTGATTTGACCTCGACCACGGGCTTTACGTTGTCCAAGGCCTGCTGCAGCACATTGATCGCCTCGCCGCCGGCCCGACCGGTTTTGTCGCCGATGCGGTCGATCGCACCATAGACGATCTTCTCGGCCGCCGATTTTTTGCCGCGCTCCATGACCATATTGATGAATTTCGCCAACATGTCGTTCCCGAACTTGGGATCCGGAAGGATGGTGCGATGCGGGGCTGCTGCTCTACGGGACATGGGCTGCTTCTCTTATGACGTCATTTCTTGGGGCGCTTGGCGCCGTACTTCGACCGGCCCTGGCGCCGATCGCCCACGCCCGCGCAGTCGAGCGCGCCGCGGACCGTGTGATAGCGGACACCGGGCAGGTCCTTGACGCGGCCGCCGCGGATCAGGACGACCGAGTGCTCCTGCAAGTTGTGGCCTTCTCCACCGATGTAGCTCGACACCTCATAGCCGTTCGTGAGGCGCACGCGACACACCTTGCGCAACGCCGAATTCGGCTTCTTGGGGGTCGTCGTATAGACGCGCGTGCATACGCCGCGCTTCTGCGGGGACGCCGCCAGTGCCGGAACTTTCGATTTCCAAGCCGGTTCATTGCGGCCGGTACGGATCAATTGAGTCGTCGTCGCCATAAATACCTTAGTTGTGAGTCGGCCCAAGCGGGCGACCCATGGTGAATCCAAAGACTTTGGGCGCGGAGCTTGCGTGCCCGGCGACAAAGGCCGGCGATTGTAGGAACCGTGAGCATCCCTGTCAAGGAGTTTGCTGCGTTGCAGTACAACAAGTTGAGCGAAATATAGCGGAACGCGGTCCGGGAGTATCAGATACCGCACCGAACAGCGATCTCGTCGATACGCTACTCGTCTCATCGTCACCATCATGGGGAAAGGCGGGGACGGGAGTTCGGTGTCATGGCTATGTTCTTCGACGGCAGGCGTCGGTTGCACTATCTCGAGCGGGGACGCGGTGAGCCGGTCGTCATGCTGCATGGCTTGGGGTCGAGCGGCGCCGATTGGGCGCTGCAAGTTCAAGCGCTCGAGTCACGCTGCCGTCTGATCGTACCGGACCTGCCGGGCAGCGGTCATAGCGCAGCGCTTGCCGACGGGCATAGCGTCGAAGGATTTGCGAAGGCAATCTGGTCGCTCGTCGATCATCTCGATATTGCGCGACCGAATCTCGTCGGCTTTTCGATGGGAGGGGCCGTGGCGCTGCAGATGACGCTGATGCGACCGCACAGCGTCCCGCGGCTTGCCCTCATCAACAGTCTCGCGAGCTACCGGCCCGACCACTGGACGAAATGGTTCGAAGCCTGTGTGCCCGCGGTCTTGATCGGACTGCTCGGAATGCGGCGGGCGGCGCCCTTGATTGCCGCGCGCCTGTTCCCCCATCCCGGCCAGCAATGGCTGCGCGAGCGCGCCATCGCGCAGATCACGTCGCTGCAAGGGGACGCTTACCTCGGCATGGGTCGCGGTCTGCAGCGCTGGTCCGCGAGCGATCGGCTCATTCGGCTGCCGGGCCGGAGCCTCGTGCTCGCGGCCGAACACGACTACACGCCGCTCGCCGAAAAACGCGAATTGGCGGCGCTGCTCGGCGCCGAGTTCGTCGTCGTGCGCGGTTCCCGGCACGGCACGCCCTTCGATGCCGTCGAGGCGACCAACGCCGCGCTCGGCGCATTGCTCGCCGATCAACCGTTGCCGCAGAGGCGGCATTGGGTCTGCGACGAACCCCAACCGCGCGAGGCTGCGCCGATTGCCGGTACGATCGCCGAGGAACACGCGATGGCGCGCCTGCGCTAGACTCCCCCGGCCGCAGCCAAGCGCACCGCCGCTATTTTCCGCAGCACTTGTTCTTCGATGCTCCACCGGTCAGCGCGCCCGCCAGCGCCTCGACGTTGCGTTCATCCGCGCTGCCAGTGAAGGACGCCAGGACGTTGCCGTTCCAACCGGGCGCGGGAACCGAAACCGTCTCCGCGCCCTCGGCGTCATCGGCGTACTCGTCGTCAGCCTGCGTGAGATTCGATGCGTGCGCTGCCGTGAAACCACCGGCATCGGCGTACCAGGTGCTGGACCCGTCGCTCTCCCCGTCGACGAAAGCCCGGCCGAGGATGGCGGCAGGGTCCGCCGTGACTTGATTGTCGGTTTTGCCGGCCTTGTCGACGACGGCGTCGCGCAGGACGACCGGACACTTGCCCTGTTTCGGCTTCTTGGTTTTCGACGCATGGTGGACAGCATGGTGCACGGCTTTGTGCCAGGAACTCTTGTGGGCCCGATCCGCCTTGTGTGTGTGCCTGGAGATGCCCACTTTGGTCGAGACGTGCTTGCCGTGCACCACGGAGCTCGCCTTCAGACCGAGCGGGTCGATGGAACCGGTCGGATTGCCGTCGACATAGCCGTACAGATTGAAACCGCCCGTCTCGCCGCTCGGATCGCGGTTGAGCCACGACACCGTCGCGGGGTCGTAGGCGCGGAACAGGGCGAAATCGAGTCCGCTCGGCTTGTGATGGAAATAACCGGCATAGCCGAAATCGGCATCGACCTCGCCGGACACCTTGATCTGATTGCCGTAGGGATCGTAGTCGTACTGGGCTTCGACCTGTCCGCTCGCATTGACGAGCTGGCGCACGCTGCCGAGTTCGTCGGTGACATAGTAGTAAGCGGTCGTGCCCACGAGCACGCCCTCGTCGAAATACTGCTTGCTGACCGGCGATCCGCTCTGCGTGTTGTCATGCTCGAGACAGCGATCGACTCCGCACCAGAAATAGGCATGATCCGCGACCACGACGCCACCCTGCTCGTCGATGATGCGCACGAGTCGGCCCAAGCCGTCGTAGACGAACTGGCTCTTGGTGGTCCCGGAACTGAAATTCAGGATACGGCTCGAGGCATCCCAGACATATTGGGCCTTGCCGAGCGCCGTCCGGTTGCCGTTCGCGTCATAGGAGGCCGACGCGAGTTCGTTGGTCGCATTGTACGAAAGGCTCGCCGCAACGCCGTTCGCGGTGATCGACGTGAGGTTCGAGGCGCGATCGTAGGCGTATGCGAATTGCGGCGACGTCCCCGGTCCGCTGCCGACCGCGGTGATCGTGCTCGATTGCAATCGATTCGCGAGGTCGTAGGCATAGGTGCTGACCTGGCCTGAGGTGGGCGGATGCAGCCGGTCGATGGTGCTGGAAACGGTCGGGTTTCCCGTCGGCGCCGCGCCGCCGGTGCCGCTGCCGCCGCTGCAACCGACGACGATCGAGGCCATCGCCGCAGGCAGGCCGACCCACACGAGGCGCCACCGGGACGCGCCATACCCCATCCATCCCAGAAGACTCACGAGCGACACGATGAGCACCGGCGCCAGCGCGTCGAACGGGATCGCGCCGAGCCCGAAGACGGCGAAGCCCTTGGCGACCGGGGCACCGCCCGATTGCAGCGTCGCACGGATCAATGATCCGGTGGCGCTCTGCGGTCCGCCGATGGCGCCGATCAGCGCCGGGTTCTGATTCAGATAGCTCTCGGTGAAGCTCTGCACGTTGTCGTCCGTGTCATACGAGTACGCGAACTGCGAGAGCGCCGTGCCGCCGCGCGAGGTGTAGGTCATCTGCTGCAGCAGTTCGTCGCCGGTCGGGCCGAAGTAGCTCAATGCCACGTTCGGACCATGGCTCGAGGAGACGCCGGTGACCCGCTCGGTCGCGTCCGCATAGGCGTAGACGAAGGCGTCGAGCGGGTTCGTGACGGTGCTCATACGACCGAGGGAGTCGAAACCCGTGGTCTCGGTCGCACCGTTGACGCTGCGGCCGACGACGCGGTCGAGCGCATCGTAGGTGTACACGACCGTGTCGCTGAGCCCGGCCGCGCCCGCCACGGGGCTGGTCACCGATTTCAATTGATTCGCGCCGAGGACCGGAGACGAGGTGACGGGGTAATAGCTGTAGGTCGTGGTGCCGGTGCCGTCCGTCATCGTGAGCGGACGGTCGAACACCGGGTCGTAAGCGAACGACACGCCGGGCGTCGGATTCAGCGCGTTACCATATTCTATCGAGGCCAGTGAATCGTCGACGTTATAGGCGTAGGACGTGGATTGCCCGAGCGCGTCGATGACCTGGGCGACACGGCTCGTGTGTTTTTCGTAGACGGTCTGCTGAACGCTGCCGTCCGCGTAGCGCTTCGCGACGATACGGTTCTCACCGTCGAGGGCGAGAATCGTCGTGTGATCGTTCGGATCCGTGATCGTGCGGAGCAATCCCGCCGGGCTGTAACCGAACGCCATCGCGGCCCCGGTCGGATCGACGACTTTGGTGAGTTCCCGTTCGGCGTCGTAGCTCATGGTCGTGGTCCGGCCCAGACGATCCGTGGTCGTCACGAGGTCGAGCAGATTGTAGGCGTACTTGGTGGTCGTGCCGTCGGGGAAGGTTGTGACGGTCGGTCGATCGGCCGCGTCGTACGCGTACGAGACGGTCGAGCCGGCTTCGTCGGTGGCGCTCGCGACACGCCCCACGACATCGTAAGTGAACGACAGCGTCGCATTTGCCGTGGGACCCTGGACGGATTTGAGATAGCCGCCGGCGTAGGTGAGCGTCGTGACGAAGCCCTGTTGATCGGTGATCTGCGTCACCTCTCCGGCCGGGTTGTACTGATATTGCGTCGCGATCCCGTTGGCGCCCGTGACGCTGAGCGGCTCGTGCTGAGAGTTATAGGTGAAGCTCGCGAGCAATTGCGAGCTGCCGCCCGTGGTGTTCGAGATCGAGACCAGATCGATGCCGTTGGGCGCGTAGCCATAGCTCGTCTGCCGCCCCACGGGATCGGTGGCGAGCGTCGGATTGCCGAACGCATTGTATTGAACGGTCTCCACCTGGGTCGTGCCGTTGTCGAGCACCTGGCCGATCGCGGTCGGCTGGCTGCTGGTGCCGGGCGCACTGACGCCGCTTGCCGAGGTTCCGAACTGGATCGAACTCGGCTGACCCGGGTAGTTGTACCAGACGCGGCTCTCGAGGGGTTCCTTCTCGCTCTCGATGACGCGGGCAGTCGAGCTCAGGTCGCTCGTGTGCAGCCAGTGGATCAAATGCCCCTTGCTGTAGTCGAGGCCGCCCGCGGCCGTGGCGATCTGGTATTGGTTCGGATCGAACATGAACGTGTTGCGGAACTGGAGATAGCACACGCAGGTCACCATCCCGGTCGGCGCGGCATTGTTGGCATCGATCGGCGTGGTCAACTGGTTGAACTCGTAATAGCTCGTGCGGTTGAGCGGATCGGTGACCTTGAGGAACACGGTATCGCCGAGACTCGGGTTCGTCGTGGCGTCGCCATAGCTGAACGTCGTCGTTCCGTACGGGGTCTTGAGGCTCGAGACAAAGTCGGCCGTGCCGTACGTATAGCTCGACGTGATGCCGATCGTGTCCGTGATGCTCGAAAGCTGGCCGGCCGCGTTGTAGGTGAAGCTCGCCGAGCGGCCGAACGGGTCCGTGATCTTGGTGACCTTGAGCGGATCACTCGCGAGTCCGTAGGTCAGGGTGCTCACCTGGCCGACGGCGTCGGTGAGCGCGATGATGCGCATCTGGCTGTCGTAATGCAGAGTGACCTTGTTGCCGAGATGGTCGACGACGGCCGTCATGAAGAATTGCTTGCCGAAGGCCAGGTTGAATTGCTCCGAAGACCCATCCGGCAGTTGACGCGTGAACCCCGTCGATGCACCGCTTGGGCCGACGCTGCGCGTGAGGGTCGACTGGCTGAACGGGCCCGGCGCGGCGACTCTGGCGCTGGTGCTCGGGAACGTGAACGGCTCGCTGCCGCCGCCGCGCTGATAGAGGCTCGCCGAAGCATTCGTCGTGACGGCGTCCGTCACGTAGCTCAGCCACGTGAACGTCCACTTGGGTCCGAAATTGACGTAGCTGAAGGTTTGCGGCTGCAGGACGTCGCGGTGCGAATAGTAAAGATCAAAGTCGACGTCGGGGCCGACCGGCGGCGTATAGCCGACCGGAACGTCCTCGAGTTCGAGACCCACGACCATCGGAGCGACGTCCCAGGTCGTGCAGCCGCCGCCCTTCTGACAACCATGCGGCTTGTGGTGCGGCGGCTTGTGAGGGCCGTGGTGCGGGCCGCGATGCGGGCCGTGATGATGAGGTCCCGTGTCGCCGGGATCCTTGTTGTTGCCGGTGTCGCCGCGGCCCCAGATCGTGGCGCCCTCGGCCGCTCCCACACTGCGCCAGCCCGGCGGCAGCGCGCCCTGCGGGACGAGAAAGTAGCCGCTGGACTCTTCGTCGAGCGTCGCCGCGCTGACCCGGATGGTCTCGCCGAACGTCGGATCCTCGACGATGAAACGGTCCGTGTCCGAAGCCTCGATCGCCGCGTAATGACCGACGTTCCAGTGCGCAACCGCCGGTGTGATGATCGGCGCGCCGCGCGTCCGATACGCCATTTGATAGTTCATGCCCGCCTTGACGGACACCTGCTGGACCGCGGCGAGAGACATGCCGTTCGGCGTCGAACGGGCCTCCTCGAACACCTGCATGACTTCAGGCGCGGGCGTCGGATTGTCGTGCAGCAGGATGCGCGAGAGCGCGATAGGGCCGCATTTGAAGGAGCGCTCCGGCCGCGCGATCATGTGAAAGAGCCCCTCGCGCGACGAGGTCAGGACTTGCGATGCGGACCCTCGTACCGGCCGGTCGGCGACCGTCTCGAGCAGGGGCTGCAACACTTCCTTGCGGCCGAGGTAGGCGTCGAACTGCGTGAGTCGCGCAATCGTCGCATCGCCCAGGGCGCGGCCGTTGCGATCGGTGAGGTTCTGTGTGGTGCCCCACGCGTCCTGCCAGACCGCGAGTGCCTTCGAAAAGTGGCCCGTTTGCCGGTAGATGATGCCGAGATTGAGCTGCAAGGCGGCCTTCCAGGCCGAACCCGGATGCGCCGCGAGAAAATCGAGCAAGGGCTCGACCGCATCGAGTTTGGCTCCATTGCCGGACACGTCGCGATACGCGAGAACGGCTTTCGCGAGGTCGCGGTTTTCGGTGCCCGTCGTCGCTGCGACCGGCACCAGGGGCTCCGCGAACAGGCCGGCGTGCAGGAATTCGGCGTCGGCCGGATTCGCGGAAAAGGTCAAAGTCGGCGACGGCGGCGCCGCGTCGGGCAGCGTGCGATTGACGCTCGACATGCCGTGGGTGAGCACCGCGGCAAGTTGACTGCCGGCGCCCGAGATCCACAGACCCGTCGCCAGCATGAGCGCCCCGCCCATGAGCCAGAGGCCGACGTGACGTTCCGGCCTTCCCGACATTTCGCCACCAAGATCCTTCATGTCAGTTCCCCACTGTTCGATAGGTTCGGTCTGTGCACGATCTCAGGTCTCCACATGATCCACGGCCTACGCATTGGTCCCCGGCCTAAGCAAGCGGATTGCCCGCGTGCGCACGACGCTCGGGCCCGAGCGCGCTGCCGGAGTCCAACGCATGGCCCCCGTCCGGCAAGTTGAACAAGGCGCCGGCGCGACGCATCGGCGCGGCATCGAAGGTCGCCATCGCCTCGATGAGTTTCGCCGCCGCGGCCGTCGCCGTCGGCTGCAACGACATCGCAGCCGCGGCGGTCGGAGTCAGCGCCGCAGGTCTCGTGTGCCCCCACGGTCCGCTGGAATGCCAGGTGTCGGCGATGAATCCCGCCCAGGCGCCGCGCTCGCGCAAGAAGGGCTCAGCCGCCACGGGGTGCGGTGCAGCCTCCGCCGAAGGTGCGGGATGCACGGGTGCCGCCGCGGGGTTCGGCGCGCGAACGCCGGACGTGCTCGGCCGATGCGTACCTGCCGCGTGTGTTCCCGGCAAGTTCGTGGCGGGCACGAGCGCCCCCGCCGGTTCGAAGATCTCGACGCCGCCGGCGCTCACCGTGAGCCCGCTGACGGCAGCGCCCGCGGCGATGACGATTTCACCGCCGCTCTGCACGGTAATCGTGCCCGCGGTGCCCCCCGAGGACACGATCTCCAAGCCGCCGCTCGATACCGTGACGCCGTTCGCGACGCCGCCCGCAGCGATTGCCAACTCGCCGCCCGAGGACACGGTCGTTGCGCTCGCCGTCCCTCCCGAAGCGACAAATTGATAGCCGCCGGCCTGCACGACCGTGCCGCTCGCGGTGCCTGAGCCGTACAGATCCTGCTCGCCGCCCGCCAGCGTTGCCGTCGACGCACTGCCTCCGGCATACACTTCCTGGAAGCCGCCGGTGAACACCGATGCGCCGCTGGCGATGCCGCCGGAGCTCAGGTATTGCAATCCGCCGCTCGAGATCACGCTGGCGCTCGCGCTACCGCTCGTGCCGACGAGTTGCGTGCCGCCGTTGCCGACGAGCGTTGCGCTCGCCGTGCCGGCGAGCGTCTGCATACCGCCGGCAAGCAGCGTGACGCCGCTCGTCTTGCCGCCGCTCGAGACCGTCTCGCTGCCGCCCTCGACCGTCGATGCGTTCGCCGTACCGCCGGAGGACACGACCTGGCTGCCGCCGATGACGGCGGTCGCGACGCCGGTCGCACCGGACAGCAGGGTCTGCGTCGCGCCGCTGAGCACGAGGGAATTGCTGACGGTCTGGCCCGAGGACACGATTTGCGCCGCACCGCTCGACAGTACCGTCCCGCTCACGATCGCGCCCGAGCTCACGACCTCGGTACCGCCGGTGCTGACGGTCACGCCGATGGCCGTCCCGCCCGACAGCACGAGCAACTCGCCGCCGCTCGCCACCGTCGTCGCATACGCCGCTCCGCCCGACGACACCGTCAGGACCGCGCCGCTCGCGACCGTGGTGGCATATTCCGCACCGCCGGCCGACACGCTCGCCGTCGCGTGGGCGCTCAGCGCCACGCTGAGCGCGGCCCCGCCGCCGATCACCGCGAGACTTGCGCCGCTCGTCAGCCCGAGACCGCTCGCCGTTCCACCGCTCACCACGAGCTTGGCGCCGCTGCCGAGCGTGAGCCCGCTCGCGCTGCCTCCCGCGAACTCGAGCGTCCCACCGTTCGACACCGTCGTGGCACTGACCGTCGCCGAATCGGCGACCGCGAGCGTGACGCCGGAGGCGACGGTCGCGCCGGAGACCGTTACCGCATAACCCGGACCTTGAACCTCTTCCAGACCGCCGCTGCTCACGACGAGGCCGGTCGCGCTGCCCCCCGCAAGCACGATTTCGCCGCCGGCGAGGACCTTGGTCGCGCTCGCGCTGCCGCCTGCATACACGGTTTCGACGCCGCCGCTCGAGACGGTCGTGCCGCTCGCGATGCCATAGACGTCCTGGGCGCCGCCGCTCGAAATCGTCGTCGCGTTCGCGAGCCCCTGATCGTTCTGGTAGCCGCCCGCGAGGATCGTGCCGCTCGCCGTACCGCCAAAGAGATCCTGTTCGCCGCCCGCATCGATGGTCGCCGCGGCCGCGCTGCCCGAATACAGGCTCTGGTAGCCGCCGAAGCCGACGGTCGTCGCCGTGGCCGTGCCGCCCGAGACGATCTGATCGCCGCCGAATACGGCGCTGATGGCGCTCGTAATGCCGCCCGATAGCACGGTCTCGGCGATGCCGCTCGTGAGCGTCTGGCCGCTCACGCTCGCCCCCGAGACGACGCGACCGGTGAGTTCGACGCCGCCGCTGGAGAGCGTGAGTGCGGCGACCGTACCGCCGTTGGTCACGAGTATCCCGCCCGACAGCACGATCGTGCCGCTCGCGACGCCGCCGTTCTGCACGTACTCGATGCCGCCGCTCGAAATCGTCGTCGCGCTCGCAGTGCCGGCGTCGTACTGCACGCCGCCCGCCGAAATCGTCGTGGCCGAGGCCGTCGTGCCCGCATCGACCTCCTGGGAGCCCGCCGCAAGGATCTTGGTACCGCCTGCGGTGCCGGCGGACAGCACTTGCACGCCGCCGCTCAACGTCGTCGCACTCGTCTTGCCGCCGGAGTCGATCTGTTCGGCGCCAGCGAGCACGATCGTTCCCACCGTGATGCCGCTCGTGAGCACGGTCTGCGTATAGCCGCTCGTGAGCGTCTCGCCGCTCGCCGTGACGCCGGAGGAGACCAGTTCGATGATCTCGAGCGCTCCGGTCGACAGCGTCAGGCCGCTCGCCGTGCCGCCGTCGAGCACGAGCAGACCGCCCGAGAGCACCGTGGTTGCGGATGCGACGGCGCCGGAGGCGATGAACTCCGTGCCGGCGCTCGACACCGTCGTGCCGCTCGCGAGCCCGTATACGTACTGGGTCGCACCGGCAAGCACACTGGTCGCACTCGCCGTGCCCGAGTCATACTGCGTAGCTCCCGCCGAGAGCGTCGTCGCCCGCGCGATGCCACCGACCAGGACCTCCTGGTAGCCCCCGGAGACGGTGCTGCCGCTCGCCACCGCGCCCGATCCGACGGCTTGATATCCGCCGCCGGAAATAATCGTGGCGCTGGCCGTGCCGCCCGACAGAAATTGCTCGCCGCCGCTCTGAATCACCGTGCCGCCGGCGGTGCCGGAATCGACCTCCTGATATCCGCCGGCGAGCAGCGTCGCGCTGGTCGTCCCGCCGGACACAAATTGATCCGCACCCGCGCCAACCGTCGTGCTCACCGTCGTGCCGCCCGACAGCACGGTCTGCGTGATGCCGTTCGGCAAGGCCTCGCCGCTCACGGTGAGCCCGGAAGATACGATTTCGAAGATCTCGATGCCGCCGCTCGAGAGGGTCACGGCGCTCACCGAACCGCCGTCGATGAGCAACTCGCCGCCGGAGAGCACCGTCGTGCCGGATGCAAGACCGCCCGAGACGAGCTCCACGCCGCCGCTCGAGACGATCGTACCGCTCGCCACCCCGCTCGAAATGGTCTGCAGACCGCCGCTCGTAATGACCGTGGTCACCGTCGTGCCGCCGTTCACGACCTGCTGGCCGCCGTTGGCGATCGCAGCCGCGCTCGCGACGCCGCCGCGCACATTTTGGACCCCCCCGCTCGCAACCGCCGTCGCCGCGGCCGTTCCCGCGTCGACCTCCTGAGTACCGCCGTTCACTTGCGTCGCCGTCGTCGCTCCACCGGAGACGTACTGGGCGCCGCCGGTGATGACCGTCGTGGAGACCGTGCTGCCGCCCGCCAATACGGTCTGGAACAGTCCCAGGGAAATCGTCTCGCCGCTCGCGGTGATGCCGGAGGAGACGATTTCGTAGATCTCGATCGCCCCCGTCGACAGCGTGAGTCCGCTCACCGTGCCGCCGTCGATGATCAGTTCTCCGCCCGCGAGCACCGTGATGCCGCTCACGAACCCGGCCGAATCGACGATCACTACGCCGCCGCTCGACACGACGGTCGCACTCGTGACGCCGCCGACGAGTTGCTGCTCGCCACCGCTCGAAATCACCGTGCCGCTCGCGGTCCCACCGTACACCGTCTGATCGCCGCCGCTCGAGATCACCGTGCCGTTGGCGATGCCGCCGTCGAGTTCTTGGGAACCGCCGGACAGCTTGGTGCCGCTCGCCGTGCCGCCCGAGACGGTTTGCTGGCCGCCGCTCGTCACGATCGTCCCGGTGGTCAGGCCGCCGGAGAGCACGTTCTGGAAGAAGCCCGCCGAGATCGTCTCGCCGGCCGCGGTGACTCCGGAGGAGACGATTTCGTAGATCTCGATCGCCCCCGTCGACAGCGTGAGTCCGCTCACCGTGCCGCCGTCGATCACGATCTCGCCGCCGCTCGACACGGTCGTGGCGCTCGCGGCCGCGCCCGCGTAGACGAACTCGATGCCGCCGCTCGACACCTTGGTACCGCTCGCGGTGCCGCCGTCGAGGTATTGAATGCCGCTGCTCGTCACCGTCGTCGCGAACGCCGCACCGCCGAATTCCACATACTCGGCGCCGCCGCTCGAGACCGCCGTGGCGCTCGCGAAGCTGCCCGAGATGTGCTGCGTGGCACCCGTCTGCAGCGTCGTACCGCTCACGATGCCGCCGTAAACGTACTCGACGCCCGCCCCGGAGAGCGTCGTACCCAGCACGACGCCGCCGTAAATGGATTGAATCGCATTGGCGCCGATGCTCGTGGCGCTGACCTGGCCGCCCGAGACGATCTGGGTCCCGAAACTCGACACCGTCGTCTGGCTCACGAAGCCGCCGGCAACGAGTTGCGTTCCAAATGCGCCGACCGTGATCCCAGACGCGAAACCACCCGAGATCAGCTGTTCGCCGCCGCTCGAGACCGTCGTCGCGCTGACGCTGCCGCCGTTGACGTATTGCTCGCCGCCGCTCGACACGGTCGCTGCGTTCGCGTTGCCGCCCGAGGCCACCTGCGTTCCGCTTGCGTAGATCACCGTGCCGATCGCGGTGCCCCCATAGAGGATCTGAGAGGCTCCGCTCGAGACCAGCGTGCCGCTCGCGAAGCCGGAATAGAGGTACTGGTTCGCGGCGCTCAGCGTCGTTCCGGTCGTCGTACCGCCGGACAGATATTGGGTGCCCCCATAGTGCACGACGGTCGAAATCGTCGAGCCGCCCGACAGCACGGTCTGCGTATAGCCGTACTGGACGATCTGACCGCTCACCGATATCCCGGAAGAGACGACGCCCTCGATGACGGTGGCGCCGCTCGACACCGTGACGCCGCTGAGCGTGCCGCCGTCATTGACGACCTCGGCGCCGGACAGCACGGTGACGCCGCTCGCGACGCCGCCGGAGTAGACATACAACACGGCGCCGCTCGAGAGCGTCGTGGCGTCGGCGATACCGCCGGAACTCACGTACAGTGCCGCGCCGCTGGTGAGCACGGCGCTCGATAACGTGCCGCCCGATTCGACATATTGCTGCACGTTGTTGCCGAAGGGCGCGCCGGCATCGCTCGCGATCAAGCCGGAGGATACGGCCGAATAGAACACGATCCCGCCCGTGCTGACCGTGGTGCCGCTGAGCCGGCCGCCGTTGGCGACGACGATCTCGCCGCCCGACAGGACGCTCGTGCCGCTCGCGATGCCGATGACGTACTCGACGCCCCCGCTCGAGACCGTGGTCGCGCTCGCCGAGTTGTAAACGTCCTGGAGGCCGCCGCTCAAAATCGTCGTACCGCTGACGAAAGCCCCCTGTGCGTACTGAAGGCCGCCGGCCGAGATCGTGGTCGCAATCGCGCTGCCGGCATAGTCTTGCTGAACGCCGCCCGATCGAATCGTCGTGCCGGTCGCGAGCGACGCGGCGGCGTTGACTTGTTCGTAGCCGCCGCTCGCGATCGTCGCGCCGCTCGCCGTGCCGCCCGACAGGAACAATTGGCCGCCGGAGGTCACGGTGGGCGCGAGCAACAGGCCTCCGGAGACGACCGTCTGCGGGAAACCGCTCGCGACGGTCTCGCCGCTGATCGTAACGCCGAATGACACGAAGGAACTGAACACGATCGCGCCGGTCGAGAGTGTCAGCCCGTTGATCGTGGCGCCCGCGCCCTCGATGATTTCGCCGCCGGACAAGACGGTGATGCCGCTGGCCGTGGCATTGTTCGCGATGAGTTCGACGCCGCCGCTCGAGACGACCGTGCCGCTCGCCGAGTTGAAGATGTACTGAATGCCGCCGCTCGAGATCGTCGTTCCGCTGACGAAAGCGCCCTGCGCGTACTGGACTCCGCCCGAGATCGTGGTGGAGATCGCGCTGCCGGCGTAGTCTTGCTGAACGCCGCCAGCTTCAATCGTCGTGCCGCTCGCCTTCGCCCCGCCGCCGTTGACTTGTTCGTAGCCACCGCTCGAGATCGTCGTCGCCGCGGCGAGGCCGTTGTACACGTAGTCGGCCGCGGCGCTGCCGATCGTCGTGCCGCTCGCGACCGCAGCCGCCCCGTTGACCTGCATGTAGCCGCTCGAGGCGAGCGTCGTCGCCAAGGCCGAGCCCGTGTAGTCATAAATTGCGCCGCCGCTCGAGACCGTCGTGCCGCTTGCCGTGCCGCCGCTGACCTGGACGTTCGCGCCGCTCGAAACGGTCGTCGCCTTCGCCGTGCCGCTCACCACGAAGGCCGAACCGCCCGCCAGGAGTGTCGTGAGGCTGGTCGTGCCGCCGAGCACGTACTCGTAATCACCGGCTGCGAACGTCCCGGAAACGGCCGTTCCGCCGGAGAGCACGGTCTGGGAGTTCGTGTACGGATTGCCCGAGAGCGTTTCGGCGCTCGCCGTCACGCCCGAGGAGACGACCGCAATGAGTTCCACGGCGCCGGTCGCGAGCGTGAGCCCGCTCACCGAGCCGCCCGACAAGAGCACGATTTCGCCTCCGGAGAGGACCTTCGTGGCGCTCGCGACACCGGCGCCGGAGACGATCTCGAGGCCTCCGCTCGACACGGTCGTGCTGACCGTCTTACCGTAAGCGTATTCGACGCCGCCCGAGAGCACGGTCGTCGCGAAAGCACTGCCGGCATAGACCGTCTGGTTGCCCCCGCTCTCGAGCGTCGCGCTACTCGCCGTGCCGCCGTTGACCTGCATGAAGCCGCTCGAGGCGACCGTCGTGCCGACGGCGATTCCGCCGGACACGTATTCCCCGCCGCCGGACAGTACCGTCGTCCCGCTCGCGACGCCGGCGTAAATCGTTTGGTTGCCGGCGCTCGAGACGGTGGTTGCGAGTGCAGACCCCGCATAGACGAGTTGCACGCCGGCACTGAGCGTCGTCGCCGTCGTCGTGCCGCCCGAGACGTACTGATACGCCTGGATCAGCAGCGACGAGAGCGTCGTGCCCCCCGTGAACACCGTCTGCGAGTAGCCGGCCGAGATCGTCTCGCCGCTCACGTTGATTCCGGAGGACACCGTCTCGAAAATCTCGATCGCGCCCGCCGACAAGGTCAGGCCGCTGACCGTGCCGCTGCTGACGACGATTTCCCCGCCCGAGAGCACCGTCGTGCCGGAAGCGACGCCGCCCGCTTCGACGAATTCGAGTCCGCCGTCGGCGACGATCGTGCCGCGCGCGCTGCCGTATACGTTCTGGACACCGCCCCCCGAGATCGTCGTCGAGATCGATGCGCCGCCGTAATTGTAGAGGTTCTGCGTGCCGCCGTAGAGGATCGTCGCGCCGCTCGCCGAGCCATAGTAGATCTGCTGCTGGCCGCCGCCGCCGACGACGGTTCCCGTCGCCGTGCCGGAATAGACTTGTTGGACGCCGCCGGCGACGAGAGTGCCGCTCGCGTTGCCGCCGGAGAGATACTGATACGCTCCCGCGGCCACGGTCGTGGCGACCGCCGTGCCGCCGGACGAGATGATCTGGGAGAACCCGGCGGGCACGGTCTGATTGCTGACCGTGACGCCCGAGGTGACGACGGCATCGA
>Ga0302320_10014577_pt1 | contig 16250 bp, 12 predicted proteins | sample Bog_T0_3_FD_202130 | JGI IMG/M metagenome (GOLD analysis project Ga0302320, IMG submission 202130) | Peat permafrost microbial communities from Stordalen Mire near Abisko, Sweden - Bog_T0_3 | ecosystem: Environmental > Terrestrial > Soil > Wetlands > Peat | place: Sweden: Abisko, Stordalen Mire... | reverse complement strand
AGTTCCTGATGAAGGACGCCTACTCGTTCGACATCGACGAGGCGGGGCTGGACGCGAGTTACGCCAAGCATGAGGCCGTCTACCGGCGCATCTTCACGCGCTGCGGACTCGAGTTCCTGGTGGTTGAAGCCGACTCCGGCGCCATGGGCGGAACCGGCTCTCAGGAGTTCATGGTGTCGACCGAGGCCGGCGAGGATTTGATTGCAAGCTCAAGTTCCGGCTATGCGGCGAATGTGGAGAAGGCAACATCGAAGCTCGCGCCGGTTGCAGACCTCGCGCCCACCGGCGATGGATTGCCAGTGCTGGTCCACACGCCGAATCAGAAGACCATTGAGGAGGTCGGCGCGTTTCTTAGCGTCGAGCGCGCACACCAGATGAAGACGATGGCCTACATGGCTCAGTTCAGAACTTTGCAAGATAGCGAAGACCAGTCCGCAGGCCATAAGCTTCCAGTTGTTGTTTTTCTCAGAGGGGATCACTCGGTCAACGAGACAAAGCTCATTTCGGCATTACAAAACGAGATTCAACAGACAGGCGGAAAAGCCAACGCTAAACTCGCGGTTGAAGAACTACGACCGATGGCCAGCGACGAAATTGGTATGTTTTTCAATGCTCCAGCAGGCTATCTGGGCCCAATCGGACTTTCGATAATGCCCACATTCGGCGGTATTGGAGTCGTCTTCGTCGTCTTAGATGCGGCGTTGGAAGGGCGGACGAACTTGATCGCCGGAGCCAACAAAGAGGACTACCACTATCGCAACGTCACCCCAGGCCGCGACTTCACCCCCACCGTAATCGCCGACATCCGCAGCGTCAACGAGGGCGAGCTTGATCCCATCGGCGGCCAGCCGCTGCACATCGCAAAAGCGGTGGAGATTGGCCACATCTTCAAGCTGGGGTACAAGTACTCCAAGTCGATGGGCGCGTCGGTGCTGAACCGCGATGGCAAGGAGACGACACCGATCATGGGCAGCTACGGCATCGGCATCGAGCGCATATTGACGGCGGCGATCGAGCAGTCGGCGGCAAAGTTTGCCGCGCAACAGGCTGGCGATGCCAAGGCAACCGAAGCATACGCGCTTCCGCCGTCGATTGCGCCGTTCCAGGTTGTCGTCACCATCACAAATGTGCGCGAGGCCGAGCTGCTGGTCGCAGGCGAAAAGACCGCGGCTGATCTTACCGCCGCTGGTATCGACGTCCTGCTGGATGACCGCGACGAGCGCGCCGGAGTCAAGTTCAAGGACGCCGAACTGATTGGCGTACCCTTTCGGATCGCCGTGGGCAAGAAGCTGGCCGAGGGCAAGGTGGAGCTGCTCAACCGCCTCACCAACCGGACCGACGACATTCCCACGGACGATGTCGTCCAACACATGCAAGCCGCTCTGTCTAACAACTAACCGCTACTCACTATCCACTGTCTTTCATGGCCATCAAACTCAAACTCGGCAGCAAGGGCATCGCACACGGACATCCTCCCGGCCTAAAGCATCGTCTTCTGCGCGGGCTGCTGATAAGCGGCCTCGCCTGCCTGTTGCTGGCCACATGCGTCCTCGGTGTCTTCTACTTCAAGTACCAGTCCATCGTGGACGAGCGGCTGGCCTCGGGGCCGATCTTTGCCAATGTGGCGCAGATCTACGCCGCCCCGCGCGAGGTGCGCGTAGGTCAGCGGCTCAGCATTTCATTTATTGCGCAGGAACTGCGCAGGGCAGGATACAACAGCAATTCGCAGCTGGGCAGCTTCACACTGAGCGGCAACAGCATCCAGATTAAGCCGGGCCCGCAGAGCTACCACTCCACCGACGGAGCCACCATCGCCACCGGGCCGAGCTACGATATAAACACCAACACCAGCTCCGGCCCAATCGTGTTATCCATCACTGCGGAGAACGGCGCACCGTTGGCCGCCTATCAACTGGAGCCGGAACTGATCACCGCGCTCTCCGGCGACAACCGCACTAAACGCCGCCTGGTAACCTACCAGGAGATTCCGCCCAATATGGTGCAGGCAGTGCTGGCCATCGAGGACCGCCGCTTCTTTGAGCACGGCGGCATCAACTACGGCCGCACCATCGAATGCGTGGTGCATGACATCATGGTGGGGCGCAAGGACTGCGGCGGTTCCACGCTGACCCAGCAACTGTCCAAGAACTTCTTCCTTACACCGGATAAAACCATCTCGCGCAAGCTCGCCGAACTGATGATCACCCTTCAGTTGGAAGCGCGCTTCAACAAGCAGCAAATTTTCGAGATGTATGCCAACCAGGTAAACATTGGGCGGCGCGGCAGCTTCGAGATCAACGGCTTCGGTGAAGCAGCTCAGTCGTTCTTCGGCAAGGACATGCGACAGCTCGATCTGGCCGAGTGCGCTCTGCTCGCCGGACTGATCCAGAACCCAAGTTGGCGCAATCCCTACCGCCATCCCGACCGCGCCATGGAGCGGCGCAACCTGGTGCTGGACTCCATGGTGGAGACTGGGGCCATCACTCAATCGGAGGCCGACCGCGCCAAGGCCGAGCCGCTGCGTCTTGCGGCGCCCAACATCGATGCCGCCGAAGCGCCTTACTTTGTCGATCTGGTGCACGACCAGCTCTCCCAGCGCGTCGGCGACCAGGAGTTGGGCCACGATGCTCTGCGCATCTACACCTCGCTGGACCCGGAACTGCAGAACGCCGCCTCCGAGGCAGTGGACGCCGGGATGAAGAACGTCGACGACCTGGTGCGCAAGCTGCATAAGAAGAACGCCACCAACATCCTGTACCCGCAGGTCGCGCTGGTGGCGCTGAACCCGCACACAGGGCAAATCCTGGCACTGATTGGTGGGCGCAACTACGGTGTCTCGCAGCTGAACCACGCTACCGCCGAGCGGCCCACCGGTTCCATCTTCAAGCCCTTCGTCTACGCGACGGCGTACAACACCAGCCTCAATGGATTGGACCTGGGCGGCACCGGCATATTCACCGCGCTTACCAAGTTGGATGACGATCCGCACACGTTCATGTTCGATGGCAAGCCGTATGATCCCGGCAACTTTGAAAAGGGAGAGTACCCGGGAATGGTCACAGCGGCCCAGGCAATCGCCCACTCGCTGAACATTGCCACCATCGGCCTGGCGGAGCAGGTCGGCTACGAGAACGTTGCGGCACTGGCGCGCACGGCAGGAATCGTCAACGCTAGGGGAACGCCTTCGGTCGCGATCGGAACTTACAATGCGACTCCCATCGACATGGCGGGCGCGTATACGGTCTTTGCCAATAACGGCGTCCACCTGAAGCCGTGGATGCTGGCCAGCGTGCGCAACGCTAACGGCGACATTGTCGCGGACTTCGCGCCAGAGGCCAAACAGGTAATGGACCCTCGCTCCGCCTTTCTTACCCAGAGCCTGCTTCAGTTCACCATGAACTACGGCACAGCGTCCTCGGTGCGCGGCCATGGATTTTCCGCTCCAGCCGCAGGCAAGACTGGCACCAGCCACGATGCTTGGTTCGCCGGCTACACCTCCAATCTGCTGTGCATCATCTGGGTGGGCAACGATGACTACACCGACATCTCCAATGGGCTCTCCCATTCGCTGCAAGGCGCGGACACTGCCGCTCCGATCTGGGCTGAGTTCATGAATCGTGCTATCAAGCTGCCGCAGTACTCCGACATGAAACCCTTCAGCTCGCCCGAAGGAGTCCAGGTCGTCTCCATCGACAAGAGCACCTGGCTGCCCGCGGACTCTAGCTGCCCCGAGGACTACAGTCTCGCCTTCCTGAACGGAACCATTCCCGCCAACACATGCAGCCACATGAGCGAGGCGCCGCAGAACGTTCTGGAGAAGATATTCGGCATCGGCGGCAACAAACAGCCGCAAGCTACCGAACCGCAGCCACCGGCAAACCCCGAAACGCCCGAAACCGAGCCTAAAAAGAAAAATATCTTTGAAAAGCTATTCGGCGGCGGCGACAGCAAACAAGCGCAGCCCGCCTCTCCTCAGCCCGCCCCTCCTTCGCAGTAGAGTTTCTCTTTTTCCGTGAAAACCTACTACATATAATCCACGCCATACTTCACCGGGATCTGGGTGAAGGAGATGCGGGTTGGCGCGGATTGCTTGGCCGGCAGCATTCCGGCAAAATGCAGCGTTGTGTTGCCGTACTTCATGTTGAGCTTGTCCATGGTGGCGGCAAGTTCCGCGCGGTGGCTTGGATCGGCGAAGAGCGAGGCCTGCAGATCGCTCTCGGCGATCAGGTTGTGCATGGTGACAGCAACGTAGAAGGGTCGCGCAAACTCGGCCCCCTCGGGCCGCCTTTGCCACATGCCGCGCAGCGCCTGCAGCAGAGTGAGCGTATCCTGGCAGGGAGGAAAGCGCGCCTCCATGCCCCAGCCGGAGTGGCGCAGGCCGCTGAAGTGCCGCTTGGCGCGCTTGCCTGCATTCTCCCTCTGCGCAACCTGTTCGCGGGTGAGCGCATAACGGATGGCGACAGACATGGAGCTTGCGGTCAGGTGCTCCATGCGCAGACGCATCGCTGCCTTGTGCAGCAGCTTATGCGCGACGGCCCATGACCCTTCCGGCGTGCGGTATTGGGGAGCGAGGACATGCGAGTGCCCGAGCGATTTCTGCACGCCGGAGTCCACCGGAGCGCCATCGTCGCCGGTCTCGTCGCCGCGCAGCCAGTGGTAGAGGCGGTCGCCCCACACCGAGTTCCAGAGCGCGTGCATCTGCTTGCGGTCGAGCGACAGGAGCTGCGGCATGGTGAAAATTCCCTTGGCGTTGAGGCGCGCTTCGGTGCGTGCGCCGACGCCGGGGATGTCGCGCAGTTCCAGGTGCGCGATGGCGCGGGGCAACTGCGAAGGAAGCAGACCGATGAGGCCGTCGGGCTTCTGCATGTCGCTGGCGATCTTGGCCAGAATGCGGTTGGGCGCCATGCCGATGGAGCAGCGCAGCGAATCGCCCACGTCGTCCTTGATGGCCTGCTTGATGGCCAGCGCGATCTGGCGGGCACGCGGCGGCTCCTGTTCGCGGCCCATGAGCTGGCAGACGACCTCGTCGACGCTCGGCGTGTGCGCCACCGGGCAGCAGCGTTCTATAGCCAGCGCGATGCGGCAGGAGTAGTCGGCGTAGACGCCGTGTTCGCCCATGACGAGGATAATCTCCGGGCAGATGCGCTTGGCCTCGCCGACCTGGGTGCCGGTCTTGATGCCGAGGGCCTTGGCCTCGTAGCTGGCGGCGATGCAGCAGGTGGTGTCGGCGTGGGTGGGGACGACGGCTAGGGGGCGGTTGCGATACTGGGGGTGCAACTGTTGCTCCACCGAGGCGAAGAAGCTGTTGAGGTCGACGTGGATAAAGGCGAAGCGGTCACCACCCCAGCCAGCAAGCTGGGAGGGGACCCCGGAGCGGTCGGGTTGGAGAGCATCGGCCATGCAGCCTCCGTCGCCGACCATTATATTCGCTTTTTGTTTGCTTGTGATATGTGAGCGATTCAGTGTTAGCCCGCAGGTTCCGCGGAAGCGTTGGGATCGGCTGGGGCTCCGGGTCCTTTGTCGGAATCGCTGGAAAACGCTTAATACCGATTCATACCGACAGGCACCGATTTTCTGTGTTTATTTCTTAGGGGTCATTAAATCCTTGTACTGGTCGAGTTGGTAAGCGTCGTACGGGTTGTGAAGGCGAAGACGATGGGCCAGGAACTGTGCCGTCCAATTTCGCTGTACGACTGTGACCCATGGGCGCGGAAGGCAAACATCCTTCCAGCAGTTCGCGTAATCATCCGGCCTGAAGTAGAAGCCCTCGCGGATACAGGCGCCGAGGCCGTCGTCGCCGCAGTCATCTGGGTCGGAGATGGAGCGATCCGTGACCACCGCCATCAATATGTCGAGGCACACGTAGCCTAGCGGCACGTTCATAGGTCGCGTGATGTTGTTGCCATCGAAGCGCACACTGGTAACACGGTTGTCCGTCAGGCAATCGACGAGAAGTGGGATGCTCCTTGCGCGGAGTTTGATTAAAGTCGCTACAGGATCCACGGGTCGTCGGTAAGGCTGATCCTTGTCGCCCTGGGGAAAGAGCACGCTGGCGTCTGCCGCACCATCGTCGTAATACTCCATGCCGAAATCTTTCACCGCAAGGAGGGGATCGATATAGCGGTGGTATGCGGCCAAACTTGCCAGTCGCGGCTGTGACCCGAACACCGACTGCGGTATCAATAGCACGAACAAAGGCAACAGAATTAAGCGCTGTATCAGCTTCGGCGTGTTTACATTCCATTTCATTGGAAAATGCCCCGCCTCAGATTACACCTTGGTTCTACCCAGCGTAAGCTAACTACGAGTGACATGAGGAGGAAGGGATGGAGAGACGAGAGTTTGTGAGGGCGGCGGTGGCGGCGGCGGGGATGGGTGCGGGCGCGATTGGCGCGGAGGCGCAAGTGGCACAACCAGCAGATTCCTCCGCTTCGCTACGGAATGACAAGCAAGAAGCGGGGAACGACAAGCTAGGAGCGGGTCACGAGCTTTATCAGTTGCGGAAGTACACGCTGCGCAATGGGCCGCAGACGGCGCTGACCCAGGGATACCTGGAGCGGGCGCTGATTCCGGCCCTCGGACGGCTGGGGATAGGGCCAGTGGGGGCGTTCAAGCTGGACGTTGGGCCGGAGACGCCGACGTACTATGTGCTGATTCCGGCGACCGATGCGGCTGCTCTGGTGGAGCTGGATGCGCGGCTGGGTGCGGATGCGGAGTATGTGAAGGCGGCTGCGGGATTTCGCGATGCGCCGGCGACGGCCCCGGCATTTGAGCGGGCAGAGCGAACGCTGCTGGGGGCATTTAGCGGATGGCCGAAGCTGACAGCGCCGAAGCTGGTGGACGGGAAGCTGCCGAAGCGCATCTTTCAGCTACGGACGTATGAAAGCCCGAGCCAAGCGGCACATGCGCGGAAGGTGGCGATGTTCAACGAGGCGGAGATTGGCATCTTTGTGCGCACAGGGCTGACGCCTGTGTTCTTTGCGCAGACGCTGGTGGGAACACGCATGCCCAGCCTGACCTACATGCTGACCTTTGCCGACACGGCCGAGCTGACGGCGAAGTGGGCGGCCTTCGGGGCGGATGCGGCATGGAAGGAGCTGTCTCGCAAGCCGGGCAATACGGACGCGGAGATTGTAAGCAACATCAGCAATCTGTATCTGAGTCCTCTGGCGTGCTCGCAGATTTAGGGCGTTAGCACGCCTCTTTCCTGCTTCGCGCGATCCTCCCGTTGGTCGGCACGGAATCTCTCGGCACATTTATTAAGAGGAAGCCGGGAGTCTGCGGTTGGCAGGCTCCCGGCTTTATTTGTGGTTGGGTTACAGACCTGGGAGGGTTGTTTGCCCGCCCACAAATTTGCCACCCACAACTGGGGTTATATTCCCGGCGGTCCGTCCGGTGAGCATCCGGCGACCATGGCGAAGCTTCCGGAGCCGAGGTTGAAGATGAGGCCGTTGAAGCGGACCGTGCTACCGACGGCGATGGCGGGCGGCGGGGTGGCTCCCGACACGGTGGCTCCCGGCGGGGGCGCGGTGGCCGCACCGGTGTAGACGGTGATGGTGGTGGCTCCGCTGAGCGAGGTGAAAGCCGAACCGCTGGCCAGGGAGTAGGTGTAGGCGGTGTACGCGCCGCTAGTGGCGATCGCGGTCACGGTTCCGTCCACGGTCTGGGGAGCAAGGTATACGGTGGAAGCGGTTGCTGTCTGCGCCGATGAGGAGAAGGCCGAGGTGACTACACCGACGGACTGGCCAGCGACCAGGTTGGTGGAAGTGAACGTGGGCGTAAACGGCAGGCCAGTGAGGGTGACGAACTGCGGCGCGATGGCGAAGGTCGTTGACGAGGAAGTGGTGACGGTGACGATGTCGCCGGTAGAGGATGTGCCAACCGATGGCCCGGCACCCTGCATCAGGGCCATCTTGAAGCTGCCGGAGCTGACCGAGGTGACTGGGCCGGAGATCATGTTGGACTGCTGGCCGTTAGGTGGTGGCGGCGGAATCTGGATGCGGGTGGCAAGGTAGGTTCCGCCGGACTGGACGATGAAGTCGACCTGGACGATCTCGCCGACCGTCAGCGCGGAGAGCGAGGTAAAGTTCGGACCCTGGAGGATGGTGGCGCTATTGGTGGTGACGGTGAAGTCGGGGCCGGAGCCGGGCTGCAGGGTCACGCTGGTTCCGCTAACCGAGACGACCGTGGCCATCTGCTGCATACCGGTACCGTTCTGGCTGGGCGGTGGCGCGGCCGCGGCGGGCGGCACAGGCTTAATATTGAAGACAGGGGATACCGTGACCGCGGTGCCGGAGATGGTGACGGACTGCCCAGCAAGCATATCGACCAGAAGCGATGTGGAGGTGTTGTTGACGGTGAACGGCGTGGGGAAGTTGAAGGTGAAGGAGGTGGTAGCCAGGGTGGGCGTGACAGATACTGGCTGACCCGAGCTATTGATGTAGGTGATCTGCGGGCTGGAGAAGGTGATGACAGCCGAAGTATAGGTATCCGCGGGGATGCTGGCGGTGACCAGCGGAGACTGAATACCGTTGAGATGGCATATTTCAATGGTGGTGGGCGTGGGGAGAATGCTGGCCGTCTTGCCAGCGGAGTCGGTTAGAGTGATGCTGTTCAGGGTAAGGGTGAAGGCGACGAGCTGGTCGTTAGGCGCGTCGGTGATTAACACCGGAACAGTGGCCGAAGAAGCGTTGATATTGCTGACCGTGCCCGGCGTAACCGCGCTGGAACATCCCAGTACAAGAGAGATAGCCATGCCGAAGCTGGCGGCGAGACCAAGAAGATGTGTCGTGGTGGATGTGCGAATTCGGCTGCAAAGATTCATGGGACGCTCCCTGGAGGGTATGCTGATGCCAACCCGTTCGCAGTAATAGACGGCAGACCAGCGGCTTAGATTACAAAGCCTGTAAAAAACCTTGCACTATACAAGCGAGTATGCAATAACTACGTTATGCGTAGTACGCGAAACGTAGTAGAGGACGAAGTCGGCTCGGGATTGGGGCACTACTCCGACCCACCGCTGCTTGTGCTTGCCAGCCTCGCCAACGGGCCGAAGCACGGGCACGCCATGATCGAAGACATCGTGCATATGTGCGGTACACGACTTGGGCCAGGGACACTGTACGGCGCGATCGCTCGACTGGAACAGCAGGGATGGATTGCTCCGCTGCCTCCGGAGGAGCGGCGCCGTCCGTATCGGATAACGGCGGAGGGCCTGAGCATTCTGCGGGCGCGACTGACGACCATGCATCATTTTGCGAAAGCTGGACTAGGCAGACTGGAGCATCCATGATGCTGGTGAACGAATGAAAACGAAGCTTGCCCGAATGCTTACGCGCCTGTATCCCCCCGCATGGCGAGATCGCTATGGCGAGGAGTTCAAAGCAATGCTTGAAATGGGCCCTGGCGACCTTGGCACAGTAGCGGACAGTGTGTGGTCGGCGCTATGTGAACACGTCATTCCAACACGAGGAGGCAATATGGATCGGGAAATGAATTCATTTGGCGCAATGATGCGGCGACCGAGTGCGTATCTTCCTGTGGCGATGTCGCTGGCAGCCTTGGCAATGGTACTGGGTGCGGTTGCAGTGGGCCTTGCCCAGGGAGGCCATATAGCTCGCGATCCGGACGAAGGGTCCATCGCGCACCTCTTCCAGTTGCTGATGACGGTGCAGTGGCCGATTATGCTGTTCTTCGCGGTGAAGTGGCTGCGGCGCGCTCCACGACCGACGCTGGGGGTGCTGGGACTGCAGGCCGCGGCGTGGCTGGCGGGCTGCGCGCCGGTTTATTTTCTGCATCTGTGATGAGCCGCCGGATGGCTGCGCTGCTGAAGACGAGCCGCACGAAGATTGAGGCTAGTTGGCAGAGGGCTTTTCGACGTGGTCGATCACCAGCACGTCGACGGGGGCCTTCATCGGTTCCAGCTTCAGTCCCAATTGTTCTTGGATGGCAGTGAAGAGACTCGGCAGTGAGTCTTTGACCTCGGGGAATTGCATGTGCCCTCCGAACTGCGAGTCGTCGGGCATCCATTTGAGCGCGAAGTCGTAGCGATCGGTGAGGCCGGTGCGGTCGACGACGGGGCGATCGACGACGGCGCCCTGCAGTCCGAAGATGGCGAAGTTGGTCATGGTGCCGTTATAGACCGTCATATTGACGCCGCCCTTGGCTCCGCCGATAGGGATGGAAAAGCCCTCGCCTGAGGTAGCGCTCCGGGTCAGGTTCATCGGGCCGTTCTTGGCGACTGAGAGAACGTACACGGCAAGTTCTCTCTTTTCGCGATGGAACTTCAACTGGAAGCGGTCGGCCATCAGCTTCTGGAACATCAGCTTCGACTGTATATCGTTGGGCTCGCCGGGCAGGTCGGGGACACCGGCGATGTCGTACTTGTCGGATCCGGCCCAGTCCGGCGAACCGACGATCTGCTTGCGGTGGATGTCATATGCGTAACCGATGAGGTTGTCGAGCGAGGTGTTTTCGGTGGTGACATGGCGCCCATCGAGTCCATAGTCACTGCCATCCTCGCCGGGCTTGCTGGGTTTAATGGTGGCGACTTCAAAGGACGGATCAGCGTCCCGGGCCATGGGCGCGTTGGGTTTGGGGATATCCCATGCAGCATCCTTGCTGGTCCGAACAAAGGTCAGTGGCAGTGGTTTGCTGCCCTGTATCCATTGGCCGGCGATGGAGTTCGCATCAGCACTCACGGTCCCGAAGTAGCTGCCTTTGATTAACGCGACGGCAAAGTTCAGTTTGCCGCCCTGGAGGCTGATGGACGAGAGCGCCATCGGATCCCCGCCCTGATCGATGCTGTAGAGAGCTCCTTTGAGCCGCTGATCGTCGTCTGTGATTTTGACTACGACGCGAAGCGCGTCTTTTCCATCGTTGATGGTTCCCTGCCAGGTTCCGGCAAGCTTTTGTGCGTGCATCGCCGATGCCGAACACACGAGCGCTGCAATGATGCACAGGGCTGTTTTATTCATGAAGCTCACCGCAACCATACCTCTACACCCTTATACTACGGGGGCGGCGATGGGCAGGGTGAAGGTAAAGACGGAGCCGTGGCCGACCTGGCTGGTGACGCCGATGGTGCCGCCGTGCGCAAGGACGATGGCGCGGCAGATGGCCAGCCCCATCCCTGTACCGCTGACCCGATTGCGCTGTCCCTGGCCACGATAGAACTTGTCGAAGATCAAGCCCTGCTCCATGGGGTCGATGCCGGCCCCGCGGTCTGCAATGCTGATGGAGAGCATGTTCTTCTGCGGATCGGCCGCGATGAAGATGGGCTGGTCTTGCGGAGAGTATTTGGCTGCATTTCCCAACAGGTTGGCCAGTACCTTTTCGATCCATGCTTTATCGGCCAGCACATTCGGCAGAAAGCTGGAGAGAGAGACGCGAAATTGTTCCACCGCGACATAGATCAAACCCGCTATGGACTGCGGTTTCAACTCCAGTTGCACCTTGTTGGCGTCGAGTTGGGACATCTCAACTGCCTGCTCGATGAGGCGGTTGAGCCGGTCGGACTCCTCGTCGATGATGGTAAGCAGCTCCTTCTGCGCCGGAGCATCCAGGGTCTGCTGAGAGAGAAGCGAGGTGATGGAAGCCTTGATGGAGGTGAGCGGAGTGCGCAGTTCGTGGGTGACGGAGTCGAGCAGAGCGGTGCGCAGGCGCTCGGTCTCCTTGGCTGCCTTCGAACGGGCACTGTCTTCCAGCGCCTCGGCCCGCTCGATGGACATGGAGACTAACCCGCTAAGGCCCTCCATGGTCTCGCGGGAGAGCGATATTGCCTCGAGCAGCACGGCTCCACTGGGACGCACACCAACGCGCAGGGGAATCACCGCGGGATAGCCGTCGGCTGTGGATGTGGTGACGGGATGCAACATTGCCTCGCGCAGATCGCGTACGATGTCTGCGCGGGAGCGTTCTGCGCCTTCCGCACTGCCCGGTGCGTCGTCTGGACGCCAGGCTATCTGTGGGCTGGAAATACGTTTTGGATCAGAGAGATAGATGCGGTCGCCATCGCACAGATAGAGGGTCACCGCCGGGCTGTTGAAGGCGTTGGCCACACTGGAGGGGATGAAGTTGAGCAGTTGCGCGACATTCTCCGGTTGCAGCAACTGACGTCCGAGGCGGTAAAGCATCTCGGATTCAAGACGGCGGGTGTCGGCCTCGTGCGACTCCTCGCGAATCCTTGAGGCCAGGTGGCTGGCGTAGAGCGCGGTGCCCAGAAAGGCGAAGAACGCGATCCAGTCCTGGGTGCTGCCGATGACAAATGTGCCAATCGGAGGAAGAAAGTAGTAATTGAACAGCAGCGCCGCGGCAATAGTAGCTCCGATGGCGTAGCGCAGGCCCCAGCTTCCCGCAAACATCAGCACAAACAGAAGCAGGCTCAATGATACGGTGGTATTGTTTGCCTTATTGAAATAATGATAGAGAGCTACAATACCGGCAAGCCCACTCGCGATGAGAAGCCAGCGTGCTGCCTCGACGATGCGTTTGATGGACACTAAAAGAATTGTATAGAAAGATGAGCTAAATGAATCCGGAACAACCGCATATTAAAACTCCCGAAGAATGGCTTGCCGCGGCGGAGGGCCAGAAGCGCGGACGGTTCAAGGTGTTTCTGGGATACGCACCGGGGGTGGGCAAAACCTTCAGCATGCTCAGCGAAGCGATCCGCCGCAAGAGCCGCGGCGAAGATGTTGTGATCGGCATTGTAGAGACGCACGGAAGATCTCGTACAGCTGAGCTTGCGGCGCAACTGGAGCAGGTTCCGCGCAGACAAATGGAGTACAAAGGCGCGCTCTTCGAGGAGATGGACGTGGACGCGGTGCTGGCGCGGAAGCCCCAGGTGGTTCTCATCGACGAGCTGGCACACACCAATGTGGAGGGTTGCGACCACCCAAAACGCTTCCAGGATGTATTGCAGATTCTGGAGGCGGAGATCGATGTTCTTTCCACCCTCAACATTCAGCATGTGGAGAGCATTACGCCGCGGGTGCAGAGCCTGACTGGGGTTACGGTGCGCGAGACCGTGCCCGACTGGGTGCTGGACCGGGCCGATGAGATCGTGATGAGCGACCTGACGCCTGAGGCACTGGTACACCGCATGAGCCGCGGTGATATCTATCCGCAGGAGCGCGTGGAACGGGCCCTACAGAACTTCTTTCGACGCGGCAATCTGATTGCGCTGCGCGAGATGGCCCTGCAACGGGTGACCCGCGCGGTGGACCGCACATTGGACGACTACGTGACGCGCAAGCAGTTGAGTGGACACTGGCAGATTGCCGAGCGGGTGGCTGTGTGCATCAGCTCCAACCCGGAGTCGCGCGACCTGATTGCGCGCGGGGCGCGCATGGCGGAGGCGATGAATGGCGAGTTCTTTGTGCTGCATGTGGAGCACGAAAAGGAGATGCCGGAGAGCAAGCGGCGGTCGCTGGAGACCAACATTCAGTTTGCCGAAAACGTGGGCGCGAGGGTGGTTCGGCTGAAGGGAAGCAGCGTTCCCGCTGTAACCGGGGAGTATATTTCCAAGAACAGAATCACGCAGGTCATCTTCGGGCGGTCGGCGGTGAAGGGATGGAAGAAATATGCCTACTATCTGGCGCTACAGCAGTTTATGAACGAAGCACCGCATGTGGATGTGCATCTGGTAACCCAGCAGGCGAAGTAACCGAGGTTCGTGGTTCTCGATACAACGAAAGAACAGTGGGTTGAAGGGTTGTGGGCCATGCGGATTTTGATAGTCGATGACGAGCCGCAGATTACGCGGGTACTACGGGCTTCGTTACAGAGCAATGGGCACGAGGTGACAGTGGCGCAGAACGGCATCGACGCCCTTGAGCGGTTCATGAAGTCGGAGCCGGAGCTGGTAATTACGGACCTGGCGATGCCGGGAATGGATGGGATCGAACTGACGCGGGAGATACGCGCCCGGTCGCAGGTACCCGTTATCGTGCTCTCCGTACGCAGTCAGGATGTGTCCAAGGTAGCGGCGCTGGACGAGGGCGCGGACGACTATATCACCAAACCATTCAGTATTCAGGAGTTGCTGGCACGGGTGCGGGTACAGTCGCGGCGAGTGGTGGCAAGCGAGGTACAGGCGAGCACAATCGAACTGGGAGATTTTCGCATCGACGTCGAGCGTCGGCTTGTGACGGTGCGCGAAACGGAAGTACACCTGACGCCAAAAGAGTTCGACCTGATGCTGTACTTCGTGCGCAATGCGGATCGGGTGCTGACCCACAAGACGCTGCTGCGCACGGTGTGGGGCGCGGCGGGGGCCGACCAGCCGGAGTATCTGCGCGTGCTGGTGGCGCAACTGCGCAAGAAGATAGAACCGGGCGGAGAGCCGCGATATATTCTCAGTGAACCGTGGGTCGGCTATCGCTTGAGCCCCAGTCCAGCAAGCGCGGATGAGACCCGCCAGGACCAGGCCGATCCGGATAGCCAGATCTTTACAAAATCTTAACGCGATTTCTACGGCAATCCTATGTAGATCGCTGAGAAACTTAGTTTGGAATTCTGTAGCGCTGAAATTAATGAGCGCGCCCACCTCAGGAGCTGAGTTATGAGCGATATCGTCTTCTTATCCGCATCCCTCGCATTCTTCTTCATCGCCGTGCTGTATGTCTACGGCTGCCAGTCCCTGAAAGGCGGACAAAAAGATGCTTGAAAACATTCTCCTGCTCCTGCTCACCGCTGGCTTGCTGGTCTATTTAGTGTTTGCGCTTCTGTGCCCGGAGAAATTCTGAAATGACCCCCAATGGATGGTTGCAGATTGCGGTCTTCTTCGTCCTTGTCCTGCTGGCGGCAAAGCCGGTGGGGCTGTACATGGCCCGTGTGTATGAACGGCAGAAGACCCTGCTGGACCCCGTGCTGGGGCCGTTGGAGAGGCTTCTATATCGCATGACCGGCGTCGATGCGGACGCTGAGATGGGCTGGGTGGAGTACGGCGCGGCGATGTTGATCTTCAGCCTGGCCACCCTGCTGCTCACCTACGCGATCGAGCGCTTGCAGCACGCCATCCCGCTGTGGAATCCGCAGCATCTTGCGGCGGTTGAGCCGTATCTGGCGTGGAACACGGCGGCGTCATTCACCACCAACACCAACTGGCAGTCGTATGTTCCCGAAACCACAATGAGCTATCTGACCCAGATGGCGGGGCTGGCGACGCACAACTTCTGGTCTGCGGCGACGGGCATGGCGCTTGCAATGGCGTTCATCCGCGGCATTGCGCGGCGTGAGACAAAAAAACTGGGAAACTTCTGGGTAGACCTGACGCGCGGCACGCTGTGGGTACTTCTGCCCATTTGCCTGGTGTACGCACTGGCGTTGGTATCGCAGGGCGTGGTGCAGAACCTGAAGCCATACGACACGGCAACCCTGGTGGAACCGCAATCTGTAACTACGACGGGCACAGATGGAAAACCGATGACGAGCACGATGACGACGCAGACGATTGCCCAGGGGCCCGCGGCCTCGCAGGAGGCGATCAAGATGCTGGGCACCAACGGAGGAGGATTCTTCAACGCCAACAGCGCGCACCCGTTCGAGAACCCGACTCCGCTTAGCAATCTGATGGAGATGTTTTCGATCTTTCTGATCCCTGCCGGGCTGTGTGTGACGCTGGGCAAGTTGACTGGAACGCCCAAGCATGGATGGGCGGTCTTCTGGGCAATGTCGATCCTGTGGTTCGCTGGTGTAGCCACCTGCTTCTGGGCGGAGTCACAGCCGAACCCGCTGCTGCACGGGGTGGACCAGCATGTGGTCGCGGCGGGCGTTTCGCCGGGCGGCAACATGGAAGGCAAGGAGGTCCGCTTCGGCATTGCCAACTCCGCGTTATTTGTCACGGTGACGACAGACGCGAGTTGCGGCGCGGTGAACGCCATGCACGACTCTTTGATGCCGCTGGGCGGACTGGTGCCGATATCCAACATCCACCTGGGTGAGATCATCTTCGGCGGGGTGGGCGCGGGCATGTATGGAATGCTGATCTTCGTGGTCCTGACTGTATTCATCGCGGGACTGATGGTGGGCCGCACGCCGGAGTACCTGGGCAAGAAGGTGGAAGCGTACGACGTGCAGATGTCGATGCTGTATTTCCTCATCTTCCCCGTGGTAATCCTTGGCTTCGCGGCGATTTCAGTGCTCGCGCCGTTCGGTCTGTCCAGCCTCTCCAACCACGGACCGCACGGATTGTCGCAGATTCTGTACGCTTACACATCGGCGGCGGGCAATAACGGCTCGGCGTTTGC
>Ga0302320_10014576_pt1 | contig 16251 bp, 14 predicted proteins | sample Bog_T0_3_FD_202130 | JGI IMG/M metagenome (GOLD analysis project Ga0302320, IMG submission 202130) | Peat permafrost microbial communities from Stordalen Mire near Abisko, Sweden - Bog_T0_3 | ecosystem: Environmental > Terrestrial > Soil > Wetlands > Peat | place: Sweden: Abisko, Stordalen Mire... | reverse complement strand
GTGGCTAAACGTTACCTAAGTCTCATCTCGCGCATTTGTGCGACCGTGTTCGCAGTGATTCTCGTGATCGCTTTCGCGAACGTGTGCGCCTATGTCTATCTGAAACCCGCGCTCCCGGACGTGGACACCCTGCTGCAAGTCCAGCTCCAGGTGCCGCTGCGGGTCTACTCGCGCGACGGGCGGCTGATCGCCTCGATGGGCGAGCAGCGGCGTATCCCCGTGCGCTACGAGCAAATCCCGAAACGCCTCGTCGAGGCCTTCCTCGCCGCGGAAGATGACCGCTTTTTCCAGCATCACGGCGTCGATACCCAGGGCATCCTGCGCGCTGCGCTCGCCAACATGCGGGCGGGCGGCGTCCGCCAGGGCGGCAGCACGATCACGATGCAGGTGGCACGCGACGTGTTCCTGACGCCGCGCCGGGACATGAAGCGCAAAATGAGCGAGATCTATCTGTCGCTGCTCATGGAGGCGGAATTCTCCAAAGAGGAGATCTTCTCGCTCTATGCGAACAAGACCTTCCTCGGGGAGCGCGCCTATGGCGTCGGCGCCGCCGCCGAAGTGTACTTCGGCAAGACCCTCGATCAGCTCGACGTCGCGGAAATGGCGACCCTCGCCGGCATCCCGAAGGCGCCGTCGCAGGTGAATCCGGTCGCGAACGCCGAGGCGGCGCGCAATCGCCGCGCCTACGTGCTGCGCCGGATGCTCGAACTCGGCTTTATCACGAAGGCAGAACACGATACGGCGAACGCGAGCCCGGTCGAATCGAGCCTGCACGGGCCGTCGGTCGAGGTCGATGCACCCTACGTGGCCGAAATGGTACGCGCGGAGATGCTCGCGAAGTACGGCGACAGCGTCTACACGGCAGGTTACAAGGTGTTCACGACGATCGATTCGCGGCTGCAGGCGGCGGCGACGGTGGCGCTGCGCACGGGCCTCCTGGAGTACGACCGCCGTCACGGCTGGCGCGGCGCGACCGCCAAGATCGACATGACCAAGAACCCGGACGCGGACGACATGGACGCCGAACTCGACCAGTATCCCTTGATCGGAGGCCTTCGCCCGGCCATCGTCGAGAAGGCCGAGGCGCGCAGCGCGCAAATCTACGTCAAGGGCCTGGGCGCGGTCACGCTGCCGTGGGAGAGGCTCCAATGGGCGCGCCGCGAACTGCCGGACGAGAAGGTCGATCGCGCGCCCGCCACGGCGGCCGAGATCTTCGCTCGGGGCGACGTGATCTATACGGTCGGCAACAGCACCCAGAATCTGCATTTCGTCCAGGTGCCCGAGGTGGAGAGCGCGCTGGTTTCGATGGATCCCGAGGACGGCGCCGTGGTCGCGCTCGTGGGCGGCTTCGACTTCTTTCAGAGCAAGTTCAATCGCGCGGTACAGGCGAAACGCCAGCCCGGCTCCTCGTTCAAGCCCTTCCTGTACGCCGCGGCGTTCGACAAGGGCTTTACGCCCGCGAGCGTGATTCTCGATGCGCCCGTGGTGCTCGACTCGACGAATCCGGAACAATCCTGGCGCCCGCAGGACAGCAGCGGCGAGAAGTTCTTTGGACCCATGCGGCTGCGCGAGGCCCTGGTCCAGTCGCGCAACCTCGTGTCGGTGCGGCTGCTCCAAGACATCGGGCTCGAATACACGCGCAACTACGTCACGCGTTTCGGTTTCGACAAGTCCCAGCTTCCCGATGATCTTACCCTCGCGATCGGCACCGCCGAGGCGAGTCCGCTGCAGATGGTGACCGCGTATTCGACGTTCGCGAACGGCGGCTTCAAGATCAGCGCCTACACCATCGACCGGATCGAGGACGCGTCGGGTCAGGTGCTCTCGCAAGCGCATCCGCAGATCGCCTGTTTCGAGTGCGTCCGCGCCCGGGAGGCGGGTGCCAACGCCTTGGCCCATTCGTCCGCCGGAGCCGCCGCCAAAGCGCCGAGTCTGCAGCTGGACACCGCACCGCGCGATGGCAAGTCGCTGATTTTGCCCAAGGACTTGGCACCCCAGGTGCTGCGGCCGCAGGTCGCCTATCTGCTCGCGGACATGATGGCGGACGTCATCCTGCGCGGCACGGGCGCGCGGGCACGCGCGGTCGGACGCGACGATATTTCGGGCAAGACGGGCACCACGAACTTTGCGCACGATGCCTGGTTCTCCGGATTCAACGGGGATATCGCGACGACCGTGTGGGTCGGTTTCGACCAGGAACGGTCGCTCGGCGCCGGCGAGGAAGGCGGTCGCACGGCCGTGCCGATCTGGACGTACTTCATGCGACCGGCGCTCGCCGGAACGCCGCGGCGGCCCGTGCCCTACCCCGACGGGCTCGTGCTCGCGCGCATCAATCCGGAGACCGGGTTGGGCGCGAGCGCCGACGATCCGAAAGGCATCATGGAGAAGTTCATCGACGGCAACGTCCCGAAGACCGAGGTCTACGAAGGCCCAAATACCGCGAATCCGATGACCGATGGCGACAAACCGCTCTTTTAGGCCCATTGCGAAGCTCAGGCCCATGCCGAAGAAATTCTCCCAGCGTGCCGAGGACTTGCGCCGCGCTCTCGCCCAGGAGGCCGCGCGCCTCATGGCCGAGCACGGCATCGACGATTACCTGCAGGCGAAGCGCAAGGCCGCCGACCGTTTGGGCGTCAACGACGTTGCCGTGCTGCCCAAGAACGTCGAGATCGAAGCGGCGCTGCGCGAGCACCAGCGCCTGTTCGGGCGCGACCGGCACGACCACAGCCTCAAGGAGCAGCGGCGCATTGCCCTCGAAACCATGCGCCTGCTCGGGGAATTTCAACCGCGCCTGGTGGGTTCCGTGCTGAACGGCACGGCCACCAACTACAGCGACATCAATCTGCACCTCTTCGCCGACCGGTCCGAGTCGGTTGCAATACGGCTGTTGGAGATGGGCGTGCCGCACGATTTCTACGAACGCCGCGTCAAGATGGACGCCGAGCGCAGCGTCAACCATCCGGCACTGCGGTTCGAGGCGAATGGCCGCACGGTCGAAGCGACGGTGTTTCCGATCGACGGCATCCGCCAATCGCCCTATTCGCCGGTCGACGGCCGGCCGATGCGCCGTGCCGACGCACGCGAAGTCTCCGAACTCGTCGGCGGCGACTGAATCGATCAACGACCCGCGGCGGCCGGCCGCGCTTCGCCGGGTTTGGCCTGCCACACCGCCAGCGTGTCTGCCGACCCTTGAGCGCGCACGCCGTTGTCGGTGAGTATCTCCTCGGTCGCGGCGACCATCTCCTTGCGCGGGAACACGAGCGATTCGCCGCCGCGTTGATCGAACTCGATCGTCACGAACTCGTCGCTGAGGTCGCGCAAGGTCGCGACCAGGTCGTTGAGCCCCTTGATATGCCTGCCGTTGATCGACGACACGACCGAGCCCGTCGCGTTCGAGTACCCCTTCGCGAGCTTGTGCGGGAAGAACGGCGACGCGATCACCACGAGTTCCTGCAGGTCGGCATCGGGCGGATCGAAGGCGCGCGTCAGCAGGGGGCTCTTCAGGATATTGAGAGTGCGGACCGCACCGGACTTCTCGAGTCCGCCGACGAACGCCCAGGTCCCCTTCGAGAACACGATCGGGCCGTAGACGAAATAAGGGGGGTAGCCACCCTCGAGGTCCGGCAGCAGGGTCGGACGCTCGGCGCTCACCGGCAGCTTGACGGCGACCGGTTTTCCGGCGCGCACGACGACGAGCGGCAGCACGCCGTTCGCGGCGGTCTTTTGCACCAGGTAATGGAAGTCCACGCGCAGGTCGGGTCCGAGCTTGATCATGCCCTGGTTGTCCACGGGCGTCTCGCCGATCCGGGTGATCACGTCCCACTGTTTGAGCGGATAGGAATCCTCGGTCTTGTAGGGTTGATGCACGATGACGCCCTCGACCGCCTTGTCGAGTTTCAGAAACGCGCGCATCGCCGGATTCTCGAGCGTCTGCAGGTCGTCGTACATCGCCGGCTTTCCGTCGTAGCGGCCGTCGGCGATGTCGTGCAGGAACATTTCGACTTCTTCGTTCGGAATGATGTAGCCGATGTTGTCGTCGCCCGAGAGCTTGCGAAATGCGAGGCCGATCATCTTGTCGCCGGCGATCGCCGGGCCGCCGCTGTTGCCGGGGTTGATCGCAGCGTCTATCTGGATGCGCAGACCCGACACCGGGTACTTGTACGGCACGAACTCGATGCGCGACACGATGCCCTTCGTGATCGACAGCGACGAGCCGCCCGTGGGGTAGCCGTAGGCGAGCACGGAATCCTTGATCTCGGGGAGTTTGCTCGCCCGCGCGATCGGCGGCCGGGCGTCGAAGAACGTCTTGTCCTCGAGTTCCAGAACGGCGAGATCGATGCCCGGTGCAATCGCGACCACGGTCGCCGCCACCTTGTCGCCGGCCTCGTTTGCCTGGACCTGGACCTGGCTTGCGTAGAGAACCACATGGGCGTTGGTGAGGATCCGTTTGCCCTCGATGATCACGCCCGAACCCGTCACCTCGGCGGGCGCCTGCTTGGTCCAGGGTTTGAAGGGATCCGGATACCGCATCGTCGAGAACACTTTGACGACCGAATTGGCGAGGTTCGGGGGTTTCGGTTCGGCGGCGCCCGCGGGGATTGCGCCGAGGAATAGGATGACCGCGCAAAGCACGGCGTGAACGGGCGAGGTCTTCTGCATGGCGCGCAATGCTACTTGCCGTCGGCGACAAACGCGAGCAAGGCGTTGCCCGAGCTCACGTAGACCATGCCGCCGACGACCGCAGGGCCGCCCCGATCGAGCGGTCCGCCGTGCGCGGCTTGGCCGTCGGTGGTCGCGAGAGTCCGGGCCGTATCGAAGTCCCAGACGATCTTGCCGTCGATCGTCGAATAGGCACGCAAATGTCCGTCTTGAGATCCTGAAAACGCGATTCCCGGCATCACGGTCACGGCTTGCGATTGGGCATGACTGCAGTGCGGGAGGGCCTCGGCACAGACCGGTACGGGCGACGGCGCCAGCCAGCGAGGTCGGCCGGTCGCGATGGCGAGCGCAGCGAGTCCGCCACCGCCGGGGTCGGGGGCCGCATAACCCACGAACACGCTGCGATGATCCGCCGCGGCTCCCCACAGCACGGCTTCCGTCGCGTTGGCTTCGGGCTTGCTCTGCCATAAAACGGCGCCCGCGGCCCGCGGGTCGAGTCCGTAGAGGACGCCGTCGTTTTGTGCGACCACGAGCACCTGGGTGTCGCCGGGAAGCGTGCGCAGGAGCGGTGGACTCGAGGCATTGCCGAGGGCGCCCGCAGCTGGCAGCTGCTTGACCCAGCGCAGCTTGCCGCCGTCGAGGTCGACCGCGACGATTGCATTGGCGCTCGGCGGCGGCGCGCCGGAATCGCTGCTGCCGGTGGCGAGGAATGCTGTCTCATGGCGCGCGTCGAGGGTCGGACCGGAATCGAGTTCCGTACCGCTGCTCGAGAGCACGCTGCGCCAGACGACGCTGCCGGTCACGATGTCGAGGGCGATGAGACTCGCCGCGTGTGCGCGCACGGGCACGTACAACCGGGTCTTATAGAGGGCCGGCGAGCCCGTGATGCGCGCTTCGCTGTCGGCATCGGCTTGCGTACGCCACAGCAAGCGGCCGCTCGCCGCATCTAGCGCATAGACCGAGCCGCCGTCGTCGGCGACGAACACGGCGGCGGGCGGCTTGCGGACCTCGATGTGCGCGTTTGTCTTGTCCTTGGCTCTGCGCTTGCCCCGGATCTTGCCCTTGAGTTTGCCGCCCCCCGCGCTCTTCGCGATACCCGGGACGCGCGCTGCAGGCTCGAGTTCCCCGACGACGAGCGCTGCATGGATGCCGTGTCCGGCATCGAAGCTCCAGTAGAAGCAGCCGCTGCGCGCGTCGAGGGCGACGACACGGCCCGCGGAGTTCGCGACGAACACGCGGCCATCGACGATCGTGGGCGGTCCGCTCTCGCTGCCTTCGGCGACGCCGTAGGCCCATTTGAACTTGAGCTTCGGGACATCGGCCGCGCGCAGCGCGGGCTCCGGTTGGTAGCGGGAATTCTCGAGATCGCGGCCCCAGCCGTTCCACTGCGCCGTGCCGACCGAGACCGCGCCGGAGGGCTGCGCGCAGGCGCCCGCCGGTGGAGTCGCGGAGTCTCCCGGCTCGGCATGAGCGGCCCAGACCCCGGCCAGCAGCAGGCCCGCCGTCGCCGATGCCCTCATGCTCGGCATGGCCGCAAATCAGCGCTTTTCGAGCGGAATGTAGTCTCGATGCGTGGGTCCCGTATAGAGCTGGCGCGGACGGCCGATGCGCATCTGGGGATCGGAAACCATCTCCTGCCAATGGGCGACCCAGCCGGCGGTGCGCGCGATCGCGAACATGACCGTGAACATCGAGCGCGGGATCCCGAGCGCGCTGTAAATGATGCCGGAGTAGAAATCCACGTTCGGGTAGAGCTTGCGCGAGACGAAGTATTCGTCCTTGAGCGCGATCTCCTCGAGCTTCAACGAGAGCTCGAACAGCGGATTGTCGGTCTTGCCGAGTTTTTCGAGCACGCGGTAGCACATGCCGCGGATGATCTTTGCGCGCGGATCGAAGTTCTTGTAGACGCGGTGGCCGAAGCCCATGAGCCGTACCGTGTCGTTCTTGTCCTTGACGCGCGCGAGGAATTTGTCGATGTTCGCGACGGATCCGATGCTCTCGAGCATGTCGAGCACGGCCTCGTTGGCGCCGCCGTGCGCGGGACCCCAGAGCGCCGAGACGCCGGCCGAGATTGCCGCGTACGGGTTCGCACCGGTGCTCCCCGCGAGTCGGACGGTCGAAGTGCTCGCATTCTGCTCGTGATCCGCGTGCAGGATGAACAGCAGATCGAGCGCCTCGGCCGCCACCGGATCGATCGAGTACGGTTCACAGGGCACGGCGAAGAACATGTTCAGCATGTTCGAGCAATAGCGCAGATCGTTGCGCGGATAGATGAACGGCTGGCCGAGGGAATGCTTGTACGCGGCGGCCGCGATCGTCGGCAGTTTGGCGATGATCCGATGCGCGAAAATCTCGCGATGGCGCGGATCGTGGATGTCCGTCGTATCGTGGTAGAAGGCGGCCATCGAGGCGACGATCGCCGAGACCATGGCCATCGGATGCGCGTCGTGATGGAACCAGTCGAAAAACCGCAGCAGCTGCTCGTTGACCATCGTATGGCGCGTGATCGAATGGTGAAACGTCGCGAGCTGGGACTTGGTCGGTAAATTGCCGTAGATCAGAAGATTCGCGACTTCAAGGAAGCTCGATTTTTCCGCGAGCTGTTCTACCGGATAGCCGCGATAGAGCAGCATGCCCGCCTCGCCGTCGATGTACGTGATCTTGCTTTCCGTGCTGGCCGTGGCCATGAAGCCCGGATCGAACGTGAATACGCCCTGTTCCTTGGCGAGCGGCGCGATGGCGATGACGTCGGGGCCGATGGTGCCTGCCGTCGATTCGAGTTGTGTGACTTTCCCGGTGACCGAATTCTTGATTTCGTATTTCGTGCTCATGCGCTCGTCCGACGGAAGGGGTTCTGACAGTTCGGCCCGTCAGCGTTGCACGAGCGCACAGCGGAATCAAGCAAAGCGATAGACTGGCGCGCAGTTCCCGCGAATGCGAGAACCAGAGCTCACTGCGATTTTAGATTGAGCTCACTGCGATTTTAGTGCGTCGCCCGGCTTGGTGTCGTACCGGCCGACGCACTGCGTCCCGAGAGCGCCACGTCTCCTTAGGTACGGGCCGCCGCGGTCGCGTACTTCTTGCGGAACTTGTCGACGCGACCGCCGGTGTCGACGATTTTTTGCTTCCCGGTGTAGAAGGGATGGCAGTTCGAACACACTTCGACCTGCAGATCCTGCCCGATCGTGGAGCGTGTCTGAAATTGGTTGCCACAGGTGCAAGTGACCGCGATCTCGCGATACTCGGGGTGAATGCCGGCTTTCATGGGATACCTCGCCTTGAAGTGTCTAGGCAGAATCGACGCAGGCAGTAAGAGCGCACATCGCCACGCCAAAATGGGTCGAACAGTCTATCCCCAAGGCCGCTCCTTCACAAGCATTTCATGATGCCGGTCGGCGGCCGCAGCGATCGCGCCGCGAGCCGCGCCGTCGAATCCGAAGATTTGTCCACAAAACTTGTGGATAAGTCTGTGGACGGCGCGCCGGGGTCCGCTTGCCGACCGCGTAAATTCCCATAAACGTTAACTTGGTCAAAAAATAGCCAAGTCGTTTTCCTTAATTATTTCATGTACTTAACTGGATCACTTTATCTACTATGAGCGCAATGTGCTGTAGGTACCCCTTTGTGCGGGAAGCGTGATCCGGTGTGTATAAACTTTTGCGTCGTTCGGCTCCTGTCAAGCCAAAAATGTCCCCTGCAAGTCATTGAGGAATCGCCTGCCGAGCGCCGTCGGCCGCCAAACCGACCCTTCCTGCGCGATCAAACCGCGGGCGCGGGCCACGGCTAGCGGCGCTTCGATGGCGTCGCCGCGAAGCCCCGTGCGCGCCTCGAAATCATCGACCGCAAAGCCGGCATTGAGCCGGAGTGCGCCCAGCATGAATTCGAACGGAAGATCTGCGCGGGCGACGCGCTGCCGCTCACCGATCGCGTCCCCGCGCTCCGCGAGTTGACGCTGATAATCGCGCGGTTGTTTCGGTTTCGCGGTCCGCAGGATGTCGGCCGGCAGGCCTCGAGTGAGTTTGCCGTGGGCACCGGCGCCCAAACCCAGGTAGTCGCCGAACGTCCAATAATTCACGTTGTGCCGGCAGCGCGCGCCAGCCGCGGCGTAGGCCGAGACCTCGTACTGTTCATAGCCGGCGTCGCTGAGGAGTTCCTGACACTCGACCTGCATGTTCCAAGCTGCGTCCTCGTCGGGCAGCGCCGGCGGACGCGCATGGAACACCGTGCCCGGCTCCAAGGTGAGTTGGTAATGGGAGATATGCCGGGGCGCGAGCGCACAGGCCGTCTGGACATCGAAGATCGCCTCCGCCAGCGATTGCTCCGGCAGGGCATACATGAGATCGAGATTGAAATTGTCGATGCCGGCGGAGCGCAGTTCGTCGACCGCTCGGTGCGTGTCGTCGGCGGAATGAATGCGCCCGAGCCGCGCGAGCGCGGCCGCCCCGAAGCTCTGCGCGCCGAGCGAGACCCGATTGATGCCCGCGGCTCGATAGCCCGCGAAACGACCCCGCTCGATCGTGCCGGGATTCGCCTCGAGCGTGACCTCGGCCGCCGGATCGAATGCGAGGCGCGCCCGCAACGCCGTCAGCAGCCGGTCGATCTCCTCCGGCGCGAACAGACTCGGCGTACCGCCGCCGAAGAACACGGTTTCAATGCGTCGACCCGCGAGCACCGGCAATTCCCGGTCGCAGTCCTCGATGAGCGCGTCGATGTATGTGCCGTCTGGCTTAGGGCCCGTGAGTTGATGGGAGTTGAAATCGCAGTAGGGGCACTTCTTCACGCACCAGGGCATGTGCAGATAGAGCGCCAGCGGCGGCAGCGCATGTGTGGCGGTCGAGGCAGGCGACGCGGTCGGCCCGGGCGACGCGCTCGTCACGACGACCGCCGCGCAGCGAGTGCGCGCCGCAAGTCGGCGAGCGCCTTGCCGCGATGACTCAGTTGATTCTTGATCGACGGCGCAAGTTCGGCCGCGGTGCAGCCCTCCTCGGGCACGAGGAAATACGGGTCATACCCGAAGCCGCCCGCGCCGCGCGGCGTCGCCGCGATTTGCCCTTCCCAGACACCCTCGGCGACGAGCGGCTCGCGATCCGCCGGGCCTTCGAGGTAGACGAGCACGCAACGATAGCGAGCCCCGCGCGCTGCGGGCGCCACGTCGACGAGCGCCTCGAGAAGTTTGCGGTTATTGGCGGCATCGTCGGCCGATGCGCCGGCAAAGCGCGCCGAGAGGACGCCCGGCGCACCACCCAAGGCGTCGACTTCGAGACCCGAATCGTCCGCGAGCACGGCGCAGCCCGTCGCGGCGGCCGCATGATGCGCTTTCAGGAGCGCATTTTCGAGGAACGTCGAGCCGGTCTCCTCGATCGAGGCGACGCCGAGCGCGTCCTGACCCACAAGCTCGAATCCGAGACCTTCGAGCAGCGCCTGCAACTCACGCAGCTTCCCGGCGTTGCCGGTCGCGACGACGAGCCGGCGGGCGGAAACCTCAGCCACCGCGCGCCGCGAGCTGCGCGGCGTGTAACTGCGCAATGCCCACGGACGCGAGATCCAACATTTGATCGAGCTCGTTGCGCCGGAACGCATGGCCCTCGGCCGTGCCCTGCACCTCGATGAACGCGCCGCCGCTGTTCATGACGACGTTCATGTCCGTCTCCGCGTTCGAGTCCTCGGCGTAGTCGAGGTCGATGACCGGGCCGCCGCGATAGATGCCGACCGAGACCGCGGCAACCTGTCCGTGCAGGGGATTCGACTGGATCGCCCGCCGCGCCAGCAGCGCATCCACGGCGTCCGCGAGCGCGACGAAGCCGCCCGTGATCGCGGCCGTGCGCGTGCCGCCGTCCGCCTGCAGCACGTCGCAGTCGATCGTCACGGTGCGCTCGCCGAGTGCGCGCAAATCGACGACGGCGCGCAGCGCGCGGCCGATGAGACGTTGAATCTCCTGGGTGCGGCCGGTCTGTTTGCCCCGCGCGGCTTCGCGCGCCGAGCGGGTGTGCGTCGCGCGCGGCAGCATGCCGTACTCGGCCGTAACCCAGCCCTGCTGCGAGCCGCGCTGGAATGACGGCACGCCATCCTCGACGGTCGCCGTGCAGAGCACGCGCGTGTCGCCAAAGGACACCAGCACCGAGCCCTCCGCATGCCGCGTGAAACCGCGCTGGAAGCTCACGGCGCGCAGTTGATCGGCGGCGCGTCCGCTTGGACGGGCGCTCGGCCGCGCGCTCATGCCGCCCGCCAGCGCAGCACCGCGGCCGTCGCATTGTCGCTATAGGGCGCCGAGGCTTCGACGGCTCGCAGTCCAAGCTCCGCGAGCGACTCGCCGAGCGGCTGCGGCGAAGTCTGCGCGAGCCGGCCGAAGTCCTGGTCCTTGAGGTTCGACCACATGCCGTCCGTGCAGAGCATCAGCACGTCGCCGGGCTTCAACCGGCGCCGCGTGCCGATGCTCATCTCGGGCAGCGCGGCCTCACCGCCCAGACAGCACTCGACGTAATTGCGCATGGGATGACCTTGTACTTCGGATTCCGTGATCAAGCCTTCGCGCAGCAAGACCTCCACGTGGCTGTGGTCTCGCGTGCGCTCGAGCACCTGTTGCTGGCGCAGTTGATAGACGCGACTGTCGCCGACGTGGGCCCAATAAGCGGCGCCGTCCTGGACCAGGCACACGGCGCAGGTCGCGCGCGGGCGCGCATCGAGGCCCAAACCCGCACCGAGTTTGACGACTTCTTCGTGCGCCCGGCCCAGCGATAAGTGCAGGAACCCCAGGGGGTCGAAAATCGGACGCGGCGTTTGCCAAAAGGCCTCGAGCAGCGACGCGAGCGCCGTCTCGGCCGCCCGCGCGCCTTCCGAATGGCCGCCCATGCCGTCGATGACCGCGAGGAGCACCGCCGCCTCGTCCACCGCGATCGCAACGCGGTCCTGATTCTCCTCGCGATGGCCGATCAGGCTCACGTCGGCGGTTTCGATCTGCAATTGCTGCTCCTGGGGCTTCTGTATAAACTCGCGGCTTAGCTTTGGACCCGCCTTCATCGACGTAAAGCGATCCGTTCGCGAAACTCTGCGATTATGCCGCAAACCTCCCATGATCCGTAGCATGACCGGCTTCGCCCGGCGCGAGCTTCAATTCGCGTGGGGCATGCTCGCCTGGGAACTGAAGACCGTCAATCACCGCTTCCTCGAGATCGGGTGTCGCCTGCCGGAGGAATTTCGAGCAGCGGAAGCCGAATACCGCGCTCTGCTGGCGCAGTCCGTGCGGCGCGGCAAGCTCGACTGCACGCTGAGCTTTCGGCCCGCGGTCGCCGCGACGACGCTCGAAGTCGACGGCCCCCTGCTTCACTCGCTGCGCCAGCGCGCCGAGACGATCGCGGCGCAGGTCGGTGCCGCCGCGCACATCGACGTCATCGACATGCTGCGCTGGCCCGGCGTCGTGCGCGACGCGGCGCGAGATCCCGCGCCGCTCCTCGAGGGCGCGCATGCGCTGCTCGTCGAAGCGGTCGACGAACTCGCACGCTTCCGCGACAGCGAGGGCGGACGCCTTCAAGAAGCGCTCGAGCAGCGCTGCGCCGGTTTGCTCGATCTCGCCGCGCGCGTCGCCGTGCGCCTGCCCGAGGTCCGCGCCCGCCTGCATGCCAAGCTCCAAGAGCGCGTGGCGCAATTGGTCGCCGAGGTCAATCAGGAGCGCCTCGAACAGGAACTCGCGATTCTCGCGCAGCGGCTCGACGTCGACGAGGAGATCGACCGGCTGCGCGGTCACGTCACCGAAGTCCGCAAGGCCTTCGCCGGCAAGGAACCCGCGGGCCGGCGCCTGGACTTTCTCATGCAGGAATTGAACCGCGAAGCGAACACCCTGTCCTCGAAATCCCAGGACATCGAGACCACGCGCGCCGCCGTCGACATGAAGGTGCTCATCGAGCAAATGCGCGAACAGGTGCAGAACATCGAATGACTTTCAGGGGCGTTTGGGGCCGTTTGGCCGTCGCGCGCATTTCCCTATAAATCAGCCAACTATTCACGAGTGACGTCCATGGACGCCCAGCCCCGTCTGCGCTAATGTTGTAGCTGGATAGGTAGCTACATGGCTAGCTACAATGCAGCCAGACGGGGTGTTCCTGGTCTAGCTACAACTGTCCATTGAGCTACAACCGGGTGCGAAGGCGGGGGGTCGTGATCCCGCGATTGATGCGGTGGTGGGGCAAATGGCTCGCGATCAGCTGACAGCGTTGCAAGTCAAACGAGCACACGATAAAGGCGATCCCCGTATTGCACGCCGACGGCGCAGGTTTATACCTGCGCAAACAGACCTCGGCCGGCACGACCTGGACATTCCGCTATCGCTTCGGCGGGCGCGATCGCTGGATGGCGCTCGGCAGCTACCCCGACTTGGAATTGGCCGAGGCCCGCAAAGTCGCGCGCCTCAAGCGCACGCTGGTCGACGCGGGCCGTGACCCACTGCTGGAGAAGCAGACCGAGATCGAGGCGCAGCACAAGGCTGTCGAGGCCAAGAAGGCGCGCGGCAAATTCAGCGAGCTGGCCGAGGACTGGTACGCGACCGAGATCAAGGGCGGTCGGCTTGAACATCCGGAGGTGCCGCGCCGGTATCTGGACAAATATTTGCTGCCCCAGTTCGGCGATGCCGTGCCCGCCGACATCACCCCGGCGACGGCGGCTCGATTGCTCGCGCGCGTGGCGCTTCGCGCGCCCACAGCGTCGAACGATCTGCTGCGCTTCATGCGCCTGTTCAAGGCGATGCGGGAAGCCCCCAGTTTTGGTGGCACCAATCTATTGACCGTCAAGCTGCTACTGGCGCTCGGCGTGCGCAAGGGCGAATTGTTGCGCGCTCGCTGGAGTGAGTTTGATTTGGATGGTACGACGAACAACGAAGCCACTAACGCCGGGCCGGTGTGGCGCCTGTCGGCAAGTCGCACCAAGACGGCCGCGCCTCTGTCAATTCCGCTCGTGCCGGCAGTAGTCGATTGGCTGAAGTCTCTGAGGGCTGTGTCCGGCGGTAGCGAATTCGTTTTTCCCAAACGGCGTCGCGATCATCGCCAACGCGCGCTGCACGTAGGCATCGACACACTGAACGCCGCGCTGGCCGCAATCGAACATGGACTGGAGGCGTTCACCATTCACGACCTTCGGCGAACCATGCGCACGCATCTTTCAGCACTCGGCGTTCGCACCGAAGTCGCTGAGCGGTGCCTGAATCACAAGCTGCCCGGCATTCAGAGCGTGTACAACACACACGACTATTTTGCAGAGCGTCGCACGGCGCTCGAAGCCTGGACGGCGCTCTTGCTCGAAATCGAGCGCGGTTAGCGAAAAGTCGCGCCCCTTAAGGACCTGTCGCGCGCGCGCCTAGGCGGAAGCGCGTTCCCGAAGACCTCATGATCCCGGCGGTTGGCGGTGGGCGCCAGGCGCCTGTGAGGCGGTTTAGGTGGGGTAGTGCAGGCGTTATACCCTCCGTAGGGGGTATATTGATTTTACCCGCTGTAGAGGGTATATTAACTTTACCCGGTATAAGGGGTAAATAGGCAGCATAGCGAGAGCACCATGGAGACCACCGCCAGAACACCGCAGCAGTTGGGTCAAGCCCTCAGATCGCGGCGCGCCAAGCTAAAGCTCTCCCAGACGGACGTCGGCCACCGAGCGGGCATCAAGCAGGACACCGTGTCCACGCTCGAGATCCACACGCCCTCCAGTACCGTCGAGACCCTATACAAGGCCCTCTCCGTCCTAGGTCTTGAGTTGGTCGTTCGCGAAAAGGCCTCGAGCGCCCACTCTGCCGAGGAGTGGTAAGTGCCCAGGCCTTCGAAGTCACGCACGCTGCATGCGTGGATGAACGGCGAGTACGTTGGTGAGTGGGTCAATCCTGCCAGCAGGCCGCAGGAGTTCGTCTACGCCCGGGAGTGGCTGGTTTCGCGCAGCACCCGACCCTTGTCACTCTCGATGCCGCTCACGGAAGGTGCAGCCTACAAGGGTCCCGTGGTCGAACGGTATTTCGAGAATCTCCTGCCTGACAGCGGAGAGATCCGCCGACGCATCGGGCAGCATGTCGGCGCGCACTCGGACACGGCTTTCGACCTGCTCGAAAAAATCGGCCGCGATTGCGTCGGCGCCTTGCAGCTCACAGTCGAACGGGAACCCGCGCCCAACGTGCGCACCATCAACGCCTCGCCCATCAGTGACGATGACATCGGGCAACTGCTGTTGAAGACCTCGGGCTCGCGCATTTTCGGCGCGCCCGAGCTGGATGATGATTTTCGTCTCTCCCTCGCCGGCGCGCAGGAAAAGACGGCGCTGCTGTTCCAGGAAGGTCAATGGTTCCGGCCCCACGGGGCCACGCCATCGACGCACATCCTGAAGCTTCCCTTAGGAATGCTCCCCGGCGGCATTGATCTGCGCACGTCCGTCGAGAATGAGTGGCTGTGCGCCGAGATCCTGTCCGCGTACGGCGTCCAGACGGCCAAGTGCAGGGTGGCGCAGTTCGCAGGACAGAAGGCCCTCGTGCTCGAGCGCTTCGATCGGCACCTGTCGGGTGACGCGAGCTGGATCATTCGGCTGCCTCAGGAAGATTTCTGCCAGGCGCTTGGCGTCGCGCCGACGCAAAAGTATCAGGCCGACGGCGGCCCCGGAATCGAGCAGATCATGACTACGCTTCTGGGCTCCGAGGTGGCCGAAGAAGATCGAAGGGATTTCTTCCGCACACAGATGCTGTTCTGGATGCTATGCGCCATTGACGGACATGCCAAGAATTTCAGCCTGTTTCTGAATGCCGGCGGCAGCTATCGTCTGACACCTCGCTATGACGTGCTCTCGGCACACCACGCGCTGGGCACGAAAGCCGGCACCCTCCCACCGCACAAGGTGAAGATGGCCATGGCTGTTCGCGGCAGCCAGGCGCTGCACTACCAATGGAACGATATCCAGCCTCGGCACTTTGAGCAGACCGCTCGGCGCTGCGGCCTGGGCCGCGAGATCGGCCACATGATTGAAGAGTTGATCGAAATGACCGACCCCGCCATTCAATCGGTGCAGCGCCTGATGCCTGCCGATTTCCCACAGGAGCTTGCCCAGGATGTGTTGACGGGTCTGCGCTCCGCGGCAGAGTGCATGAAGAACAAGTCCAAATAGCTGCGACTGCAACTGCAAAGCCGAGCCAACAACTCTAGAGTTCATTGCCGACGCTTCTTTGTACCCTTCCAGTCGCGATTGATTCGATTCAGGTCGAACCCCTTCCGATCGAAGACCCCGCCGATCCAGCGGACCATGTCCTCGTGATGTTCATGGTCACGGTCGGCGATGATTTCCAGGAATAGCGCGTAGCCATGCGGGCCACCGACGTCATCGGGCGGGCAGGCGTTCTCACCCGCCACGCAGGTAGGGAGCGGCAACTCGCCGGTTGACCATTGCACAGGCGCTGACTCGATGACGATCCGGTGCCGCCAGCCGTCGCCCATGTCGTAGCACTCGTCGCCAAATCAGGGGTGCAATGTCGAGCAGCTCGATGCGTAGGGCGACGGGTTGAGGCTTCGGGGGCATGGTCTACGCGAGTTCCTGGATTGAGCTGGGAGGCTTAGGTATTGGCACACAAAGTTGAACAATCGC
>Ga0302320_10014574_pt1 | contig 16253 bp, 9 predicted proteins | sample Bog_T0_3_FD_202130 | JGI IMG/M metagenome (GOLD analysis project Ga0302320, IMG submission 202130) | Peat permafrost microbial communities from Stordalen Mire near Abisko, Sweden - Bog_T0_3 | ecosystem: Environmental > Terrestrial > Soil > Wetlands > Peat | place: Sweden: Abisko, Stordalen Mire... | reverse complement strand
CTTGCTTCAATCCGAGGCGTGGGTCTTGCTGACCTTTCTCTTGTTCGGGCCGTAGCGTAGCCTGGTAGCGCGCTTGCATGGGGTGCAAGAGGTCGAGAGTTCGAATCTCTCCGGCCCGACCATTTGACTCACTGGCAACTGCTTGTGTGGTTGCTTGTGTCCGTTTTTTGGCCCTCAAGTTGCCGAGGACCCTATTTTCGGCTCGTTCGCCGATCGCAGTTCTCGCCATTCCGCCCCGCGGTCAGGTGTTTTGGCCAAATGGCACGGTGTCTCACGATGGGGTCGTCGCCGCCTAGCATGAAAAGGGGCCAGCCTCTCCCCGTCCCGAGGGATCACCGCCGAGTTTTTTCCTATTGAACAGGGCTCTACCGTAGCTGCTCGACCGATTTATTGAGAAGATCAAGAGAGGGAGGAGTAGTATTTGTATTAGCATATATTAGATTAACTAATCATAACCATCGACTCGGTCATCCTGACCTTTGAATGGGGAGTGGGGAAAGCAGGCCATAAAAGCATCGGTCCCTCGTTTTAGAGCTCTGCAACGAGCGCCAGCTCTTCGCCCCACGGATCCCGCAATTCGCCAACGATATACGGCAGGTCGGCCCAAATCGCTATACTCTTGCTATAGGCAGGTATAGCTCATTCTCCGGTTCGTAGCGTCTATGTTTTTGGGGGTTCGAACAGCCGAAGTCCGAGAAAATCATTACTCGGACGGTGGCGGGAGGAATTCATACGAGTTTTTCAACATAAGCAGGGATTATTGTTCACACCCTAGGATACGGATGCGATCGAGCTGGGACGGCTGAGCCCACCTAGCGAGCCGCCTGAGCGAAGCACCCCATAATTTGAACCGCGACTGGCCACCCCTATATGGAAACCCCGACTTCCGCTGCCGACCCGCGCGGGCACCTGCGCCTTACGAACGGTGTGCCTCCTGAGCAAGGTGCTGGCGCTCACCTCTACCCAGGCGACATCTGCGGCTGGAAGGCCGACGCTTGCGGGGCCCGCGGCGGCGTCTGGATCGGTGGGTCTATCGACACACGAGTTCTCTGTGCAACGGAATTAAAATGAAAACCAACCTCGTCGAAACAACCGGTGCTTGCCGTCTTGAGGTACATACCTCTGAACACAAAACGTTCACGGAGTACCGAATCACGGCGACGGTCGAAGGGCAGATGCCCGCCGGGGCCGCTGCTGATGATGTGTTTGCGCAGTTGGCCGCAACCCTGGTCGGCAAAAAGATACAGCCGATCCAAGAGAAGATATACGGGCTCACGCGTGCCCGGGCGAATGTGCTGTCGCGCAGGGACACGATTTACCGTCAAAGGGGCCTCGATCGCACGATGCCCGTTACTTGGATCCAGGGCGAGCCGCTGGAAGGCTGTGATTTCGTGGGTGTCCAGATCTGGGGCGTCGCGCCAACCAATGGCGAGGTGTGCGTGACCACGGTTGAAAACCCGGTAACCGGGCGCGGCCGGATATGGACGGGCGACGGGTTCCGGATGCTCCATCTTCCGGCCGTCCGCGGGACGACAGAGTCTGGCGCCTTGGCGGCGGGCGATTCAGCCCAGGCGGCACAGATGTTCCGGAATGTGGAGCAGGGGTTGCTGGCCCATGGAATGAAATACACCAACGTCATAAGGACATGGATCTACTCGGCGCGCCTGCTGGACTGGTATCCGGAGCTTAACCGGACTCGGACCGAGTTGTACCGGAAGGCCGGGCTTGGCGTAGATGGCGGCCCGGATTTCCCCGCGAGCACCGGGATCATGGGCCACTGCGATGACGAAGAGTGTGTGATGGACGTGCTGGCTCTTGAAACAGTAGGCCCTGAAAGCGCGCACGCCGAGCCCATCCGCCGCAGTCCAAGGCAGGACTCGTCGTTCAATTACGGTTCGTCGTTTTCTCGGGGTATGGCCATTGAGATTGAGGGCCGAAAGACCGTGCATATCTCGGGTACGGCGAGCATCAACACCGCCGGCCTTAGCACCTATCTGGGTGACGCCGAGCACCAGAGCCTCGAAACGATGATGAGCGTCGCCGCCATCCTTAACGAGCAGGGGGGCAGCCTGGCGAACATCACTTCGGCGACACTGTTCTGCAAGAACCGGGAGGCTTGGGAAGCCTGGGAGAGAGTTTCGAAGCTGCTCGGAATCCCGGCGTTTCCCAAGGTCTGCATCGTGGCCGATGTGTGCCGCCACAATTTACTCGTCGAGATGGAAGCCGTTGCCGCGATCTAGGGGTCGCGCGCCGAGGATCCATCCAGATGAATTTTTCGTCGACCGTCCCATCCAGGGAGCCCGGAATTGCCGCAGAGGGAGAGTCTGAGGTGTGCCCTGAAGGGAACGGCTTGAAGCCGTTGGCCGCAGGGGCCGACCTGCAGGAGAGGCTGCCGCTCGGGGCTGAAGGGGGCGAATTTGTCGCCGGGATCCGTCGCGAGATTGCGTCCATCTTCTCGGGTGAGGACGATCGGCTCGTCGTCGTTGTTGGCCCCTGTTCGATACACGACCCGACCGCCGCGCTTGACTACGCCGAGCGCCTGTCGAAGGTCGCCCGGTCCTATGCCGATGACCTGCTCATCGTGATGCGGGCCTACTTCGAGAAGCCGCGCACCGTGGCCGGCTGGAAGGGCTATCTGAACGATCCCCGCCTCGACGGGTCCTTCGACATTAACGAGGGGGTGTTCAGGGCCCGGGAACTGCTGCTCGCGATGACGGAGCTGGGCGTTCCGGCCGGTACCGAATTCCTCGATCCAATTCTTGGACAATATTACGCCGATTTGATTTCGTGGGGTGTCATTGGGGCCAGGACGGTCGAGAGCCAGATCCACAGGGAATTTGCCTCGGGTCTTTCGATGCCTGTGGGCTTCAAAAATCGCACGGATGGCGAAGTCATGGTAGCTGTGGACGCGATTCGGTCGGCGCGCCTGGCGCACCGTTTCCCAACGCTGTCCCATGGCGGGGAACTGGTTGTGCGATCAACGACAGGGAATAGCCAGACCCACGTGGTCCTTCGCGGGGGGACCCGGGGGGCCAACTACAGCGCTTCTGACGTCCGAGCCGCGGTGGCGCTCCTCCAGGAACACGGCCTCGCGCCTCACCTGATGGTGGATTGCAGCCATGCGAACAGCGGCAAAGACCCGCTGCGGCAGCCGGCGATTGCCTCCGCGTTGGCGGCCCAGCTCCGGGAGGGCGAGCGCGCCATCGCTGGCGTCATGCTCGAAAGCAATCTGGTGGGCGGATCGCAGGATCCGGCGGGAAAGCCGCTCGTCTACGGCCAGAGCGTCACGGACGGCTGCTTGGCATGGAGCGCGACGTCGCCAGTTTTCGATGAGTTGGCCCTCGGGGTCAGGGCACGCCGGTGGCCGAGGCAGGCCCCTAGGCCCGCTGGCATCGTGTCGGCATCAACCCCGCCTGGTGACGCGACTCATTCTGTGGGGTCCCGGGGGCCACATTCGGATAACTTACGGGCCGAAAAAAAAGAGGAAAGGCTCCGTGTTCTCGTCGCAGACGACGAGGTTTTGGCCCGAACCCGTCTGTTGGCCCTGCTGCCAAAGAATGTGGACGTTATCGGGGAATACGGGACTGGTACCGAGGCGTTGGAGGCCATCCGGCGCGACAAGCCCGATATAGTATTCCTAGACATGCACATGCCTGGTTGCGACGGCCTGGAGGTTGTCGCGGGCCTCGATTACGCCGAGCGGCCTGCTGTCGTCTTCGTGACCGCGTTTGGACAATTCGCGGTGGATGCTTTCGGAATCCGTGCGGCCGACTATGTGCTGAAGCCCTTCGACCGCGAGCGGCTCCAAACCGCGCTCGAGAGGGCTTCGGAATTTGTGAGGGCCCGCCATGCGGGAATCCTTGACGCGGGAGCCCGAAGCGGTGCCGGCCAGTCCAGGGAGGTCGATAAACCCAATTTGGCCAGCGCAACTAGGGGTGTTGGAACCTCTCGACCCGTGGACACCTGAGCTCCACACAAACGACAGATCTCCAGCTGCGAACAATCGCTTTCCAAAGCCAGCGGCATTTGCTTACGCGCAGAGTTGGCCCATTGGGTCGGACGTAGTCGGGTCGCCATCACTCAGCCGCTTTGGAACCTTCAGGTTCGTCGATAGGGTTCGGGCTGAAGGGCGTTAATTCGATCACCGCAATGGTGTTGGCTTGGATCCCCCGCCGGAGAGGTAAACGGCTGGATCAGAATTCGAGGGGGATGCGCACTACGATGCCCCCCATAGCGTCGCCGACTTGGTAATGTTGCGGGACCGATGTCGATCGTCTGCTGTGGCAGCCGATACAAGCGGTGGTCGCCGGGATGTCCGGATAGACGGCCGTAAAGTATGGTCGCCCGCCCAGCATCTCTTGACCATAATAGCTTTGAGTGGGGTGGCTTGTGACGAGAGCCAGACCGCGTTGCTCCAGTTCAGTCTGGGGCCCGTTTCGCGGATCGATGGGGCGAATGGATCTCAGGGCAAAGCTGAATTCGGCGCCCTTAATCTGAATCGACTCGGCAGCGCGCCGAATCATCTCGCAGGGTGACAACGGGGATTCACCTGGTTTGCCGCCGCCTGAAGTGTCCGGTGATGATGGGCCTCCGGTCCGCTGTGCGAAATACTCCCGAAAAAAGATCTCACGGTCCGCTGCGATGACAAAGTGCAAAGCATCGGCCTGATCCTGCGGGCTGATGGCGCCGTTGGATGAAGGGGACAGCGCCGAAGCGCTGCCGGGGTTTGGCGCCGGGTTCGGGTTGGCGCCCCGGGTGGACATGGCGAGGACAACCAGTAGGAGTACGAAAGAAAGTGCGATCGGTAGCGCGACACGAATTTGAGGTTTCACGATTTTGTATCGTTAGGAGGAATCGGAATGAAGCGGCCCTGCTGACAGGCCAGCACTTGCAGAGTGCCCGTTCGATTACCGGAGTTGTCAAAATGGAGAATACCGGTGACTCCGATAGTGGGGAGGGCAAGCGGAAATTGACGTTCGCCAGCACCTTTCTCGCCGCGTCGCAGGTTTTCAATAAGTACTCGCGCGGCGTCGTAGGCCGCCGCCGCGCTAAAATCCGGTTTGGCGTCATATCTCCGCCGAAACTGCCTCCTAAACTCCTCCGCACGCGCGGGAAGATCCGCGTCTCCCTTAAAATTCGTGACTCGGACTCCGGTGGCGGCGGCGCCCGCGGTGGCGATGAAATCCGGCGAATCAAGGGGACTGGGTCCGGCCAGACATCCGCGGTAACCTGCGGCCCGCAACGCAGCGGCCACCGTTCCCGCCTGCGAAGGTGGTAGCCAAATAAGCACACCGTCCGGAGCGGCCGCGACGATCAGGTGAACCTGGGCTGCGAGGTCCGTATTCGGTAAGCCGGAATCTAGGATCTGCTCCAGGTGGGTTGCGGTGGCTTCCGCTGCTTTTTCGAGGTCGCGGCGGACCGATCGTCCAGATCGTCCCGTCGGGACCAACGCCCACCAATGGAGCGGAGAACGATCCGGCCGCCGCGCCTCAGCGAACAGGGCCTCGGCTTGCCGGTCGGTGCGGGGAACAACCCGTATGGCCCAGATGACTCCGGCCTCCGTGACCGACGAATCGGAGCAAAGGCTGGCGACCGGCACCTGGGTGCGGCCGGAAACCTGGAGAATGAGGTGGTTCGTTGCCCCGTCGGAAGGTGAGATGATCGCATCGACGTGGCGCTCGGAAACCAGGATCACCGCATCGTTGCTGGAGGTCCCCCATTGGCCCTCCTCGCTTCGCACTTCCAGTGTGACAGGAGCCTCGGCGGATTCGTTGGCGTCGGCGACAGCCAGTTGAACGCCGCGCAGCAGGCTGGTCGCGTCCGGCTCCGATGGAGGAACCACGAGCCCAAGAGTCACCTGGGGCACACTGGCGCCGCCGGCCAACGAGGCGAGGAGCAGCCAAGCAAGCAGGCAGCGCAATCCGGCGGGCACGGACGGTGGGCTAGAGGCCCTGGGCGCTTGCGGGCGAGAACTCCGGTTGCGGCTCGAAGACGTGGCGCCCATGATCGATTTGCACCAACCGCACCGGTGCGATGTTAGTGCAGGTGCCGTCGAACCGCATCCAACCTGTGACGCCTTTATAATAGTCCAAGTTGCACACTTGGTCCCTTATGCGCCAGCGATTTGGGCCTGCGATCTTAATGGCGTGTATCATAATCTGGGCACCGTCGTAGGCATAGGCGGCATAGGAGTCGGGCTCATGGCCCCACCGTTCGCGGAAATGAGCCACGAAATCAACCCAGAGGGAATCCTTCTGCGCCGGATCAAAAAAGGTCGTGATTATGGTGCCTTCCGCCGCATCGCCGGCGATCTCGATGAAGCGATCGCTCATCAGGAGGTCCGTGCCGAAGAACCGAGCCTGAATGCCATTTTGGCGAATCTGCTTGGCGAAATGAGCGATGTCCGTTGGCTCGCCCATAAAGAAAATCGCATCCGGTTGGGACTCCTTGATGGCGTCCAATTGGTAATGAATATCCTCCTTCCCGGGGGTGAAGAGCAGTTCTTGAACCGCCGGGCTGCCCAGACGTCGGGCATAGTTCCGGAATGCGCCGACACTGATACGGGCATAGCGGTCCGCGCCGCGCAGGATGACGATGCGCTTACAACCGAACCGGTGAACGATCACCTCGGCGAGCCGTGCCGCCTCCCGCCGATGATCGGGAATGATGCGACTAAGCCAGGGAATGTTCGTTTCGGTCATGCTCGGTTCCCCGGACGAGGTGTTGACCATGACCACCTCTGTCTTGAGGGTGACGCGCAACGCTACGTGGGCATCGGTTCCATCTATCGTACCCAGGAACCCGAGCACGCCTTGATCGGCGAAATTCACGGCGAGATTACCGGCGCCGCCCCATTGGGCGATTCCCTCACGTTCAATCAGTTCGAAGGGGAGCTGGCCCGGCTGGCGTGCGCGGTTCGCCTCCTCAAATGCCAGGACGATGCCCTCGTGCGTGCTTACGCTGCGTTCCCAATTGGGGCCGTTCCTTGGGGCATCGAGCAGGCCGACCTTCAGGGATTTGAGGTCCGGCGCAGGTGGGTAATCCCTGCCCGGTCCGCGAAAGGGCATACGCGTGACAAAGAAGCGTTCGTAAGGCTCCAGCTTGCCAAACGGCCAGAGCTCCTTCGGGAGCCCGACGTAGTACGGATACTGCTCATCCGGGGTGCCGTAGATGAAACGGGAGTCATCCGCCGGGGCGGACGACGGCGATTGGGCTTGCACGGGCGTCGCAAGCGGGGCGGCGGCGGCAAGGGCGACCAGACACAAAGCGAAGATTTTCATGAGGGTTTCCTCCAAGGAGAATGAGATTAGGGATTCGACGCTACGGTCGGGGAAGGGGTCGGCTCGGCGAAGATGCCGTGGCTTAGGCCGTTTGAGGTGGCAAACCAGGCCTCGTGGTCGTCGGCCCAGATGGCCATTACAAAGCCGTTCGAAAGCGCGGTAGTCATGGTGCGGGTTTCGGGTGCCTTTCCGTTCAGGTAGGTCTTGGCGAAGCCTTGGCCTTTCTCATCGACGGTATAATTGACCCAGTTGGTTCCGTCGGTCTCGGATACGCCGCGGTCGGTGGCGACCCAGGCAACGCGGCCATGGGCATACACGGTGTTTACGAATTTTGAGACCAGGGGCGTCTTGTCCTGGACCCACGTTTGCCACGTTGCCTCCTTCGTGTCATAGCGGGCGAGCCCGAAGTAGGTGCTCTGCCAGACGATGCCGGCATCGTACGCGACCCAGGAGGTGATGTCGGAGATGGGTCCGCTGTTGCACGCCACCTGGAGCTGAGTGTCACTGTCGGGGTCGCGAAAGGCCCTGAAAAGGCCGGTTTTTGGGTCGAATTCCACTATGCCGCCTGCCCAGACTCCGATGTAGATGACCTTTTCAGCTGGGGCGACAGCGTAGATCCAGGGCTCTTCGAAATCCGCGTTGGTCTGGTCGTACATGGTCCAGGTCTTCGTCTTGATGCGGTAAATTCCGGCTCCGGCGGGGGTTGCTGCCCAGACGGCGCCGTCGATGACGGTCACAGCGAAAACCACATTGTTGGGCAGGCCGCTGTTGGTCTGCGTGAAATTGGTGAACTTTCCCCCGCTGAAGCGGTTCAGTCCCTGCATGGTCGCAACCCAAAGGTCACCGGTAGCGGGATCCTCCGCCATGCCCAGAACCACTTGATGGCTTAGTCCGTCCTCGGGTCCATAGCGGCGGAACTTGCCGTCGGGTTGGCGCACACACAGCCCGTTGTTGGTGCCTAGCCATACCTTGCCATCTCTGGTCTTCAGGACGAAATGAATCTTATGCGACGGGATGCCGTCCTTTTCGCCGAAGTTCTCGAACCTCGTCACGAGGGGGAGTGGGAGGGCCGCCGTTTCTAAATGCGGCGACGCCGTCTGAGCGGATGCCCCGGCCGCCGGGAGCAACGAGAGAACAAGTATGGCTCGCGCGATGGCGCGGACCGACAGAGTAGGTTGGGGTTTCATGATGGGCGCTTAGATGGTTTTGAGGTACTCGACTAGGTCGTTCAGTTGCTGCTTGGTCCAGTAGCTGCTGACGCCGTGCAAATTGTCCGTCTGATAGACTGTCCAGATTTCTTCCAACGTCCTCGCCCGGCCGTCGTGAAGGTAGGGGGCCATTGCGCCGACCCCAATCAGGTGCGGCGTGTCGAACACTCCCGAGGTATCTTGGGCTCCTTGCGTGCCCACCGAGGTGAGCAGCCGGTTCGTGAACAGGGGGGGCTGATGACAGGTCTGGCACCGGCGTGCTACGGGGATCGGTGTGCCGTCGGTGCGCTGGGTCGCGAAGAAGAGTTTGCGCCCGCGCTCCTCTGCGGCGGTGAGCGGCTGGCCCACCCGGCTCCATGGGAGTGTGCGGGTAGGCGGGAGGTGTTTGATATACGTCGCCAACTGGTCCAGTTGGGGTTGAGGAATCTCGTCGGTCCGCATCAGCACACGCGCAAACCGCGGGCCATCCTGGTACTGCAGGGTAGGGTTCTTCCCGTTCCACTTGAACGGCTCGGTGCCCGCCACGCCGCACAGGCTGCGGTTGGCCAGCAGGTTATCGCCAACCCCGGCGCCGTCGAAATCATAGGAGAGCCCATCCACGTGGCCGTCCGGGTGGCACGAGCGGCAGGAAAATTGTCCTTGAAACGTGTAACGAGCACGCGTGAAGACCCGTTCGCCAAGGCGGATTGGGTCGTCGAGGCCGCCGTCGCCCAGCACGATCCGGCCAACCGGCTTGAGGCTTGCGGTGTCCACAACGAGTACCCGGTCATCGAGCCGTTCGGCCACGAACAAGCGGCTTCCGTCCGGGGAAAGCGCCAGATGCTGGGGGTTGCAACCAGTCGGGATCCGGGCGGCGACATACTTGTAGGACAGCGCCATGTTTTCGATGGCATCGCTCCGCTCCGCTTGGGCGGTGTGGGCCAACCACTCGGCCAGCCGGTCGAGGTCAAGGACCGTCACCACGTCGGCACCCCCGGACGCCACGTAGGCCCGCCGGCCGTCGGGGCTTGCTACGATGCCCGAGGGGTCGGAAAAATAGGCGTTCGCTTCGTCCAGCGGAACCTGCGTCACCTCACCATCCTTCTCGGTGATCGCAATGCCGGTGGACATGACCCACCCATCCTTCACTTGTGTTATTGGGACCAGGTTGTGCACCCGGACCATCGAATTGATGACCCACCCCCGCGCAGGCACCTCGGCGACGCCTTCTGCCAAATGGGCCGAATGAAGCTCCACCCGATTGAGGACGTGTCCATTGGACGGGTCGAGGACGGTCACCTCGGAGGCAGGTTGACTGAGGACCTGCTCGTGGACCGCCATCCGGTTGGCAATGTAAACGCGGCCGTCTTTGGCGGACACCGCAACAGCATACGGTTCACGACCCGCCGCCGAGCGAGTTAACTCAAGCAGAGGCGATACCGAGAGGACGGAGATGCTGTCACTGCCGGAGTTGGGTACAATCAAGCGCTCCCCAGCCGGAGTCAGGCAAAACGCAACGTCGGTCGGACGAATTCCCACCGAAATGGCGGCCTGCTCCTTGAGGTCGAGCGTGTCGATTACCGCGATCCTGTCCTGATTCCGGCAAGCCACAAACAGCCGTTTGCCTGCCGCATCCAACGCCAGGCCGAATGGGCCGCCGGGGACCTTCACCCTGCGTGTCACGGAAAGCGAAGCCACGTCGGCCTCGGCGACCTCGTCCTTGTCATTCAGAGCGATGTACAACGTCTTCCCATCCGGGGAGACGACGATCCCGTCGGGTGCGTCATGGTGCGGCCGGGGTTTCGCCCATGGCAACGTGTCCAAGTCGCGTTGGTGACAATGGACGCAGGAGACAAATCCGAGATTGGGCGACCCTGCCCTCAGGCGTTCGTGGGTGCGCAAGCCGGAGAATCCGCCATATGTGGCCCCGGCGCCTGCCAGTGCCAGTGACGACGTGATCAGAATAATTCTATTTAGATTCATGGGGTAGCCGCGTGGGGGGCAGATGTTGGGCTGTTAAGGTCCAAATGCGCAGGCGCGTGCGTCGTTGCCAGTGGGCGGACGTTTCGAGGCGCATGGTTACGCTGTTCGTGGCAGCCGATACATGCCCGATTTTCCCCGGGTCGAAGCCATAGAAACGCGGGCTGATGCCGGAGGACGTGTCCCTGAGCATCGAGGGTGTCGAGTCCCAGGGGAACCTCTACGGGAAGATGCACGATCACGGAACCATCGGAATCCACCGGTACCGTTCCAATGGTGCGCTGCTGTCCTAAGGCCGCCGATACAAAGACACGTAGCTCAGCGGCAGGAGCCGGGTTCCCATCGGCAGCGGGTTCGCTGCTGTCGTTGACGTTTAGGCAAAGCAAGGTGCCATAGGGCGCTCCCGGTATGACAGCGGACGTGTGTCCGTTGGGTTCGGCCCGCGCCGCGACAGGAGTGGCTTCAATGCTGTTCCATTGCGGATCGTCGAAGAGCGGAGCACCTAGCGCTGTGGCATCAACTGCGATCCGGAAAACCTTGGAATAGCCCGTCGTCGAACCGCCGCCCGCGGCGTTTGTCTCGATACAGGCCACGACGTCCTCCCCCGACACCGGCTCCACCGAGCGGCATCCGACGCCCCGGAACGTGAATAGGCTGCTTCTTGTGGCGAACGGAGCGGCCGGTTTAACGCATTCTGCCCATGCCTTGGCCCCCGGTCCCTCCGTGCTCGCGGCGAGGAAGGCGATCCGGCCGTCACCCAACTCGCGTGGGCGCTGGACAAAGTCCACTCCGTCCCCCTGACAGGCGTAAGCGGTCACTTCAGTCCCGTCGTTGTTGATCGTGAAAAGGCGCAAACGTCTCGGGGATTGGTTGTTGTCACGGGCCTCCGCCGCCACGAAGAGAACCCGTCCATCGCGCAGGACCGTGGCATCGACCGCGCTGTCCGTCCCGAATGTGAGCCGGCTGGGTGCGTGGCCCGCCATCTGCCCATAGAGAGCGGCCGGTTCTGATGGGGTCGACAAACTGCCTGCTTTCGGAACAGGGGAGCTGAAAACCAGCTCTCCGTGGGCTGCGATTGCGGGATCCATCGCTCCGCCGGGCATCCGGGTCACCTGTTCGGGCTGACCGCCGCCCGCGTTTACCTTATAGATTTGCCAGTCGGCCTCGTTCGAGCTCTTGCCGACGAAATAGACCCATCGGCCGTCCCAGGAAACGCAGGGATCACCCGCGGCGAACAGTCCATGGGAAAGCTCATGAGCCATCTCCGTTCGAAACGGAGCAACCGACAAAAGTACCCGGCTTCCCTGCGGATACCGGACATCGAGCACCGTCGTGGGTGCCGTAGATGGGGCCCCAACGGGTGTTTGCGTCAGGACAAGGGAACCTTCCGGAGCCTCAGGGCGGCAGCCCGCCAGCAGGAGTGCCGCCGCTCCAAGCACTATGTACGTGTGAGAGTTCACTGGGGTAGGGGTTCAGTCACTTTAAGGATCTGATCGACCTTTACGTCGGTCAGTGTTTGCACCGCGCCGCTGGGCCACTTGATTTGGATCCGCTGGACGATCGGCACCTTGCCGAGTCCGAAATGGACTCGCGGATCCCCTTGGCTCAGGAAGGCGGAGGGGCAGCGGCATTCCTGAACGTAGGTTTTTCCGTCTGCCGTAAGCTCTATCCACGATCCCCAGCCAGCTGGGTTGCTCTTCGTCCCGCGGAGCGACAGCGTGATCCAGTGGTTGCCGGAAGTGTCACGATTGTGAAGCAGGACGGGCCGATCGCCCATCAGGCCCACCAGTAAGTCCATCCGCCCGTCGTTGTCGTAATCCAATACGACGCTTGGGCGCGCCCGGACCGGCGTTCGAAAATAGGCGCCCCCCTTGTCCACGGCGTTGTGGAAATTGCCTTGGCCATCGTTCTCCAGAAGCAGGCTCTGCCAACCCACCATCCGGAAGGGATCTCCGTTGGCGATGAAGGCATCCAGCTTCCCGGCGTTGTCGAAATCGATGAAGTTGGTTCCCCAGCTGACATATTGCGCCGTCAACGTGCCGATTCCAGAGGTCATCATCCGATCGACGCAATCGCCCTGAGCCGAGCCCATGTACAGTGAGCCATATCCCAGGCGCGAGACCAGGAAGTCCGGGAATCCATCGCCGTTGCAGTCGCCGATTGCGGCGGTCATCGAGCCTGCGGCCTCGCCCAACGCGTTGAACGCTACGCCCCGCTTACTGGCTTCGTCGTGAAAATGCCCATGGCCGTCATTGATGAGCAGCATGTTCGGGGTCGCGTCGTTGCAGATATAGAGGCCCTCATGGCCGTCCCGATTGTAATCCAGCGCATGCACGGACATGGTCCTATGTGGAGGGAGGGCCCAGATGCCCGCCGCCTCGCTGGCGTTGGTGAAGGTTCCGTCGCCGTTGTTGGTATAGAGCACATCCCGCTCCGGTTTGTAGGACAGGGGACCCGGATAACTGTTAGGGCTGTAATAGAGATGATAGTCCGGATTAAACTTGAGGTAATTGCCCACGTACAAATCCAGCCGGCCGCTGTTGTTTACATCCAGCCATGTAGCGCCGATCCCGGTTCCCCCCACGTTGCCCACACCGGCCTTGTCGGTAACATCGGTGAACGTGCCGTTGCCGTTGTTGTGGTAGAGGATACTCTTGCCGACGCAGACGACATAGAGGTCCGTAAAGCCATCCCCGTCGTAGTCGGCCGCGGCTGCCGCCACGGCGTAGCCCGCCCCACCGAGTCCCGCCTTTTCTGTCACGTCCGTGAACGTCCCGTCGCGGTTGTTGTGATAGAGCCGACAGGGCTGGCGCTCGGTCCCCGGCTTCTCATGGGTCACGCCTGCGAGCGGACCGGGATTGGCGATAAAGATGTCCATGTAGCCGTCGTTGTCGTAATCGAGGACCGCAATGCCCGAGCCGTTGGACTCGATGATGTTGGCGATGCGCTCGTCGCAGAACTGCTGGACGAAATCGATCCCTGCCTTGGCGGTCACGTCCTCGAACAGATCATTGGGGCCGGCAGGAATCGGAGGAGTGACCGAGAAGGAAGGCGGCCGTGCCGCTTCAACCGCCGGCTCATATGACTTTGGCTTGCATGCCGCCAGTGTTAGAGCGAGCAGCAGCAGCACAGGGCCTCCGCAAGCCTTGAATCCGGAATTCCGTTTAGTTTTTTTCATACATGCAAAAAGCGGATCAACCGTATCGGGCAACAAAGGGGCCCGTGCTATTCCGGTGATCTTATGGCTCCTAGTAGCGAAGCTGATAGCTTGGCCCCGGAGAAGTGTGTCACTGCGTATTCCGCCCTTTTTTGTATCCGTCGCGCGGTCTGCCGAGCAGGACATCTGGGGTGTGCACCTTCTAACAATCGAAATCTAAACGAACAGCTAAGTGTGGCGGATTGACCGAACTCAGGGGCCGATGACGTGCCTACCGGGGCCGGAAGCACCCGAGAAACATGGGCCCGCCCGCTCAATTCTCCGGCGCGACTAGCCTGAGGGTCTTGGGAATCCCGCTGGCTAATTCTGGGCTCGTTGTAGTCGCGCCAGATGGCCACCGAACGTGTATGCGTCGCAGCGGATTTCGATCTGTGGAGCCGAAGAATAGGGCCGCAGTCGACTGGCTGTAGTAACCGGAACCGGCGCAGACCTCGCTGACTTGGGCCGTGCCGTCAGCGTAGTCCGCAGTGATGCGAGCCCCTACAGCCTGTGGGTTGCCTGGCCGCCCCTCGAGTGTGACGCGGGTGCAATGTCGGTCTGTGACGCCCCTGTTGCGAAACGCGAGTGTCGCATCGCCGTTTCGCGAGACCAGGAAGTCCGGCCAGCCGTCATTGTCGAGGTCGAGCACGGCGAGGGCCTTGGCATCGCCGGGTACAACCAGCCCGCTCTCGGCCGGCGGCACCGGCACAAAATGGCCGTGGCCATCCCCGCGAAGCAGCTGGCTCAATCCGCCGTCGAAACGGCCAACCGCTTGTGCCGGCGCGTAAGAGTTCTGCACGACATAGATATCGGCATGCCCTTCGCCACTGAAATCGCCGGCCACGATGCCATCGGCCGGAGCGATCTGCGCGATCCGCGGCAAGGGCTCGAAACGGTAGCTGCCGTCCGGCTGGCTGAGAAACACTCCGCTGCGGAGTTCCGTGGCCTCTAGGCGCAGGGCCGCCGCCAGCCGGTCAGCTCCCAGTATCTCCGGCAGGGTCGCGCGGGCAAAATCGTTGTTCGATCGGTAGCGTCGAAAAACGGATGGAATCGCGGCACCGAGGTCCGTGCGGCTGCGCCATGGATACAGCTGACCGTTCTCGTAATACGCTTCGACGAGCTCCTTGGAGCCGCGGCCGGCAAAATCACCGGAGAAGAGCAACGCAGGGTGCTCAGGTTCGGCGTGGTATTGCGTATTCAGCCCCACGTTTCCCACCACGTAGTCGGGGCGCCCATCACCATTGAAATCCGCAGTTGCGATCGACCGCCACCAGCCCGTCCCCGCGGAAGCGAAGCCCGCTTTTTCCGTCCAGTCCTCAAACTTCTTTCCGTCCACGTTGTGGAAATATTTAACCTGGCCCCATTCGAGCGTCAGCAGCAGGTCCGGCCAGCCGTCTCCGTCGACATCGCTCCAGAGAGCCGACGTGACGATGCCGACGTGGCGCAGCATCGGTGCCACGGCATCGGTGACGTCGATAAACTTTCCCCCGCGATTGGCCAGCAACACGCTCTCGGGTGCTGCCGGGTAGAGTCCAGGGGAGACCCTCCCACCAATGAACAAGCTGAGTCGTCCGTTGTGCTCGAAGTCAGCAGCGCAGACCGCGCCGGCACTGATAGATAGCGGCGGGAGCGCTCCATCCGGTGCGGGCCGGAAGTGCCCGTGTCCGTCATTGAGGAAAAGGCGTGGTTGGTATTCGGGCGCGCCCGCGGGCTGACTGGCTCCGCCTGCCGTCACGAGGAGGTCCTCCCGGCCTTCGCCGGTGGCGTCAAACAGCAGCAGTGGCCCATCATCCACGTAGGGCGGCGCGGCCAGTGCCGGCGACGCGGCAGGCGCCCATGCCTCCGCGCCCTGGGGCGAAAGGACTCGCAGGGCCTCCCGCGTTGTCCCTCCGATGCACACACCGTCGCGTCCGCTGCCGTCTATATCCCCTACGGCGATCGCAGGTCCGCGACGGTTGAATCCCGCCGGGAGTAGCCTTTGGTCGAGAAACTCGTCATAGACTTCCTCCGCAGCCGTCCAGGAGAGATTGGCCGCCTTGCTCGTTTCCGTAAACTGGGGTTCCGGCCGCTTCAACGTCGCAGGCGCAGCCTGCGAGGAAGAGGGTTCGGTGATGATGAACCGGCGATCAGCAGGTAGGTTCTCAAAGGTCTGCACCGCGCCACTCGGCCACGACACCGTCAGACGCCGGATCACCGTGTCGTCGCCCATCCCGAAATGAACAATCGGTTCGCTGCTCGACATGAACCCGCGCCCAAGCGTCAGGGTCCGTACCTGGATGCCCGCAGCACTCTCGAGCGTTACCTTCGCCCCTACGCCAAATCGGTTAGACCGGGTGCCACGCAGCGCGCAGATGATCCGATGCCCGGTATCGCTGTTGTTGCGCAGTATCGTCACCCCCCCCTGATAGTTGCTGTACACCAGGTCCATGTTGCCGTCGCCGCTGAGGTCGCCCAAGGCAGCCCCGAAGCTCACGCCTTTTTGATCCAGCCCCCATTCGCTCGAAACGTTTTCGAACCGAAGACCTCCGAGGTTGCGAAACGCGAGGTGAGTTTCGGCGAATACCGGGCTGTTCCGGGCAATCTGTCCCCGGGCGAGCGGGCTGTCGGCCA
>Ga0302320_10014573_pt1 | contig 16255 bp, 13 predicted proteins | sample Bog_T0_3_FD_202130 | JGI IMG/M metagenome (GOLD analysis project Ga0302320, IMG submission 202130) | Peat permafrost microbial communities from Stordalen Mire near Abisko, Sweden - Bog_T0_3 | ecosystem: Environmental > Terrestrial > Soil > Wetlands > Peat | place: Sweden: Abisko, Stordalen Mire... | reverse complement strand
ACAAAACGAAAGGGAGCACCCGTCAACGAGATAACCCATGCGATCGCCTCCTCCGGGCCCGGTTTTCAAAATATTCTGCCGTTTCGGGAAATGCCTTCAGTGAAAAATGCTCGCTCGAAATTTTATACTTTCTCATCATCCAATCTTGAAAGCTCGCCCAGGCATCCAACGACGGGCTGACGGCCCCCCAACCTCATCAATGTCGTATTAATCGCTTTCCCCCCAATGAAGGCCGGCGGCCTGTATCCATGCGAAGGAGTGTGAGTGGAAATGTTACTTCAAACGCTCGTCACTGGTCTGGCCATCGGGGGCATCTACGCCCGTCTGGAGAACATCGAGGACATCATCGAAGATTTCGACCAGGCCATGAAAGGGATCGCACGATGAAAAAGGAACGGGCATTCAGCCGCGAGACCGAGATCCTTCACCAGGGGGCCTACCTGCAGGGCCGCAGGGACACCCCGGAAAACGCCCCCATCTACCTCACCACCGCCTTCAACGTGGATGACCTGGATGACCTGGAGGCCACCTACGCGGTGAAGGGCTACACCTACAACCGCACCCGGAACCCCAACCGCAACGCCCTGGCGGAGCTCATGACCTACCTGGAAAAGGGGCAGCGCTCCATCATCTGCGGCAGCGGCATGGCGGCCATCTCCACGATCCTGCTGTCCATGCTGGCCAGCGGGGACCACCTGCTGGCGGACAGCACCCTCTATGGCGAGTGCATCACCCTGTTCCAGAAGGTGTTCCCCACCTACGGCATCGAAGTGACCCTGGTGGATTTCACCGACCGGGAGGCCATCCAGGGCGGGCTCAGGCCCAACACCAAGGTCCTGTATACCGAGACCATCTCCAACCCCATGATCACCGTGGTGGACATCGAGGCGGTGGCGGAGATCGCCCACCAGCACCAGGCCCGGCTGGTGGTGGACAACACCTTCACCACCTCGGTGGCCATGAAGCCGCTGGAACTGGGGGCGGACGTCAGCATCAACAGCCTGACCAAGTTCGCCAACGGCCACAGCGACGCGGTGGCGGGCTCCGCCACCGGGTCGGAGGGCATCACCTTCGGCCTGATGCGGGTCTCGGTGGGGATCGAGAACCCGGACGACCTGATCCTCGATTTCAACGAGGCCCTGGAGGTATTCAAATAGCATGCTGTCTGATGATAGGAGTTCCAAATGCAGCTGACAGAATTCAAGGTGTTTTCCTTCGATTGCTACGGGACGCTGATCGACTGGGAGACCGGCATCAGCGAGGCCCTCAAGCCCCTGGTGGCCCGGGCCGGCAAGACCTTCACCCGGGACCAGATGCTGGAGGCCCACGCCCGGCACGAGGCGGCCCAGGAGGCCGAGACGCCGACCAAGCCCTATGCGGAGGTGCTGACGCTGGTCCATGACCGCATCGCCCGGGAGTGGGGCGTCCCGCCCCGCCCCGAGGAATCCCTGGCCTACGGCCACTCGGTGAAGGACTGGCCGGCCTTCGTGGATTCGGCGGCGGCCCTGCAGTACCTCAAGAAGTTCTACAAGCTGGTGATCCTCTCCAACGTGGACCACGAGAGTTTCAAGGCCAGCCGGGCCAGGCTCCAGGTGGATTTCGACTACGTGTTCACCGCCCAGGACATCGGTTCCTACAAGCCGGACCTGCGCAATTTCGAGTACATGATCCGCGAGTTGGCCAAGGACGGCATCCAGAAAGCTGAGATCCTGCACACCGCAGAGAGCCTGTTCCACGACCACCTGCCCGCCAACCAGGTGGGCCTGGCTTCCGCCTGGATCCACCGCCGGGCCGGCAAGAAGGGCACCGGCGCCACCCATCCCCCCGAACACATGCCCGACTATGATTTCCGGTTCACCAGCATGGCCAAGATGGCCAAAGCCCACCAGGACTCGCTCCGCACCGCCTGACCAACTGCAGGATCCGGGCTCAGTCCCTGTGCGGCTCCAGCACCACCGCCAAGGGGAACTCCGGCTTCAGCACCGGCGACTTGAGCACGATGAAACTGAAGTACTTGTCGATCCCCAACTCAGCCGCCAGCAGGTTGTCCATCAGGGCCTGGTACTCGGCGATGCCCCGGGTGATGAACTTCAGCAGGTAATCGAACCCGCCGCTGACGAGATGCACCTCCAACACCTCGTCCATGGTCCGCAGGGCGGACTCGAACCGGAGGAAATCCTCCCGGCGATGGCTGGACAGGGTCACCTGGGTGAACACGATCTGCGGATCGCCCAGTTTGGCGAGGTTCAGGTGGGCGCTGTAGCCGAGGATGTATCCGGCGGATTCCAGGCGGCGGACCCGCTGCAGACAGGGACTGGCCGAAAGCCCCACCGCATCCGCCAGGTCGTTGTTGCCGATCCGCCCTTGACGCTGCAGCTCGGCGAGGATATGGATATCGATCTGGTCGAGCTTGGGCGCTTTCGCCATGCTTCCGCCCCTCCTAGACGATACCGATGCAGAGGTATTTTACCTCAAGGAATTCCTCGATGCCGTATTTCGAGCCTTCCCGGCCGAGGCCGGATTCCTTCACCCCGCCGAAGGGCGCCACGGCGGCCGACACCAGGCCGGCGTTGATGCCGACGATGCCGTACTCCAGGGCTTCGGCCACCCGCCAGGTCCGGGCGAGGTCCCGGGTGTAGAAATAGCAGGCCAGTCCGTAGGGGGTGTCGTTGGCAAGCCGGATGGCTTCCGCCTCGGTGTGGAACCGGAACAAGGGAGCCACGGGCCCGAAGGTCTCCTCCCGGGCCACGGCCGCGTCCAGATCGGCATCCTCGAACACGATGAAGGGGGCGTTTCCGCCCAGTTCCAGGGACACCTTCTTCACCGTGCCGGCGCACTGCTCCAGCAGCTGCTTGCCGATCTCGGTGGAGCCGGTGAAGGTGAGCTTGCGCACCACGGGGTTCGAGGTGAGCTCCCGGCCGATGGCCCCGGCGGCGCCGGTCACCACGTTGAACACTCCCGCGGGGATTCCGGCCCGTTCGCCCAGCTCGGCCAGGGCCAGGGCCGACAAGGGGGTGGCGGAGGCCGGCTTGAGGACCATGGTGCACCCTGCCGCCAGGGCCGGTCCCGCTTTCCGGGTGATCATGGCGGAGGGAAAATTCCACGGGGTGATGGCCGCCACCACGCCGATGGGCTCCTTGAGCACCACGATCCGCTGGCCGGCGACGCAGGACGGGATGGTGTCGCCGTAGATCCGCTTGCCCTCCTCGGCAAACCACTCGATGAAGGAGGCGGCATAGCCGATCTCGTCCCTGGATTCGGCCAGGGGCTTGCCCTGCTCCGCCGTCATGAGTACGGCCAGGTCCTCCTGGTTGGCCAGAATGAGGTCGAACCATCGCCTCAGGATGGCCGAGCGCTCCTGGGCGGTCTTGCGCCTCCAGGCCGGCAGGGCCGCTTCGGCCGCGGCGATGGCCCGCCGGGTCTCGGCGCCGCCCATCCTGGGCACGGTGCCCAGGATCCCGGCAGTCAGCACGATGAGGCCGCGGCTGAAGCATTCCCGGGCGATCCGCTTTACGGATTCGGGATCGGGCTCCCTGCTGACGGGGTCCTTGACGAATTCCACGCCGATCATGGCCCCAAGGGCGCGCACGTCGCCCACCCCCGGATGCCGGGTCTGCAGCCGGCCGAGCCGTTCGAGCACGTACCGGTTGATGTGCCGGGCCCGCGCGCCCAGGTCCTGGGACACGTAGAAGTCCAGGGTGGCCACGCCGGCGGCGCAGGCCACGGGGTTGCCGCTGAAGGTGCCGCCCAGCTGGCCGGGGCCCGGTGCATCCATGATCTCCGCCTTCCCCACCACGGCGCCCAGGGGCAGGCCGGCGGCGATGGATTTGGCGCAGCACATCAGGTCCGGGACCACCTCGCTGTGGTCCACCGCGAAGGGCTTGCCGGTGCGGTAGAAGCCCGTCTGGATCTCGTCGGCGATGAAGACGATGCCGTGCTCGGCGCAGATGGCCTTGAGCCCGGGCAGGAACTCCCTGGGCGGAACGATGATGCCGCCTTCCCCATGGACCGGCTCGATGATCATCGCCGCCACTTCGGACGCATCCACCTCGCCCTTGAAGAAGGTCTTGAACTGCTCCAGGCAGTGCATGCCGCAGCCCGGATAGGTGGCGTTCCAGGGGCAGCGGTAGCAATAGGCCGTGGGCGCCCGGTAGACCCCGGGGGCGAATGGGCCGCACCCCAGCTTGTAGGGTTTGACCTTGCAGGTGAGCGAGGTGGTCAGCAGGGTACGGCCATGGTAGGCGCAGCCGAAGCTGATGACCGCCGAACGCTTGGTGGCAATCCTGGCGATCTTCACGGCGTTCTCCACCACCTCGGAGCCGCTGTTGAAGAAGGCCGCCTTTTTCTTGAACGTCCCCGGGGCCAGGTCGGAGAGGATGTCGCCGAACAGGTTGGAGCCCACCACCACGTCGAACCACTGCGGGTTGCGCACAAGCTGGGCGGTAAGTAGTCATCTATCCACCTGAATGCACTGAACATTGGCTTAAAGGAACCGCCGGTCTGCACGTTGATTCAAAGGTAGACTTTTCAGGAAGCAGGCGTTGCCGAAGTTGGGATGGATAACAGCAGAAAATGGTTTTTCTCCCAATCCCAGGAGAACTCAATGCCGAAGCCGCTCCGCGGGGCTCAGAGGCAGGGGGATTCCGCAAAGGTCGGTAGGGGTGGTTGATCGCAGACCGGCCCCTGGAGATGGGCATACCCCTGGGGTTGGTTATCACTCCCGCCAAGTGATGCGGGAGGCCCTGCGTTACGGCGCCACGACGGTTCTGGCCTAGACCTTGAATGCCTCCACCACTTGACGAAGGCCCTCGGCTACTCCGGCCAGATCATCGGAGGTCTTTGTGATTTCTTGGACGGTTGCTGCGAGTTCCTGGGTGGCTGAGGCATTCTGGGCCAACTGGGAGGCTGTCTGGTCCATCCGCCTCGCGACATCATGGCTGGTGTCCGCCTGGGAGGTGCTGAGGGAAGCAATTTCGCGAATACTCTCCGCAATCCCGGTGATTTTAACCCGGATATTCTCGAGATTTGCCAAACTAGCGGTCATACCTTCCACCCCTCCGGCCACGGCGTCTTGGGTGTGTTGGTTGAGTTGTGCAATCTCCAATGCGGCGGTGCGGGAACGTTCGGCTAGCTTCCGAACCTCCTCGGCAACGACGGCAAAGCCCTTGCCCAGGCTTCCTGCCTTCGCTGCCTCAATTGCGGCGTTCAAGGAAAGAAGGTTTGTCTGGCGGGCAATGTCCTGGATCACCTGCACCGCCTTGAATACTTGGGACGTGGCTTCTTTGATCTGAGCCATGCCTTGAGCAGCCCCTTGGCCTGCCTCCGCGCCCCGGGCCGTATCCTGGACCGCCTCTTCGCTCTGGGCTCCCGTTTGGAGCATCCGTTCCCTCATGGAATCCACGTTGCGGTTCAATCCCCCCATGGCCAATGTGACCTGTTCGCCAGCGCCTTTCAGGTCCTCGCTGACTTTGGCGATGTCCTGCACGGCGCGGGCCATTTCTTGCGACGTTGCCGCCAATTCGACGCTGCCGGAGGCCACCCGGTCGGCGAGACTTGCGATGTTGCGCACCGTTTCCAGCATCTTTCCGTTGTAGACGTTGAAGGCCTCGGCCGCCTCGCCGATCTCGTCCCGGGTGGCCACATCGATGTGCCTGGACAGGTCGCTATCGCGCAGACCATCGACCAGCTGGCGCAGGGGCCGGACCATGGTGTTTGAGCGCAGCCTGGAGATGTACGCCACCAGCACGGCCACCGCCAGCGCCACGCCTAGCACGGCCACGGTGATCTTGAACATCTCCGCGTCGATGTCGTCCAGGTAGACCCCTGCGCCGATCACCCAGTCCCAGTCATCGATCCGTTTGGCATAGGCCGATTTGGGGAAGAGGCCTTCTCTCCCCTGCTTGGTGAATTGGTAGTCGTAAAACCCGCCCCCGGTTGCGCCGGAGGCCGCCCGCAGACCCTCATAGATCGCCACCAGCTTAGGCGGCTCCTGATCTGCTGGTTTGTCCACGAACTGCCGGATATTGGCGTTGACCAGGGTCACATTCCCCGGACCGAAGATGAACACGTAATTGGCTTCGGCGAAACGGATGGCGTCCACCAGGTCCTTGGCCCGGGCCTGGGCCTCCTCGCGGCTCATTCTGCCGTCCTTGGCCGCCTGGGCCAAGTGGGTCACCTCTGTTTGGACGGCCTCCACCAAATGGCGCACACCCTCCTTCTTGGACTCCACCAGGCGCCCGTGGACCTTGGGCAGCATGTAGAACGCGATAAGGAGCAGGAACAGCACCACTGGGATCATGGCCGTACCGAAGACCTTGCCCGCCAGGGACCGGAAGAAGGAGCGCTTCGTAGTCATTCCTTTTCTCCCTATGTGATCATTAGGCAACACTAACACTTCAAATGAATTGTAAAATTGAGATTATTCCGGATTCGCCCGGGCGTCCATCAGATCGGCGCAGGGGATGAATACCTTCGGTTGACTCCAACAACCGTCGCAATTTGCTTTGCATTACTCTGGTTGCATGCATCTTCAAAGCCTTCTGGATGACATCGCTTCCAAGTCGTCGGCCCTGGCGGCCAAGGGAAAGGTGGCGGACTACATCCCTGGCCTCGCCCAGGTGGACCCGAATCGTTTCGGCATGGCTGTGGCTACAGTGGAGGGCGAACTCCTGGGCACTGGGGATTGGCTTGTTCCCTTCTCCATTCAAAGCATTTCCAAGGTATTCACGCTTGTGCTGGCGCTGGCCCTGGACGGCGACAAGTTGTGGTCGCGGGTGGGCCGGGAGCCCTCGGGAGATCCATTCAATTCCCTGGTTCAGTTGGAACACGAGCGGGGCATTCCCCGGAATCCATTCATCAACGCCGGGGCCCTGGTGGTGACAGACCGACTTCTGTCCCTTGAAGAGGACGCCTTCGGCACCTTGCTGTCCTTCTTGAGGCATGAAAGTGGGCAACCGGATCTTGACACTGACCAGGAGGTGGCTCGCTCCGAGGCAGAGCACGGTCACCGGAATGCCGCCCTGGCTCACTTCATGGCCAGCTTCGGCAACCTGGAAAATTCTGTGGACCGGGTGCTGGACCATTACTTCCGTCAGTGCGCCATCGCCATGAGTTGTGCCGATCTGGCCGAGGCAGGCCTCTTCCTTGCAAGGCACGGACTGAGAAGAGACGGTTCGCGATTGCTCAGCCCCAGCCAAGCCAAGCGAGTCAATGCCGTCATGCTCACGTGCGGAACCTACGACACCGCCGGAGACTTCGCTTTCAGGGTCGGGCTGCCCGGCAAGAGTGGTGTGGGTGGAGGCATCCTTGCCATAATCCCAGGCCGTTGCTCGCTTTGCGTCTGGGGCCCAGCTCTTGATCCCAGCGGCACCAGCCTGGCCGGCGTGGATGCCCTGGACCGGTTCACGACGCTCACGGGCTGGAGCGTGTTTTAGGGTACCACTGAGCGAATGGTGTGGGATTGTATCGTGTCCCTTCTGGGTGCGCTGATGCACGAGAATCTCCCAGGACCAGATGAGCGGTGCCCGAGTTGTGCCATCGTCAAGTCGCATGGAGGGAACCGGAAGGGAACGAGGAAATTACACTCGTCCGGGATCATCGCACCATGTGGCGCCGCTTGATTGCTTTCGCACTGAGACTGTTCGGGCGGGGGCACTGGAACCCCTTCCTGCGCGCCCTGGCCAACCAGGGGCGCCCCTCGCCGGTGTTCTTCCCGCCGGAGCTGGTGGACCAGGGACTGACCATCCTCCTCACCAGACTCACCAACACCTTCGCGTTCCAGGCCCACCCTTTCTGGACGCTGCCCTGGTGGGCGGAACAGCAGGTGCGCCCGGAGTCTGCCTCTTTCATCCCCACGGGCGTGAACGTCCTCACGGTGAATCAGACCCACCGGAACTGGACCGCCCTCGGGCTGGCGGGCATGCCTTGGAAAGCCATGGTCGATCCCTGCGGGATGCTCACGCCCAAGGCCTTCGGCCCTTCCTGGATGCCCACCCTGGCTTTGGAGGGGCGGACCTGGGTTCCCTCCCTGCTCGGACCCGCCCAGGTGGAGCAGGGCCTCCGCGACGGCTGGCAGAACCGCGTGGTCACGGGCTACCGGGTCCATGATGCCCTCGAGTGGAGCAGCGAGGCCATGGCCTTCCGCCATGGCGGCGGGGACTGGGTCCGCTGGACCCACACCCTCGCCTGGACCGGGACGGACCCCGTGGACCTGGTGTTCGCCCTGGGCCTGCGCCCCTACAACGCCCTGTCCCTGGGCCCCGTGTTCCGAAGCAGGCTGCGGAACCGGTTCTGGAGCGTCAACCGCCAGGCCGCCCTGCTCCTTACCGCCGAACCGGACGCCGTCTGGTTCGGCAAGGATCGGATGGACCCGCTCCTGGACCAGCCTCCGCCCGAAGCTTCCCGGCATGGCCGCGCCAGGAGCGGCTGGCTGGCGGGCGCGGCCCGGTGGAACCTGCGCCTGGAACGGGGCCAGACCTGGACCCTGGAGACCTTCGCCCTCATCCCGGCCCATGACCAGCGCCTGCGCTGGCAGAACCTGGACGTGGAAGGACTGGGGGCATCCGCCGCGGCCCAGGACGCAGTCTGGGAATCGCTTTCGGCGCCGCTAGGGCTGCGGCTGGCCGACCCGGACCTGCTGACCCTGGTGACCGCTCTGGCCCATCGCCTGCAGGTCTTCGATAACGGCACCCACTTCGCCCCGGGCGCTTTCTTCTATAACCATAACTGGATACGGGACAGCGCGTTCCTGGCCCTGGCCCACGACCTGTGGGGCCTGCACGGCGCGGTCGCGGACAAGGAAACCGCCTGGATGCGCACTCAGACCCTGGGCGGGGACTTCCGCTCCCACTCGGGAGAGTGGGACGGGACCGGGCAGACCCTGTTCGTCTGGGCCACCCACGCCCTCACGACCGGGTCCCCCGGCGTCCTGGCGCGCCACTGGCGAAGCATGGGCCGGGGCGCCCGCTGGATCGCCCGGGCCCGGCGCCGCGAGCGGGACGCTGCCTCCCCGCGCTCCGGTCTGCTCCCTGCCGGGCTCTCGGCCGAACATTTCGGCCCCAACGACCATTACCTCTGGGACAACTTCTGGTGCCTGGCGGGCCTGGACCGCCTCCACCTGGCCTTGACCCGGTGGGACGCCGCCCCCGCGGGGGCGCGGCACCTGGCGGATTGGCTGGACCTTGAAGCGGACGCCTACCGGGCCGATCTGCGGACGCACGCCGCCCGGCTAACCCCACGCCATGCCGGGCTGCTGCCCTCGTCGCCCTACCGCCAGCCCGACGCGGCCTGCATCGGCACCCTCGCCGCGCTGGGCCCCCTGGACCTTGAACTCGGCCCGGAAGCAGCCCAGTGGGCCCGAGCCAATGTGGAGTTCCTCCTGGACCACTGGGTACGCAATGACCTCTTCCACCAGCCCATCATCCATACCGGGGGCAATGCCTACCTGACCGCCCAGCTCGCCCGGGCCATGCAGTGCCTTGGCGATGCCCGCTGGCTGGGACTGCTGGCGGGGATCCTGGCCCACGCGAGCCCCACCTGGACCTGGCCGGAGGCCATCCACCCCCACACCGGCGGAGGCTGCATGGGGGACGGGGACCACGGCTGGCCTTGCGCGGAAGTGCTGTCCCTGGTGCGCCAGGCCCTGGTCCGGGAGCAGGCCGGGGTCGTCCTCCTCCTGCCCAATGCCCCGGAAGCCTGGTGGATGGCCGGCTCCCTGGCTCTCACGGAGGCTCCGACCCCCGCCGGGAAGATCACCTTCAGCCTGGTGCCCGAAGCCAAGGGCACCCACGTCCTCACCTGGGAGCGGCGCCGCACCGCCCTCCAGGCTCCCTGGCCCCTGATGCTGGCGCTCCCTGAAGGGTGGCAGGCCGAAGGTGGTTTCGAAGCCGCCGAAACGCCCTGGGGCGCGCCGGGTGTTTGGCTGCCGGAGAAGGGACGGTTGTCCCTGGAGCGTGGCTCTTGTCACCGGATCGCAACGCAGTCATCACGGCCAGGAGACAATGGCCTGTGACCATGGACGGGTGCCAGAACCTCCCGGTTTCGCCCTTCCGTCCTTCCGAACTGCGGTCCACCAGCGTCTGCGGGACTTGCTCGACGGGAACGCGCCGGCGTTCCCGGAGGCTGATCGCCTCCGCATCGACCTGCACTGCCACGACCGGAACTCCGATGTCACGGACGAACTGTGGGGGCGCATCCTCCGCATCCCCGAAAGCTGGCTGGAGCCGCGCAGGCTGCACAAGACCCTGCGCAGCCGCGGGGCGACGGCCTGGACCGTGACCAACCACAACAACGCCCGCTCCTGCTGGGAACTGTTGGAGCAGGGGGTGGACACCCTCAGCGCGGCGGAATGGACCTGTGTCTTCCCCGAACACGATGTCTCGGTCCACATCCTGGTCTACGGCTTCACCCCGGAGCAGGAGCCCGAGCTGGAGCGCCGGCGCCGGAACGTCTATGACTTCCTGCGCTACTGCCGGAGCCATGACCTGCCGGTGGTGCAGCCGCACCCGCTCTATTTCTACGCCCGGGAGCGCCGGCCGTCCCGGGAGCTCTTCGAAAAATTCGCCATCCTGTTCGAACGCTTCGAAGTCTGCAATGGCCAGCGGGAGGCCTGGCAGAACCTGCTGGCCTGGGAGTGGGTCCGGTCCCTGGACCGGGATCGGCTGGAGGGCTATGCCCGCAAGCACGGCCTGGACCCTTTCGAGTTCTGCGCCGACCCCTGGAGCAAGGGCGCCGCCGGAGGTTCGGACGACCACATCGGCGCTCTCGTGGGCCTGACCGGCACCTGGCTGGAGGTACCCGGCCTGGAGCAGCGCCTCGCCGCGGGGGCCATGCCGTCGGAACTGGCGCTGGAGGCCCTGCGGGCCAAGCGCATGAATCCCTTCGGCCGCCCCGCGGACGAGGAGAACCTCAGCACCGCCATCCTCGACTACCTGGACCAGACGGCCATCCATTACGAAGACTCAAGGCCAGGGTGCCCAAGGCGCAGTTGGTATTCGCGGGCAGGGGGCCGGCGGAGGCCAAGTTGCGCGGGCTGGCGCCCGAGGCCCGGTTCACGGGGTGGGTGGACCGGGAGACTTTGGCCGGGTGGTTCCGGGCCAGCACCCTGCTCATCTTCCCGTCGCGCTTCGATACGTTTGGCTGCGCGGTGCTGGAGGGGCTGAGCTGCGGGCTGCCCGTGGCCTGCTACCCGGTCAAGGGGCCGGCGGACCTGGTGGAGGATGGGGTCAATGGGCTGGTCTGCAAGGATTCGGCGGATATGGCAGAGCCGATCGTGGGGTACCTGGCGGGGGGTGCGGAGAAGCGGGAATCGTTTCGGCATCGGGCGCTGGGGACGGCGTTGCGGTACCAGGCGGGGGATATCATGGACAGGATGATGGTGGATGTGGGGATGGGGTAGGGATTGATCAGGTGTGCCTCAACCGCCGCTCCAGGTCGGCAATGATCTGATCCTTCTGCTCGAGGGTTTTGTCCTTATCTTCGAGGGCCTTGTCCTTATCTTCGAGAGCCTTGTCCTTCGCCTCGAGGGCCTTGTCCTTCGCCTCGAGGGCCTTGTCCTTCGCCTCGATGACCCGGTCCTTTTCCTCGAGGGCCTGGGCGGTCTTCCGGGCCTGTTCCTGGAAGGCGGCCACCACGTCGTCCTCCACATCCATGCCGTCCCGGATGTCCTTCTCGGCGCCGGCCCGCAGCAATCGGCGCAACACGTCCCGGTAACGTTCCGGAAAGTTCTCCTCCAGGATGTCCAGCAGGTGCGGATCCGACTGGAACGCCTGGCCCTGGTCGAATACCGCCAGGAGCTGTTCCAGATCGGTCCGCCGCCGGTCCTTCAGGCGGTTGATCTGCACCACGATGGAATCGTGGGTGAGCGCTTCCACGAACGGGTCGGTGATGCGCACCTCGTCCCCGGTGGCCACGTCCAGGTAGTGCCGGTTGACCTTAAGCACCGGCACATCGATCCCCTCCAGCCCTTCCCCCAGGAAGTAGACGGTGAGCAGGGGCAGCGCCTGCTCACGGCCTCCGGAATCCACGTAGACGTTTTCCGGGTTGCAGTAGTTGGAGCCCAGGTAGCGCCGGAACCGCTGCACGTCCCAGGCGTTGTTGGCCTTCTGGATCTCGATCAGGACCAGTTTGAGGCTGCCGTCCTCCAGGCGCACAGTGGCGGAGAAATCCATGCGCAGGACCAGCCATTCGGACCCATCCGGATGCTCCATCGGCTGCCGCACTTCGGTGGGCCGGAACGCCAGTTCCAGGACCTCCTTTCCCAACAGGGCCGAGAGCATGAGCCTAGCAACCTTCTCGTCGTCGAGCAGGTATTTGAAGACCACGTCGTAGATGGGATTGGCGATGCGCACAGGTCCGGATGCTCCTGGGCGGAGTATAGCGGTGCCTTGCCCCGGCTTCCATGGAAGGGCTCATCAGCTTGGGCAAAAGACACTGGCCCAGCCTGCACGCTAGGGTGGGTTGGGTTGAAAGCCAGGGATTAGTTTGGGGGCAGTGGCTTCGATTGGCGAGATTTCGTCCCGCCGCGGCATTGGCTGCGCACGGGAATCGGCTGCGCCGACCACTCCGCACGCAGTGCGTGCTCCGTTTTCCCTACCTGCGCGCCACTGCCGACCGGAAGTCCGAATCTTTCCCCCGACAATGGCAGGGGAGCACCTTTGCTTCGGTGCTCCCCTAATGAAGTGGTCGGGGCGAGAAGATTCGAACTTCCGACCTCTCGGTCCCGAACCGAGCGCTCTACCAGGCTGAGCCACGCCCCGACGAAGCTTGAATGTTACCTCAGTCTGATCTCCGGGTCCATCCCCCTTTGCCCTGTTCGCGCAAAAGGTTGAGGACCGCCTCCAGGGGGTCGGCCCGGGGCGGGCGTCTGGGCTCGGGTTCGGGGGGGTCGCAGGGGACGATCTCCATGCGCTGGATCTTGAGGTGCCACAAGCGGTCCAGGCGGTCGCGCAACTGCGGCCAGATGGATTCGGCGGACTGGCGCAGGCTGGGAATGATGTCCGGGTGCCAGCAGCCCACCAGGAGGATGCCCCGGTGGATCCGCAGCAGCCGGGTCTGGCGGACCAGGGTGGGCCCCACCACCAGCAGCCAGGCGCCCCGGACCCGGGCCTCGAGGCGGGCCTCGGCCTGGGCGGCGCGGTCGGGGGTCCGCGCCAGGGCGCTGAGCGGCACCAGGCCCCCGCCGCCGAGGCGCTTCACTCCATCCACCGGGCGGGAGGCAGGTCGCTGCAGGCGCGCTCGTCGTTGAACAGCACCGGGGTGGCCAGCACTGGAACCATCTTGCCGGCGGTCTCGTCGTAGAGGGTCTGGATGAGGTGGTGGATCTGGCCGGCCTGGCGGAACAGCACGTCGTCCACGGTCCGCACCTGGCTGGCGGGGATCGCGTTGGCGTCGCAGAAGGCGATGGTCTCCTTCACGGTGCGCTGGCGGAAATGGCGGTCCAGGACGGCCACCAGCCGCTCCCGGTCCCGGACCCGGCCCTGGTTGGCGCGCCAGCCGGGCTCGGCCTCCAGGTCGATGCCGGCCCAGAGGGCCAGGACCTCGAACTGCCGGTCGCTGCCCACGCCGATGGCTGCCTCGCCGTCGCTGCACGGGAAGGTCTGGTAGGGGACGATCTGGGCGTGGGCGTTGCCCAGCCGTTCCGGGGCCTGGCCGGTCATGAGCGTGGCCGCGCCCACGTTCACCAGGCCCGCCAGGGCCGCTTCCATGAGCGGCACTTCCACGTGCATGGCCTCCCCGGTGCGTTCCCGGTGCAGCAGCGCGGCCTGGATGCCGTTGGCGGCGTAGAGCGCGGCCAGTACATCCACCAGGGCCACGCCGATCTTCATGGGCCGGCCCCCGGGCTCCCCGGTGATGGACATCCAGCCGCTTTCCGCCTGGATGATGAAATCGTAGCCGGGGCGGCGGCTGGCGGCCACGTCCGAGGCGAAGCCCCGGATCGAGGCCAGGATCAGCTTCGGGTACAGCTCATGGAGCCGCTCCCAGGTGAAGCCCAGGTCCTCCGCGGCATCCGGGAGGAAGTTCTCCACCAGCACATCGCTGGTCTGGATCAGACCGGTCAGGTACTCCCGGTCCCCGCGGTCGCGCAGGTCCATGCGCTGGGTGCGCTTGCCCCGGTTGGCGCAGCGGAAATAGGCGCTTTCCCCTTGCTCGAAGGGGGGCCCCCAACCCCGGGTGGGATCACCGGTGGGCGGCTCGATCTTGAGCACCTCGGCGCCGAAATCCGCCAGAAGCTGGGTGGCGAACGGCCCGGCCAGGATGCGGGACAGGTCCAGAATCTTGAAGTGGCCAAGAGGCTTGGGCAAGGCGGTACCTTAAGGGAGTTGCTTCAGGATACGCTGGATCGAGACCGCTTTGCGCCCTTCCGTGAGCACCAGCACCCCGTGGAGCTGGAGATCGCCCTCGGCCACCTCGAACCGGTCCCCCTTGGCCTTGAGGAAACGGCTGAGGCTGTTGTCCTTCTTCATGCCGATGACCCCGTCGTAGGGCCCCACCATGCCGATGTCGGTCACGTAGGCCGTGCCGCCGGGCAGGACCTTGGCGTCCAGGGTCGGGACGTGGGTGTGGGTCCCCACCACCGCCGCCACCCGCCCGTCCAGGTACCAGCCCATGGCCTGGGCCTCGCTGGTGGCTTCCGCGTGCATGTCCACCAGGACCAGGTCGGCCCGTTCCTTGGCCAGGACCGCGTCGGCGCAGCGGAACGGGTCGTCGCAGATGGGCATGTGCACCCGCCCCATCAGGTTGATGACCAGGACCTCCAGGCCCCCGGGGGTGTGCAGCTTCACGTAGCCGTTGCCCGGAGTCCCGGGAGGATAGTTGGCCGGCCGCAGCAGCCTGGGCTCCTTCTGGAAACAGGGGCCGACGTCCTTCACGTCGAAGGCGTGGTTGCCGGTGGTGATCACATCGACCCCCAGCTCGTCCAGCCACTCCCTGGCGATGCGCTCGGTGATGCCGTTGCCGTGGGCCGCGTTCTCCCCGTTCACCACCACGAAATCCAGGGCCAGCTCGCGCCGGAGGGCCGGCACGTGGGCCTCCACCAGCCTCCGTCCCGGCTCCCCCACGACGTCGCCAAGGATGAGAATGCGCATGGAGCCACTCTACCAGGAGCGGAACCGGACCGCGCGGGTTGGTAAGAATTGAAATCCGCACAATTTGAGTTTCCCAGGAACTTCGGCCCAACTGGTCGCACGGCTGCTGTGTCTCTTTCCCGGTCCGCCAGATTATGTCCTTCCCCTGCTAGGCTTTTCCTTTATGGGTTCCGCATGCTCAACGTTTTCCGCCGACTGCTTCCCTTGTTCCTGGCCACCGTCCTGGCCGCCCAGGCCCCGGCCACCATGTCCGTGCAGGAGATCCGGCCAGGCATGAAGGGACAGGGCCGGACCGTGTTCCTGGGCGGCAAGATCGACCGGTTCGACTTCGAAGTTCTGGGCGTCCAGCACAACCTGGCCCCGGGCCGCAGCCTCATCATGGTCCGGGCCAGCGGCGGCCCCCTGGCCGAAACCGGCATCCTCCAGGGCATGAGCGGATCCCCCTGCTACATCGACGGCAAGCTCATCGGCGCCCTGGCCATCGCCTTCCCGTTCGAGAAGGAGCCCATCGGCGGCGTCACCCCCATCGCCGAGATGCTGGACCAGCTACGGGACCTGCCGGAGCTGCCCCCGAGCCGCACGCCTCTCATCCTGCCCAAGATGGGGCCCCCCACGGTGCTGAAGAGCGCCCTCACCGGGCAGATGATCCCCATGGCCCTGCTCCTGGGCGGCACCACCAGCACCCCCGACGGCGGCCAGGAGATTCCCATGCCGGTGTTCGGCGCCAACCTCACCGCCGAGGCCCGGTCCTTCTGGACCGGCACCCCGGTGAGCTTCATGTCCGGCCAAACCGGCGCCTCCGCCGGCGGCGGCCCGGCCAGCCCCCTGGAACCCGGGGGCATGGCGGCCATCAACCTGGTGCAGGGCGACATGGTCATGTCCGGGGCCGGCACCATCACCTATGTGTCCGGCAAGAAGATCCTGCTGTTCGGGCACCAGCTGTTCAACCTGGGCGAGCTGGACCTGCCGCTGTGGTCCGCCACCGTGGCGGCCTCCATGCCCAGCTACCAGAGCTCCTTCAAGCTGGCCGCCCCGGTGGCGCCCATCGGCGCCCTGCGCCTGGACCGGAGCGCGGGGGTGGCCGGCCTGCTGGGCGCCGAGGCGCGCATGGTGCCGCTGCGCATCGGCCTGAACCTCGGCGGCAAGCGGATCCTGAACTTCAAGTACGAGAT
>Ga0302320_10014572_pt1 | contig 16255 bp, 14 predicted proteins | sample Bog_T0_3_FD_202130 | JGI IMG/M metagenome (GOLD analysis project Ga0302320, IMG submission 202130) | Peat permafrost microbial communities from Stordalen Mire near Abisko, Sweden - Bog_T0_3 | ecosystem: Environmental > Terrestrial > Soil > Wetlands > Peat | place: Sweden: Abisko, Stordalen Mire... | reverse complement strand
ACTCGTGAACGCCGCCCTGATCTCTTGACCGATTAGATCCGGCCGTTGGGGAATGTCGTCTTGACGGCCTGCGTGATCGTCGCCCGGGCGGTGGCATCATCGCTGGGTTGCAGCGACTGGATCACCATGATGTAGCGGCGGTCCGCGCCGATCACCCCGGTCGACAGATGCATCCAGTCGGCTCCGATACAGCACATCCAGCCCTGCTTGACGGCCACCGGTTCGGCGTAGAGACCGTCGGGGATGCCGAAGCGCTGCGGGTAGCCGTCGGCGCCGTTCGGGGTGGACTGGGCCAGATCGTTGACGATGATCCGGGCTCGCTCCGCCGGCAGCCCGCCGGAGCCGTTGAGCAGCATGTCGTAGTAGCGGATCAGATCGGTCGCCGAGCTCATCGTGTTCCACCAGCGGCCGTCGCTGGGCGGCGTGGTGGCCGTCATCCCGTATCGGTTCGCGATTTGGGTGATGATGGCGGCCCCGCCGTCCTGACCCCAGAATTTCTCAGCGGCCCCGTCGTCCGAAGCCTGCAACATGGTGTCCAGTGCTTGGTGGTCGTCTGGGGATAGGGTGGCCCTGCCCTGGGATTCCTGCAGGAGCAGATCGTCGGCGATGAAGAGTTTGGCCACCGATGCGGTGCCGACGATCGCGGTGTTGCCGTTGGTGACCAGCTGGTGGGTTCTGCGATCAAGGATGGCTATCGAGAGGGTGGCGCCGCCTGCGGCGGCTTCGTCGGATGCCCGCTGGACGCGCGCCTGCAATCCGCCGAATGCGATGCTGGGCGGCGTCTCCGGTGCCTCGGCTGGCGTAATGGCCCGCACCAGCAGCTGGGCCAGCTGCGGTGGCGGCGGGGAGGAAGCCAGATCAGCTTCGACTGAGGTTGGCGCGCTGTATACCGGGACGCTGTACACCTTGGCCTGTACCAGCGCCTCACACCCGGCGACGACCACCAACGTCACCGCCGCAGTGGCGGTGAAAACCGTCAGCGGCCGTACTCGCAGCGGCCGTGCTCGCATCCCTCGCCTCCGACCTAAAACATGCATTTGGGCGCCTGCTTGAGCTAGTCAAGCCATCTGTCCCCGCGCGTCACGCTGAGGTTCGGTTGGACTAACGTGCTTTGACCCCACGTCATATGTACCATTCACCAGCGTCTTCGGCCCGTCGCGAACCACCCGATTTCATGTGATTTTCACAGGAGGCCGACTATCTGGCACAATCGACCAGTTGTCTCCAGCGGTTGTTGGCCGGTCCGTGCCGCTCCCGCCTGCTGCGAGATGCGCCCCGAAAGCCCGAACCATCGGCCTGGTGACCGCCGCACGCCTGCGTGTGGGCAGCCGCCACCAGCCGCGATCCCTAGGAAGTGTCTTCTCAGATGAACCGCCTGGACTTCATCGACCAAGCGTCGCTGCGCGACGACATCCCGGCCTTTAGCCCGGGCGACACCATCAATGTGCACGTCAAAGTCATCGAGGGCGCCAAGGAACGTATCCAGGTGTTCAAGGGGGCGGTGATCCGGCGGCAGGGCGGAGGCATCCGCGAGACGTTCACTGTGCGCAAGGAGAGCTACGGCGTCGGCGTGGAACGGACCTTTCCGGTGCATTCGCCGAACATCGACCATATCGAGGTGGTGACCCGTGGCGATGTCCGCCGCGCCAAGTTGTACTACCTGCGTGAACTCCGCGGCAAGAAGGCCAAGATCAAGGAAAAGCGCTGACCAGGTGCGCCTTGGCGGCCGTTTCGGATCGCCTCGCCGCTTTACCAAACCAAAATCTGTGCTGGCTACGCTGATCTCGTGACCCAAGACTCACCTGAGCCTCAGTCCGACGCTGGCCAGCCGGAGCCGAAGGTCTCTACCCGCGACGTTCCCGATCCTCAGGCGCCCTCCGCGGTGGCCCCCGAGGAGTCGCCGGCCGACGAGTCGGAGCCCAAGAAGAAGTCCGCGCTTCGCGAATTCGCGATTCTGGCGGTGATCGCAGTGGCGCTCTACTACGTGATGTTGACGTTCGTTGCGCGCCCTTACCTGATCCCTTCGGAGTCCATGGAACCCACGCTGCACGGATGCACGGGGTGCGTCGGCGACCGGATCATGGTGGACAAGCTCACCTACCGCTTCGGCTCACCACAGCCCGGTGACGTCATCGTCTTCAAGGGACCGCCATCGTGGAACTTCGGTTACAAGTCGATCCGTTCGAGCAACCCCGCGCTGCGCTGGGTACAGGACGTGCTGTCGTTCATTGGTTTCGTACCGCCCGACGAGAACGACCTGGTGAAGCGTGTTATCGCGGTCGGAGGACAGACCGTGCAGTGCCGTGCCGACACCGGTTTGACTGTCAACGGCAAGCCGCTCAACCAGCCGTTCCTCAATCCCGCCACCATGATGGCCGACCCGACGGTGTACCCCTGCCTGGGCAGCGAGTTCGGGCCAGTGGCCGTCCCGCAGGGACGTCTCTGGGTGATGGGCGACAACCGGACGCACTCCGCGGACTCGCGCGCCCATTGCACCAGCATTCCGGCCGACGCGCTCAAGGGTCTGCTGTGCACCGGCGATCCGATGTCGGGGACCGTGCCGGTCTCCAATGTCATTGGAAAAGCCAGATTCATCGTGTGGCCGCCTTCACGATGGGGTGGTGTGGGTTCGGCCAACCCTCAGCAGGGTCAATAGCCGTGGCCACCACGTGGCCGCCGCGGACGGTGATCCGCAAGTCGTCAGGGTTGCGCACCCTGGAATCCACGCTGTACCGCGGCGGACTGGGACCGGTGGCCGGGGTGGACGAGGTTGGCCGCGGTGCGTGCGCGGGCCCGCTGGTGGTGGCGGCGTGTGTGCTCGGGCCGGGCCGGCTGGACAGCCTGGCAGCCCTCGACGACTCGAAAAAGCTCACCGAGAAGGCGCGGGAGAAGCTGTTTCCGCTGATCTGCCGGTATGCGCTCGCCTACCACATAGTCTTCATCCCGTCGGTGGAGGTCGATCGGCGCGGCGTGCATGTTGCCAATATCGAAGGGATGCGCCGGGCCGTGGCCGGCCTGTCGGTGCGTCCCGGTTACGTGCTGAGCGACGGCTTTCGGGTGCCTGGCCTGCCCATGCCGTCGTTGCCGGTGGTCGGCGGGGACGCGGCGGCCGCCTGCATCGCCGCAGCCAGCGTGTTGGCGAAAGTCAGCCGGGACCGGTTGATGGTTGCGATGGACGCTGACCACCCCGGCTACGGCTTCGCCGTGCACAAGGGCTACAGCACCGCCGCGCACAGCACGGCGCTGACCCAGCTGGGCCCCTGCCCGGAGCACCGGTACTCGTTCATCAATGTCCGGCGCGTAGCGACCAGCTCGGCCGCCCGGATGGTGGCGGAATGCAAACCGGACCCTCCGGGCGAGCGCGGCGACTACCAGTGAGGAAAGATGACAGCAGAACGGTATTCGCACGGAATTCGCGGGCAAAAGGGACGTCTGAGCAGATGAGTGGCAGATGAGCGCTGAGGATCTCGAAAAGTATGAAACCGAGATGGAGCTCTCGCTCTACCGCGAATACAAGGACATCGTCGGCCAGTTCAGCTACGTCGTGGAAACTGAACGGCGCTTCTACCTGGCGAACAGCGTGGAGATGTTGCCACGCAACGCCGACGGTGAGGTCTACTTCGAGCTCAGACTCTCCGACGCCTGGGTGTGGGACATGTACCGGCCGGCTCGGTTCGTCAAGCAGGTGCGGGTGGTCACCTTCAAGGACGTCAACATCGAAGAGGTCGAGAAGCCCGAGCTGCGGCTGCCGGAGTAGGCCGCGCTATCGCCGGCTACAGCGCCTTCGGAGCCTCGTCGCCGTCGGTTAATAGTTGGCCGCGCCTATTGATAATTGCCCGCGCGACGTCGGCCAGCTTGATGTTGAGGGTCTGCGAGTGGCGTCGTAGCAGTTCGAACGCGTCATCTTCGGATATTTCGTTCAGCATCATCAGCATGCCGATGGCCTTGCCGATCTCGCGATTGCTGAGCAGCCCCTGCCGAAGGGTAGTGGCATCTTCTCCCCTGGCGACGGCGTTGATCGCCACGCTGGTGAACGATGCCAGCACCGCCGCTCGACCGGCGGACTCGAGGTCGAACAGGTTGGGTGTCCGGCTGAAGAGATTGAGCGCAGCGCCTTTGCGCTTGTCCACCAGGATCCGAAACCCCATGGCCCCGCGCACCGGTGTCTCGTCGACAAGGATTGCCGCCAGCTTGGGCCACTGGTTCGGTGTGGTCAGGTCCGTTTCAATCTGCGGTGTTTCTTCCTCGATCGCATCGATGCAAGGGCCTTCGCCGGCGCGCCGTTCGAAATCATCGACGCGCGCCGCCATCCGGTCACTCGCGCCGACGGTGATGTAGCGATCGTTCTGCTTCACCAGCAGGCTGGCGTGGTCACAGCCGGGGACGATCAGGGTCGCCGCGACACAGATGGCCGCGTACATCTCATTGGCGTCCGAACCTTGATAGATGATCTCGGCGAGTGCCGCGAAGACCGTCGCCGGGTCAGCCTTCTCCCCACCCGGTAATGAACCCTGCGCGTCCGCGTTCGAATCGTCTGCCATGTTGTAACCCATTTTAGGCGGTATCCGGTGGCGGGCGGACGGAACGCCGATCGCGGCGGATTATCGGCTCACCTTCAACCGATGTACGTTGATTTTGTGAGGCACGTAACGGCGAGCCGGCGCGCGCAGCACCTCACCGCGGACGGTGCCGTCACCCGGCCGGAGACCCTGGTCGTCGAGGAGCCTTTGGAGATCCGCGTCAATGGCGCGGCAGTCACGGTGACCATGCGCACGCCCGGATCGGATATCGAACTCGCGCAAGGCTTTCTGCTCACCGAAGGGGTAGTCGCCGCTCGTGAGGACATCCTGACCATCCGCTACTGCGCCGGGGCCAACCCCGATCTGCAGGACGGCGCCAATACGTACAACGTTCTCGACGTCACGCTGGCTCCCGGAGTCAAACTTCCGGACGTCGATATCACCCGCAACTTCTACACCACCTCCTCATGCGGGGTCTGCGGCAAGGCGTCGCTGGACGCGGTACGAGTGCTGGGCAGTTTTCCGCCGGGCGAGGATCCCGTCACCGTCGCGGCGGCCACGCTCCGCGCAATGCCCGACCAACTTCGCGCTGCGCAAAAGGTTTTCGCCCGCACCGGCGGCCTGCACGCCGCGGCGCTGTTCGATGCCGACGGCACGATGCTTGTGGTGCGCGAAGACATCGGCAGGCACAACGCCGTCGACAAGGTCATCGGCTGGGCGCTCGAGCACGGCCGGGTGCCGCTGAGGTCGTCCGTGCTGCTGGTGAGCGGGCGCGCGTCGTTCGAGTTGACGCAGAAGGCCGTGCTGGCCGGCATTCCCGTGCTCGCCGCCGTCTCAGCGCCGTCGTCGCTGGCGGCGTCGCTGGCCGAGGAGTCCGGGCTGACACTGGTGGCGTTCCTGCGGGGGGACTCGATGAACGTTTACACACGGGCGGACCGAATCACGTAGCGGACGCACTCTGCTGTGGATCCGCGCCGCACTGGGGATAACTCACCGTCCGGCCGTAGATAACCCGGTCGCCCGGGCACGCGCTGTCGGGACCCCGACGCATTGTGGCCGCATGACGACTGAGAAGATCGCGACCCGGATCCAGCTGGGGGCCATGGGTGAGGCGCTGGCCGTGGATCACCTGACCAAGATGGGTTTGCGGATCCTGAACCGCAACTGGCGCTGCCGCTATGGCGAACTGGATGTGATCGCCACCGACGAGGCCAACCGCACGGTGGTATTCGTTGAGGTCAAAACCCGTACCGGCGACTGTTATGGGGGACTGGCACAGGCGGTGACTCCGCGGAAGGTCCGCCGGTTGCGCCGGCTCGCCGGGCTGTGGTTGGCCGGTCAGGACGAGCACTGGGCGGCTATCCGGATCGACGTCATCGGTGTGCGGGTCGGGCGGCGCCGTACTCCGGAGATCACCCACCTGCAGGGCGTCGGCTGATGGCGCTGGGGCGCGCCTTCTCGGTCGCGGTGCGCGGACTTGACGGGGACATCGTGGAAATCGAAGCCGACATCACATCGGGCTTGCCGGGCGTGCACTTGGTCGGTCTGCCCGACGCCGCGTTGCAAGAGTCCCGCGACCGGGTCCGTGCCGCCGTCACCAACGGCGGTAACAGCTGGCCGATGGCCCGGCTCACGCTCGCGCTGTCCCCGGCGACGCTGCCGAAAATGGGATCGGTTTACGACATCGCCTTGGCGGCGGCAGTGCTGTCGGCGCAGCGGAAGCGCCCGTGGCACCGTCTGGAGAAGACGGTCCTGCTGGGCGAGCTGTCGCTGGACGGCCGCGTCCGGCCGGTGCGCGGCGTGCTGCCTGCCGTACTGGCCGCCAAACACGACGGCTGGCCTGCCGTCGTGGTCCCGGTGGGTAATTTGGCCGAAGCCAGCCTGGTTGACGGCATCGACGTCTGGGGGGTGCGCACCCTGGGGCAGTTGCAGGCCTGGCTCAACGGGGCCGGCGGCCTGGACCACAGGATCAACGCGGTCGGCGACGATCCGGAACCCGCCGCGGATCTGGCCGATGTGGTGGGCCAGGCGCAGGCGCGGTTCGCGGTCGAGGTGGCGGGCGCGGGGGCCCATCACCTGATGTTGACCGGGCCGCCGGGGGTGGGAAAAACGATGCTGGCGCAGCGCCTTCCGGGCCTACTGCCGGCGCTGACGGATTCGGAGTCGTTGGAGGTCACCGCGATCCATTCGGTGGCCGGCCTGCTGTCGGCCGACACGCCGCTGATCACCAGGCCGCCACTGGTGGCACCGCACCACAGCTCGACCGTCGCCGCACTCGTCGGCGGTGGCTCGGGCATGGCCCGCCCCGGCGCGGTCAGCCGGGCGCACCGCGGGGTGTTGTTCCTTGACGAATGTGCCGAAATCAGCGTCAGCGCGCTGGAGGCGTTGCGAACTCCGTTGGAGGACGGCGAGATCCGCCTCGCCCGTCGCGACGGAGTGGCGTGTTATCCGGCCCGGTTTCAACTGGTGATGGCGGCCAACCCGTGTCCGTGTGCACCGGCCGAGCCACAGGCTTGCATCTGTCCGGGGGCGGTCAAGCGGCGCTACCTGGGCAAGCTGTCGGGGCCGTTGCTGGATCGGGTGGACCTGAGGGTGCAGATGGATCCGGTTCGAGCAGGGGCGTTTTCGGCCGTCGACGGCGAGTCGACATCGCAGGTTCGCCATCGGGTGACGGTGGCCCGCGAAGCGGCCGCTGAGCGTTGGCGACCACACGGGTTCAGCACCAACGCCGAAGTCAGCGGGCCGCTGCTGAGACGGAAGTTCCGCCCCGGCGACGCCGCGATGGCCCCGCTACGCGCCGCGGTCGACCGGGGCCTGCTCAGCCTCCGGGGTGTTGATCGCACGCTACGGGTGGCGTGGAGCCTGAGCGATCTGGCCGGCCGGACCTTGCCAGGGCGGGATGAGGTTGCGGCGGCGTTGAGCTTTCGCCAGCCGGGAGCGCTGCGATGACCACGGCGGCCAACGATTCGCGGGCCTGGGCTTACCTGTCCCGGGTGGCGGAACCGCCCTGCCTAGAGCTCGCCGCGCTGGTGCGGTCCGTTGGCCCGGTTGAGGCAGCCGAGCGCGTGCGGCGGGGACTGGTCGACGACGAGCTGGCGCGTCACACCGAATCCAGGCGCGAAATTGACCAGGCCGCAGATGATCTCGAGCTGCTCGCCCGGCGAGGCGGGCGATTGATCACACCGGACAGCGACGAGTGGCCGGTACTGGCCTTCACCGCATTCGCTGCTCTCGGGAGTGCCGCCGTTGGCAGAGAGAAGCTTCGCGGCGGGCCGCCGATGGTGTTGTGGGCGCTGGGCCCAGCGAGGCTGGACGAAGCGGCGATGCGTGCCGTCGCCCTCGTGGGAACCCGGGCCGCGACGACCTACGGCGAACACGTCACAGCCGATCTGGCGAGTGGGGTCGCCGAGCGCGACGTCGCGGTGGTTTCCGGGGGCGCCTACGGCATCGACGGTGCGGCTCATCGTGCAGCGCTGAACTGTGAGGGGCTCACCGTAGCGGTGCTGGCCGGTGGCCTCGACGTCCCTTATCCGAGCGGGCATTCGGGGCTGCTGCATCGCATCGGTCAGCACGGGCTGGTGTTCACCGAGTACCCGCCGGGCGTCCGCCCGGCCCGTTACCGGTTCCTGACCCGCAACCGACTGGTTGCCGCGGTAACAGGTGCATCGGTGGTGGTGGAAGCGGGCCTGCGCAGCGGCGCGGCGAATACCGCGGCCTGGGCGCGGGCGCTGGGTCGGGTGGTGGCTGCCGTGCCGGGACCGGTGACATCCTCGGCGTCGGCGGGCTGTCACGCGCTGCTGCGCAACGGCGCGGAGCTGGTTACCCGGGCCGAGGACATTGTCGAGCTTGTCGGTCACATCGGTGAGCTGGCGCCCGAAGAACCGCATCCCAGCACTGCGCTCGACGGGCTCAGCGAGGCCGAGCGCCGCGTGTATGAGGCGTTGCCGGGGCGCGGCTCCGTGACGATCGACGAGATCGCGGTCGCGTCCGGGCTGGTGGCTGAGCAGGTGCTGGGACCGCTGGCGATGCTGGAACTGGCCGGGTTGGCGCAGCGTCACGAGAGTCGGTGGCGAATTGTTCGCGCCAAAGCTGTTCGGGCTGGGGCCAAGATTTCCAAGGCGCGGCTCGTATAGCCAGTGCTGTCGCCGTTTTCGCGGTGGGTTAGCCGGCCTGGCCATCGGCCCCGGGGGTGGTGGCGGCGTTGGCGGGGGGACTGTCGCCTGCCCCGCCGCCGACGCCTCCGCCGCCGGCCAGATTGCCGCCAGCGCCGCCGGCCCCAGCGGCCAGGATGCTGCCTGCGAAGGCGGGGACGCCGCCAGCACCGCCCGCTTGACCTGCGGCGCCGTTGCCACCAGGGACTGCACCCGGCGGCTGGTCTTCGAACGCGATGCCGCCCCCGCCACCCCCTCCTCCTGTGCCGGCGGGGCTGCCGGTGCCGCCGGTGCCACCTTCGGCGATGGTGATCGAGCCGTCGTTGATGCTGGCCTCGCCGGAGGCGCCGCCGTTGCCGCCTGCGCCTCCGCCGCTGCCTGCGCCTCCGCCGCCGCCGGCGCCGGAGCGAGCATCGTCCCCGTAGGTCACACCGCCGCTGCCTCCGCCGCCGCCTCCGCCGCCGGCGCCGCCCGCCGTGCTGGTCGCGGTGGCACCCCCGCCCCCGCCGCCGCCTTGGCCGCCGTCGCCAACGGACTCAATGTCGGTCGCGCTGAAAGTGCTGGTGCCTCCGTTGCCTCCGATGCCACCTGCGCCTCCGGTGCCGCCATCGGCGCCGCCTTCGCCGATGCCACCGGCGCCGCCGGCGCCGCCGCCGCCGCCCCCGCCGCCGGCCAGCACCGCGTCGCCGTTCGTCCCGCCGATACCGGTTCCGCCGCCGCCGCCGTCGCCGCCGTCGCCCCCTTGGCCACTGCCGTCGCCGCCGGTGCCCCCTTGCCCCCCGTTGCCGCCGGCCCCGCCGACGGCTGGGCCCCCCGCACCGCCGTTACCGCCCGTGCCACCAGCCCCGCCGGTGCCGATGGCCCCGTCGGTGCCGCCGTCGGTCCCGGTGCCCGCTGCCCCGGCAGTGCCACCGGTGCCGCCCTGACCACCGTTGCCGCCCCTTGAAATACCAGGGAAAAGTTCTCCGTTGTTACTGCCGGCACCGCCGAGACCACCCTGACCGCCACCCCCGCCTTGCCCGCCATCGCCGCCGCCGACTCCGCCGATGCCACTACCGCCGTCACCGCCTATGCCGCCTTGACCGCCTTGACCGCCTTGACCGCCGGCGCCCTGGGAAGCGGGGAGGCCAGGCACGCCCCCGGCGCCGGTCTGTCCGCTGCCGCCGGTGCCCCCAGTCCCTCCGACGCCGCCCGTGCCGATGGACCCGTCGGCGCCGCCGTCGGTCCCGCTGCCCGCCGCGCCGGCGGTGCCTCCGGCACCACCCTGGCCACCGTCGGTGCCGGCGCCGCCAACGCTGGCCCAGTTGACCCACGAGTTTTCATTGGAGCCACCCAAGCCGCCGCCACCACCACTGCCACCGATCCCGCCATGGCCGCCGGACCCGCCGCCGACCCCGCCGATGCCGGCGCCACCGTCACCGCCTTGGCCGCCCGCACCTCCCTGGCCTCCCTGTCCACCGGCAGTGGGCGAGCTTGGGTCAGCTGTGCCGGCGGTCCCGGTGCCGCCTTGGCCGCCGTTGCCACCGAAACCGCCGATGCCGCCTGTACCGATGGTCCCGTTGGGGGAGCCGGCGGTGCCCGCGGTACCCGCGGCGCCGGCGGTGCCTCCAGCGCCGCCCTGACCGCCTGCAGCGCCCGCACCACCCGTAGTGCCGGTGTTGGCGCCGCCGACACCGCCAGCCCCACCGGTGCCACCGAAGCCGCCGTCACCGCCGGCGCCGCCGCCGACTCCGCCGATTCCGGCCCCGCCGTCACCGCCGGTGCCGCCCGCACCACCGGCACCGCCCTGACCACCGGCGGTGGGTGCACTCGAACTTGCGGCACCGGCCACACCCAGACCGCCGGCCCCGCCGATTCCGCCGAAGCCGCCCTGGCCGCCGGTGCCGATGCTGCCGGTCGCCCCGCCATCAATACCGACCCCGGCAGCCCCCGCGGTGCCCCCGGTGCCGCCTTGAGCACCCGCACCGCCCGCGCCACCGGCATCGCCGGTGTTGTTACCACCGATACCGCCCAGACCGCCCTCGCCACCGGCCCCGCCTTGGCCGCCAGCGCCGCCACCGACCCCGCCGATACCCGCGCCGCCGTCTCCGCCTTGGCCGCCCGCACCGCCCTGGCCGCCCTGAACGCCTGCCGCGGCCGCACCCGAGCCGCTCGTGCTCGCGCCGGCCTTTCCGATGACGCCTTGGCCTCCGCCGCCGCCGGTGCCGCCGACCCCGCCGGTGCCGATGGTGCCGGTGCTGCCGCCATCGGTACCGGCCCCCGCCGCCCCGGCGGTACCGCCTGTCCCGCCTTGGCCGCCGTTCGCGCCCATCCCGCCGTTACTAGCGTTGCTGCCACCGCTACCGCCACCGCCAGTGCCGCCGTGGCCGCCGTCGCCGCCTTGGCCGCCGGCGCCACCGCCGATCCCGCCGATACCGGCGCCGCCGTCACCGCCGGTACCACCCGCACCGCCCTGGCCGCCCTGCAGGCCGGCGGTAGGCGCGACATGGCTGCCGGCGGCGCCGGTTGCGCCTTGACCGCCGTTGCCGCCGTTGCCGCCGACCCCGCCCGTACCGATGCTCCCGTTGCTGCCACCATCGGTGCCGGCCCCCGCCGCACCCGCAGTGCCACCGGTCCCGCCCTGACCTCCATTGGCGCCCATCCCGCCACCGCTGGCGCCGGTGCCCGTGGAACCGGGGGTGTTGTCGCCCCCCGTACCGCCAGTGCCGCCCTGCCCGCCGTCCCCGCCCTGACCGCCGGCGCCGCCGCCGACCCCGCTGATACCCGCGCCGCCCGCTCCGCCCTGACCGCCCGCACCAGCTTGACCGCCCTGACTTCCGGCAGTGGGCACAACCGGCTCGCTGTCACCCGCGCTGCCGGTTGCGCCCTGGCCGCCGGCACCGCCGGTGCCGCCGATCCCGCCGGTGCCGTTGGCACCGGCCGCACCGCCGTCGGTGCCGCTGCCCGCCGCTCCGGCAACACCGCCGTTGCCGCCGTTGCCGCCGTTCGCGCTGGTGCCCCCGCTGGTGGTGTTGACGCCGCCCACACCGCCGGTGCCGCCCTGGCCGCCGTCACCACCTGCACCGCCGGCGCCACCGCCGACCCCGCCGATGCCGGCCCCGCCCGCGCCGCCTAGGCCGCCCGCGCCGCCCTGGCCGCCTTGCAAGCCCGCGGTCGGCGCGGTCGGGTCGTTGCTACCGGCGTCGCCGGTGGCACCCTGACCACCGGCCCCGCCGACACCGCCGGCTCCTCCCAGGCCCGCGTGACCGGCCGTGCCGAACAATCCCGCGCCGCCGCCGAGACCCGGTGTCCCGCCGGTGCCCCCGTTGCCACCGGTGCCGGCCGCACCCAACCCCGCGCCTTGGCCACCGATCCCGCCGGTGCCGCCGACTCCGCCGCTACCGCCGGCCCCTCCGTTGCCGAACAGCAGTCCGCCGCGCCCACCGGCCCCGCCCGCACCTCCGGTGCCGCCGTCAACGCCGATCCCGCCGGCCGGGCCGCCGGTGCCGGTCACCCCGGTCCCGCCGGCCCCTCCATGACCGCCGCTGCCGAACAAAAACGCCGACCCGCCAACACCACCGGCCTGCCCGGCCGCACCCGAGCCGCCGTTGCCGCCATTGCCGAACAGCCACCCGCCGGCCCCGCCGGCCTGCCCGGTGCCCGCCGCCCCATTGGCGCCGTTGCCGAACAGCGGGCGCCCCGTTAGATCCTTCACCGGCGAAAAAGCCGCCAGGTCCTGCGCCGCCGCCTGCAACGGCGAGGCATTCGCCCCCTCCGCAGCCGTATAAACACCGCCCGCGCCACTCAATGCGCGCGTGAACTCGGCATGAAACGAGGCTGCCTGCGCACTCAGCGCCTGAAACTCCTGGGCATGACTCGAAAACAGCGACGCAATCGCCGCCGACACCTCATCACCCGCGGCGGAAATTAAGCTCGTAGTTGCCGGAGCGGCAACAGCATTCGCCGCTCTCAGTGCCGAGCCGATACTGCTCAAATCTGCGGACGCTGACGCCAACGTCTCGGGGACCGCAAGCACGAACGACATCGCCGTCTCGCTCTCCACCGCCCGACACGGTGTTGCCCCTTAACAAGGGATCCTATCGCGACCTACGGGGGTTTTCACGAGGCATTGTCGCAGCAAACAAGATGGCTTGCCGTATCCAATCACGATGGAACTAAAGAACTCCCGAGTTGACCCGCGGCCGGCGCGACACATAATCGGCCGCAGGGCAAGGGGATTCACCTGCGGCGACTCGTACAAGCGATGGCGAAAAGGTCACCGCCGATCTGGCGGGGTGGCCGAACGCGCGGTCGGTGGCGAATTGTTCGCGCCAAAGCCGTAAGGGCCGCGGCAACCGCGCGGCTCGTATAGTCGGTGGGGCTAGACCTAGACGGGAGGACAAGTGGCAGGTCGACCTGTACAAAGCTTCAAAGTAGTGCGTACTCGCAAACTGGCACCGCACATGGTTCGGGTAGTCCTCGGGAGCAGTACTTTCAACACCTTCGTGCCCAGCGACTTCACCGACTCCTACGTCAAGTTGGTGTTCGTCGCCGACGACGTCGACGTGGCCGGGTTGCCGCAGCCGTTGACCCAAGACAGCTTCGCCGACGTGCCTCCCGATAAGCGGCCTTGGGTTCGGACGATGACGGTTCGCCGTGTCGACGCGGCGGCCGGCGAGATCACGCTCGACATGGTCGTCCACGGTGACCACGGGGTAGCGGGCGCCTGGGCGGGGTCGGCTCAACCCGGCCAGCCCATCTACCTGATGGGACCGAGCGGCGCGTATTCGCCGGATCCGGCCGCAGATTGGCACTTGCTGGCAGGCGACGAAACCGCGCTGCCGGCCATCTCCGCCGCGCTGGAAGCGCTGCCCGCCAACGCAATCGGCCAGGCTTTCATCGAAGTGGGCAGCCCGGACGACGAGATCCCCTTGACCGCTCCGGAAGGCATCGAGGTGAACTGGGTATACCGCGGTGGCCGCGCCGACCTGGTTCCTGAGGAGCATGCCGGCGATTTCGCGCCATTGATCGAAGCCGTCACTACCGCGGAGTGGCTCCCGGGGCAGGTGCAGGTCTTCATCCACGGCGAGGCGCAAGCCGTTATGCACAACTTGCGGCCCTACATCCGCAAAGAGCGCGGTGTGGAAGCGAAATGGGCGTCGTCGATCTCCGGTTACTGGCGCCGCGGGCGCACCGAAGAAACGTTCCGGCAGTGGAAGAAGGAGCTGGCCACCGCTGAGGCGGCGGCTCCGTAGGGGCTCGTCAGCGTGGCCGCATGCTGGCATTCTGATCGCATGTCATTCGGCGATTACCAGAACGAGATCTATTTTCAAGGCCTGGCTGGTGTGGTTCCAACCCTGCCGATGGTCTTCCCGGAGCTGGAGGCCAAGGCCGAAAAGGCGCTGCCGCCATCGATCTGGTCCTACGTCGCGGGCGGGTCCGGCGACGAGCGCACCCAACGCGCCAACCGCGAGGTCTTCGACCGGTGGGGTCTGATCCCGCGCATGTTCGTCGGCGCTAAACAACGCGACCTCTCCGTCGAGATGTTCGGCCTGACCGTGCCCGGGCCGATGTTCATGGTGCCGATCGGCGTCATCGGGCTGTGCGCCCAAGACGGCCACGGCGACCTGGCGACCGCACGCGCAGCCGCCCGCACCGGCGTCCCGATGGTGGCCTCCACGTTGTCGGTGGATCCAATGGAGGACGTCGCCGCGGCCCTGGGCGATACGCCCGGTTTCTTCCAGCTGTACACACCGACCGACCGCGAGCTGGCCGCCAGCCTGGTGCAGCGCGCCGAGGAAGCCGGGTTCAAGGGCATCGTCGTCACGCTCGACACCTGGGTCACCGGCTGGCGCCCGCGCGACTTGAGCACGTCGAACTTCCCCCAGCTCCGTGGACACTGCCTGAGCAACTACACCAGCGATCCGGTCTTCCGCGCGAGCCTGCAACGGCCGCCGGAGGAAGACCCGCAGGGCGCCGTCCTGCGTTGGGTGCAGGTCTTCGGATCACCACTGACCTGGGACGACCTTGGCTGGCTGCGCTCGCTCACCAAATTGCCGCTACTGGTCAAGGGCATCTGCCACCCCGACGACGCGCGGCGCGCCAAAGACGGCGGAGTCGACGGAATCTACTGCTCCAACCACGGCGGCCGGCAAGCCAACGGCGGCCTACCCGCGCTGGATTGCCTGCCGGGGGTGGTCGAGGCGGCCGACGGACTGCCGGTCCTGTTCGATTCGGGCATCCGCAGCGGAGCCGACGTCATCAAGGCGCTCGCCATGGGCGCAACCGCGGTGGGCGTCGGCCGCCCGTACGCCTTCGGTCTGGCGCTCGGGGGCATCGACGGCATCGTGCATGTGCTGCGCATGATGCTCGCCGAAGCGGACCTGATCATGGCCGTCGACGGATATCCGACACTCAAAGATCTCACCCTGGAAACGCTTCGGCGCGTCGACTGAGCCACGGAAGGTTCCGCCTGCGACGGTGGGGGAATGCAGGCGATCCTCGACGAGTTCGACCAGTACCTGGAGCTGCAATGCCTCCGGTCGGCGCACACCCGGCGCGCATACCTGGGCGACCTGCGGTCACTGTTCGGCTTTCTGGACGGACGCGGAGGCTTGGACGCGCTGAACCTGCCGATCCTGCGCTCATGGCTGGCGGCCGGGGCCGGCGCCGGTGCCGCCCGCACCACGCTGGCCCGGCGCACATCGGCGGTCAAGACCTTCACCGCGTGGGCAGCGCGACGCGGCCTGCTGACGGAGGACCCCGGCGCCCGGCTGCAAGTGCAGAAGGCGCACCGCACCCTGCCGGCGGTACTGCGCCAAGACCAGGCGCTGGACGCCATGGCCGCGGCGAAATCCGGCGCCGAGCAGGGCGATCCGATGGCACTGCGGGACCTGCTGATCGTGGAGATGCTGTACGCCACCGGGATCCGGGTCAGCGAGCTGTGCGGCCTCGACATCGACGACGTGGACACCCACCACCGGGTGGTGCGAGTTCTCGGCAAAGGCAACAAGCAGCGCACTGCGCCATTCGGGGTGCCGGCCGCCGACGCGCTGCGCGTCTGGCTGGCCGACGGGCGTCCCGCGCTGGCTGTCGCGGAGTCCGGGCCGGCGCTGCTACTGGGCGCCCGGGGGCGCCGACTGGACGCGCGCCAGGCGCGCACGGTCGTGCACCAGACCGTCGCCGCCGTGGACGGCGCGCCCGACATGGGGCCACACGGGCTGCGGCACAGCGCGGCCACCCACCTCCTCGAAGGCGGGGCTGACCTGCGGATCGTCCAGGAGTTGCTCGGCCATTCGAGCCTGGCGACCACCCAGCTGTACACCCATGTCGCGGTCGCCCGGTTGCGGGCGGTGCACGACCAGGCCCACCCGCGGGCTTAGCGCTTGGCGCGGGATCCTCGGTTCAGGGGCTTGAGCCGGATCGGAGTGGATCGCAACAGCCCCAGCGGATCGACATAGTCGGCATCCGACGCCGGACCCCACATCGCGCCCCAGTGCAAGCATGCCGCGGCCGAGCACCCAGAGTGCCCGGCCATCAGCTGGCCGATCATCGTATGCGAAGTCACCGACTGACCGACTTGGACGGCGGCGCGAACCGGCTCGT
>Ga0302320_10014570_pt1 | contig 16256 bp, 12 predicted proteins | sample Bog_T0_3_FD_202130 | JGI IMG/M metagenome (GOLD analysis project Ga0302320, IMG submission 202130) | Peat permafrost microbial communities from Stordalen Mire near Abisko, Sweden - Bog_T0_3 | ecosystem: Environmental > Terrestrial > Soil > Wetlands > Peat | place: Sweden: Abisko, Stordalen Mire... | reverse complement strand
CGCCTGGGACTTGGCGTTCTACAGCGAAAAACTGCAGGAAAGCCGCTTCAAGGTCTCCCAGGAGGCCGTGCGTCCGTACTTTCCCCTGCCCAAGGTGCTGGGCGGTCTATTTGCACTGGTTCGCCGGCTCTATGGCGTCGAGGTCCGGGAGCGTCCCGGGGTCGGCGTGTGGCATCGCAGCGTGCGTTACTACGATCTGGTCGACCAGAACGGGAAGACTGTGGCCGGGTTCTTCCTGGATCCGTATTCGCGGACCGAAAAACGCAGCGGCGCCTGGATGGACGAATGCGTCATCGCCAAGTCCCTGCCCTCGGGAACGGCGCTCCCCGTGGCGCAGCTGGTATGCAACTTTACCGCGCCGCTGGGCAACACACCCTCGTTGCTGACCCATGACGAGGTGACCACGCTGTTCCATGAATTCGGCCACGGATTGCACCACATGCTGACGCGGGTGGCCTATCCCAGCATTGCCGGAATCAACGGCGTCTCCTGGGATGCGGTCGAGCTGCCGAGCCAGTTCATGGAAAATTTCGTGTGGCGCCCGGAGGTTCTGCCGCTCATATCCGCCCACGTCGATAGCGGTGAACCGTTGCCCGTCTACATGTTGCAGCGCCTATTGGGCACGCGCACTTTCAACGCGGCTCTCGATACGCTGCGGCAAGTCGAACTCGCGAGTTTCGACTTCGAATTGCATGCGAACTTCGATCCTCGCTTGGGAGCGATGGTCGCCGAAACGCTGGACGCGGTACGCCGGCGCGTGGCCGTGGTGCCGCCCGCCCCCTTCAACCGGATGCCGGCCAGTTTCGCGCACATATTCGCGGGTGGATACGCCGCCGGCTATTACAGCTACAAATGGGCCGAAGTGCTCGCGGCGGACGCCTTCGAAGCCTTCGAAGAGGCCGGCGTGTTCGACAGCGCAACGGCGGCGCGGTTTCGCGACTCCATCCTCGCGCGCGGCGGCAGTTTGGACGCGATGGACGCCTTCGTTCGGTTTCGCGGCCGCGAGCCCGACGTGCGTCCGCTGCTCAAGCAAACGGGTATCGCGGCGTGAAGTTCTGCGCGAGCAGCACGGCGGTGCGGTTCGCCGCGCCGTTGGCCGTGCTGCTGGCGGCGCTGCCCATGGCCAGAGTGGCGGCCGCGACCGCTTATGTCAGCGATGAACTCGTGCTGGGCGTCTACTCTGAGCAGAACAATCAAGGCCAGCGCCTGACTACACTGCATTCCGGCGCCAGCGTGGATACTCTCAGCGTCAACGGAGAATTCACCGAAGTTCGCCTGAGCGACGGCACCACCGGCTGGGTCAAATCCGCCTATCTCACCACGCGAGAACCCGCCACCGCCCGGGTCAAACAGCTCGAAGAGGAATTGGACCGCAGCCGCGCGACCACACCGGCATTGGCAGAAGCCGCGGCGCGCAGCGAGGTGCTTCAGCTGCAGCGCGCACTGGCGGACAAGCAATCCGAGCTGGACGCGGCGCGGCAGGGACTCGCCCCGCCCGCAGCCTCCGCGGGCGCCGCCACGCCCGGCGGCAGCGCTTCGGATGGCGTGGCGCGCGGCGGCATCTCCCGGGGGATCGCGCAGGGGCATCCCTGGATGGCGGCTTGCGCCATGCTGGCCGCGCTGGCCGTTGGATTCTGGTTGGGATACATCACCTTGGCGCGCCGCGTACGGCGTAAATTCGGCGGAATCAAGGTTTATTGACTTAATTGCGGGCCGCCCGGTGCTTTGACATATCTGCGATCCCAGCGGGAGCGTTGCACCAAAAGAGAACCAGGCACGTGGCGCCGGACGCCGTTAGGGCCTAGACTCCCGTGGATGCATGACCTTCGCCGTAACGACTATGATGTTACGAATTCCGTACAAGTCAGCTCCACGACGGCGGTGACCGTCGCGGTGCGAGAGCTGTTCGCCACCGCGTTTCCGGGCGAGTCTTTCGATCGAGTGGCGGTTGCCTTCGAAGAGTTCGACAAGCTGTTCACCGGGCGTATGCCGGGTTACCACGGGGTCGATACCGTCTATCACGACCGCCAGCACTCGCTGGACATGACCTTGGCCATGACTCGGTTGCTGGTCGGCTACGAGCGAAGCGTGGAAACTCGCATGCGTTTCGGTGCAGAGCGAGCCGTCATGGCACTGGTCACCTCGCTGTTTCATGACGCCGGCTACATCCGCGAGTTCGGCGATCGCCAGCACCGCAACGGCGCCGAGTTCACTCTCTATCATGTGACACGCAGCGCGCGTTTTCTCACCCGATTCCTGCCGAGCATCGGCATGGAAAATTGGGTGCCCGTGTCGACGCGAATCGTGCATTTCACGGGCTATGAAATCAAACTCGACCAGATCCAATTGGCCGATGCGCGCGATCGCAAGCTCGGGCATCTGCTGGGCACCGCGGATTTGATCGCGCAGATGGCGGATCGATGCTATCTGGAAAAGTGCCGCGACCGGCTGTATCCGGAATTCGTGTTGGGCGGAATCGCCGCGGCCACCGGAACCGACGGTGCGTTGCAGGTCAGGTACAGCTCGGGCTTGGATTTGCTGCGGCAGACCCCGGAGTTCGTGCGCGAAACCCGGGTGCAGCGCCTGGAGGGCGAGTTCGAACACGCCTATCGCTACGTGGAACCGCTGTTCGGCGGCAAGAATCCCTATCTCGAAGCCATAGACCGCAATCTAGGCTATCTGCACCGGGTACTGCGCACGGAGCGCTGGCCCATGCTGCGCCGCAATCCCCCGCTATTCACAGCGGGCGACAATCAATTGGGTCAGGTACGCGGCCTGATGCTGAATCACCTCAAGGCACTCTGGGCCTAAGGCGCTCTGGGCCGAGGCACGCAAGCGTCGCGCTCTTGTCCCAGCCCGGTTGCCGTCAAGGCCAGTCGATACTCGCAACGTAGCGCGCGTGCAACGCATCCAGCCGTGATAAAACCTGTTCTTTGCCGAGTAATGGCGCTGCGTCGATGACTTTGTACAACACCGCGGGGCAAAGATCGCGGCGAGCGTTTTCGGCGACCGGTGCAAAGCTGAAATGCCAGGGTTCGGGTTGGACACCCGATAATATGCCGCGAAACGGTCGGAAAAATCCAAATCGAGCCGCATTCGTCTCCATCCACTCGGCCAGTGCGGCGTAGGGTCCGCCGGGCGCGAACTCCTGCGGCGTGAGCTGGACCCGGTAGTCGGGCGGGGTGGCACGTCCATCGATGACATCGATGTCCGTACCCCAGTGATGCCGGCTCGCTCCGGGAAGAGCAGACCAAAGCAAAATGGCATCGACACGCTGCGGGGCTGTCAGTTCGTTCACCTCAATGGGCCGGCCGGAGGCGTCCAACATCGAACGGGCTCCGCTGAATTTTTCGTTCCAGATGGCGAGCTGGCGCGAAAAGTCGCGAAAACTGCTGTGGGGTATGGGATCGAAGCCATCTGCCAGAGCCGCGCGACGCAGCGCCAGGAAGGGCGCAACGGCATGCACATGCAGAGCGCAGCGTGGCAGGGATACGTCGGCGATGTGAGTGCGGACCTGGCCGGTCAGTTCGGCGGGGTTCACGAGGCGAGGTCGCGGGCCGCGGCGAATTCGGCGACTTGATCGAATACCTGCGCGAGTATGGCCACTTCCTGGGCCCCCGAAATGGAGTATTGGCCGTCGAATATGAAGGTGGGGACACCCGTGATCTTGAGAACGGCGGCATGGCGTTCGGCGGCGATTACCCCGTCCTGACCTTCGCGCAATATGAGTGCCGAACGGGATTCGTGCTCCGCGAGACCCGCCTCGACTCCCAGACGGACCAGCTCCTCGATGTCGCCTATATCGCAGCCTTCCTCGAAATACGCCCGCATGATTCGATCCTTGACCGCGCCTTGGCGTCGGGAGCGGGCCGCATGGGCGATCAGCAGGTGCGAGCGGCGGGTATTGGGCATGCGCTCGATCAAATCGAATCGGAACGTAAGGCCGCTTGCCTCACCCTGGCGTGTCAATGCGGCATGTGCCTCGGCCACGCGCTCGGGGGTGCCCATCCGGGCCGCCAGATATGTCATACGATCTACCCCGTCGACGGGCATATCGGGGTTCAGCTCGAAGGGCCGCCAGGTCACGCGGGGCTCATATTGGGGCCGGGCGGCCCTGGCAAGCTCGAAACGCCGTTTGCCGAGGTAGCACCAAGGGCAAACGGTGTCGGAATAGATGTCAATACGCATGCTTTTCGTCCATTGTGACCGATTGTACCGGGCCCCTTATAGGCCGTGGCGTGAACAGGTATCATTCCTTAGGGGGTTCCCACGGTGAACGGCTGGTGTAGTCAATGGCGAGAAGCCTAAAAACCAAGTACTTGCTGCTGGCAGTGGCGGTTGGCGCCGTGCTGTCGCTGCTGCTTGGCGGTCTGACCTATTACCAGCACCGGGTCGATGCCGCCGACGTCAATCAACTCACCTATGCCACCGTCGCGCAGAAACTGGAAGCCGATCTCGAGACTCGTGCCAGCAGTCTAGGCGAGATCACCGGAACCTCGCTCGCTCCGGCATTGAGTTCGGGCAACAAGACCGCCGTCACGTCCATCGCGGAGAGACTGCTCGACGAGCGCGACATCGAAAGGGTCGAGGTGTCGGATGCACACGGCACGGTACTGTTCAGCGGCGGCGATCCCGCGGTTCGTCGGGCCGGCGACTGGTTCGTCTTCCAGAGCACCATCCACTCGAATCTGGTGTCGGCGCCCGTGCAGCGCGTCGGCAGCCTGCAGATCTGGATGAGCCGCGCCGAGATGCAGGAGACTCTGGCCAGCATACGCAAGCAGCTGGAGAGCCAGCAGGGAATGCAGATCAGGCGCATGCGCGGCTTCTTTGCCGGCGTCACGTTGCCGCTTTTCCTCTTGGGATTGGCCGGTGCCTGGTTCATCGCCCGGCAGCTGTCGGCGCCCATCTCCGCCCTGGTCAAGAGCGCCGATCGGATCGGCCAGGGCGATTACACGCGGCCGCTCGCCGTGGTGCGCCACGACGAGCTCGGCGACCTGCAATTCGCGCTCGAGCGCATGCGGCAGAAGCTGAACGAAACCACCATCACCAAGAATTATCTGAATACGGTGCTCAACAGCCTGAGCGATGCCGTATTCGTCACCTCTCCCGACGGCACCGTGAAGAGCTGCAACGAAGCCGCCCAAAGATTGCTCGGCTACGGCGAAACCGACATGCTGGACAAGCCGCTGGTCAGCTTCATCGACGAAGTGCACCGCAGTGCCTTCGATCTGTCGAACTCGGCGCCGGAGGCGCGCGAGACCGTGCTGCGCACGGCCAGCGGGCAGACCATTCCGGTCTCCATGGCCTCATCCTCGATCACCACCGAGGATCCGCAATTCCAAGGCAACATTTACGTCGCGCGCAATATCACCGAGCGCAAGCGCGCCGAACGGCGAATCCGCTACTTGGCGCGCTACGACGCGCTCACGAAAATGCCCAATCGCATGCAGTTTCAACATCTGCTGCAGCAGGCCATCGCGCGCGCGCGCCGCAGCCAAAAATCGCTGGCGCTGCTCTATTTGGACTTGGACAGATTCAAAGAGGTCAACGACACTTTCGGCCACGCCGCCGGCGACAGGACCCTGGAAATACTCAGCGAACGCCTCACGCGGAATTTGACCAAGGGCACGGTCATCGGCCGGCTGGCCGGCGACGAGTTCGCCATGTTCATCGACGATCTGCCGGCGGACGTGGACAATCGTGCAGGCATAGGCAATCTGGCCCGCACTCTGCTCGACGAAATCAGCCGTACTTTCTATGTGAACCAGCAAGAGGTGTACCTGACCGCCAGCGTCGGCGTCGCCATCTGTCCCTACGACGCGGAGAACGTGATCGATTTGATCCGCAATGCCGACGCGGCGATGTATCACTCGAAACAGAACGGCGGTAATTCCTGCGCATTCTACGTGCCTGAAATGAATGCTGCGGCAGTCGAAAGACTGATGCTGAAGAGCAAGCTGCGGCGCGCGCTGGAACGGGATGAACTGGTGATTCTGTATCAGTCCAAGGTGGATTTGCGAAACGGACGCGTGGTCGGAGCGGAAGCCTTGCTGCGCTGGCGCCTGCCGGGCCACGGCGACATCTCGCCCTCGCATTTCATTCCTCTGGCCGAGGAGACCAGCCTGATCTTGGACATCGGCGAGTGGGTGTTGAACCGGGTGTGCTCGGACTACCGTGAATGGCAGAAAACCGTGCCGGAGCCGGGACGGATCGCGATCAATCTCTCGCTGCGTCAACTCAAGCAGGCAAGCTTCATCGCCCGCTGCCGCAATGTATTCCGCCGGCACGACGTGTCACCCACGTGCTTCGAACTCGAAGTGACGGAGACCACTTTGATGACGGATCCGAAGCGCACCATCGGACTCTTGAACGAGCTATACGCCATGGGATTGAACCTGGCCATCGACGACTTCGGCACGGGATATTCTTCACTGTCGGCCCTACAACAGTTTCCCATCGGCACTCTGAAAATAGACCAGTCTTTCGTCCGCGATGTGGCCGTGGACTCGGACGACGCCGCCATCGTCCGCACCATCATCGACATGGGAAAGAGTCTGGATCTCGAGGTGATTGCGGAGGGAGTCGAAGCCTGCGAGCAGCTCGAGTTTCTGCGCAAGCACGGCTGCTACTACGGTCAGGGTCGCCTGTTCGGCGACGCCATGGAAGCGGGAAAATTGCTCGGCATTCTGGCCGGTCAGTCCGGCGGAACGCCGCATCACGCGGCGCTGTGCGTTCCCACGGTCTTGCGGCCCATCCGACTCTCTTCGTAGCTTGCTGTCAGCTCGGGATCTCACCCTGCGTCGCGGGCCGGAGCCGCTGTTCGAGCAGGTCAACTTCAGCGTCTTTCGCGGCAACAAAGTCGGTATCACCGGCGCCAACGGCTCCGGCAAGTCCAGCTTGTTCGCGGCGATTCAGGGTGAACTGGGCGCCGACCACGGCGACATCGACCGGCCGGCCGCCCTCAAGATTTCTCACGTGGAGCAAGAGGTCGCCGCGACCGATCGCCCCGCCATCGAATTCGTGCTCGACGGCGACTCCGAGTTGCGCAGGGTGCTCGCCGCCATCGAAGATGCCGAGCTGCGTGACGCGCCCATGGAACTGGCCGAAAACTACGCAGCTTTGCACGCCATCGATGGCTATCGTGCCCGGGCGCGGGCGGCGGCCATCATGCACGGGCTGGGCTTCCAGACCAAGGACCACGAACGCAAGGTGACGGAGTTCTCGGGGGGCTGGCGCGTGCGCCTGGCTATGGCGCGTGCTCTGGGCTCGCGGGCCGATCTGCTGCTGCTGGACGAGCCCACAAACCACTTGGATCTGGATGCCATCGTCTGGCTGGAAGATTGGCTCAAGACTTTCCAAGGAACGCTGTTGATGATCTCTCACGATCGTGAATTCCTGGACGCCATCATCGACCGGGTATTGCACATCGAGAATCGCGCCGTGCATGCCTATTCGGGCAACTACTCGCAGTTCGAGCAAAAGCGTGCGGAGGAGCTGGCGTTGCAGGCCACGCTGCAGGCGCGTCAAATTAGGCGCGTCGCGCAGATCACCTCCTTCGTGAATCGCTTTCGCGCCAGCGCCACCAAATCGCGCCAGGCGCAAAGTAGATTGAAAATGCTGGCGCGCATGCAGCGCATCGTCCCGGCGCATGTCGACAGTCCCTTCGAATTCGAGTTCGCCGCTCCCTTGAAGACGCCGCGTCCTCTGTTGACCGTGGAAGACGCCGCCTGCGGCTATGGGGATCGGCGCATAATCAGTGGCATCAATGCAGCCATCGGACCGCAGGACCGTATCGCCTTGCTGGGACCCAACGGCGCGGGCAAATCGACTTTGACTAAAATGCTGGCGGGCGAAACGGCGCCGCTGTCGGGTAAGCGTATTGCCGCGGCGGATTTGAGCGTCGGCTACTTTGCGCAGCAACAGCTCGAACAATTGCGCCCGGATTGCGACGCGTTCTGGCATTTGCGCAATCTGGGAGGGACGGATTTTGCGAAAGGCGACGAACAACGGGTGCGCGATCATCTCGGACAGTTCGGCTTCGAGGGGGACCGCGCATTCGATCCCGTGGGACGATTTTCGGGCGGCGAGAAAGCGCGTCTGACCTTGTCCTTGTTGGTCGCGCGCCGGCCCAATCTCTTGTTGTTGGATGAGCCGACCAACCATCTCTACATCGACATGCGTCACGCGCTCACCGTCGCCTTGCAGAGCTTCGAGGGCGGTTTGGTGATCGTGTCCCATGATCGTCACCTGATCAAGACGGTGGCCGATACGCTGTGGCTGGTCGCCGACGGCAAGCTCAAGGTATTCGACGGCGATCTGGACGATTACCAGATATGGTTGAGGTCGCGCAGTAAGGCGGAGCCGGCCGACGCGGGTCAAAGGCCGCCAGCTCATGGCGGCAAAGGGGGGTCGGCGGCAACCATGCCAAAGAAAAGCTCCGCGCCGCGCCCGCGCGACCCGCTGATCGGCCTGCGCCGCGAAATGGACACGCTGGAGAAGCGCATCGCCGAAGTGTCCGCGCTGCAGTCGCAGGTGGAAGCAGACCTATGCCAGGACCCCATGAATGCCGCACTTCAAGCTGAACACGCCCGGTTGACTCGCGAGGCTGCTGCCGCGGAAACACGGTGGATGGAGGTGGCAACGGCCATCGAGGCCGCGGAAGCAACGATCGGCGCGCCGAACTGAACATGCTGGATTCAGGCGAGGTGCCCCAGTCACCGACGGAGTCCCGCATGGGCGACGCGCCACCATCAGGCGCCGCCCCCTCGTCGCGCTTCCGGCGGGTCGCCAAGTTCGTCGTTCTCTTACTGCTGCTCGTGTGGCTATCCCTGGTGTTTTGGAATTCGGCGAAGCCCTTGCAGCCGGGGACGCATGTCGTTTCGCAAACCTCGCGGCTGTCGGAGGCCGATGTGGATTTTCTGTTCGAATCACCGCGGCAATCCGCATCGTCGCAACAAGCGGACGCTGTCGCGCGTGACAGCGCGGCCATCGATCGCGCCGAACAATTGATCGTGCTCGATCAGTCCCCGGTGGGTGCGGAAGCGGCGCGGCATCTGCTTGCGCGGCAGCATGCGAGGCCCAATCTCAAAATCGTCCTGGTCACCGATCGCGGCAGCGAAATGCTGGGCGGCTCTTACTCCCAAACGCTGGCATCCCTGGAGCAAGCCGGTGTGGTTGTCGCGCGCGTGCGGCTCGATCGATTGCGCGATTCGAATCCCTTATACACGGGCGCCTGGCGCCTGGTGTTCGGCTGGTGGAGCGACCCCTTCGACGAGACGCCGGGAGAAATCAGCGTGGCGGCGTGGTCGCGAAGTCAAAACTTCAAGGCGGACCAACGGCAGATCCTGATTGCCGACGATGGCTCCGGGGGCTGGATCGCCGTCGTCGCGGCGGCAGGCGCACATACCGGCCTGGTGCTGCGCGGAGCGCTGGCGCGCGCCATGGTCACCAGCGAATTGCAGGTGGCGGCCTGGTCCACCGACGATGATCGCCTCCCCTCGGCTCCGCCCATGGGCAGTCGAGGCGTGGGCTCGATCGATGCAAGATTCCTCACCGAAGGCGGTATAGACACCGCTTTGCTCGATGCCCTGTCAGCGGCCGGCACCGGCGATCGGATCAGCGTTGCGGTGGACACCTTGAGCGATCGACCGTTCATTCACGCGGCGCTGCAAGCGGCAAGCCGCGGCGCGCGCCTCCAGGTACTGCTGGCACGAAACCGGATACCCAATCAAGCCGTAGCCGGCGAACTTCGGCGCGAAGGCGGCGGCAATATCGAGATACGGTGGTGCACCCGTGAGCCGGAGACCGCGCGCCCGTCGATGCTGATGGTGCAGCATCGAAGCGATCTCTGGCTGAACTTAAGCTCGGCGAATTTTACCCGCCGCAGTCTCGAAGATTTGAATCTGGAAGCGGGCGTGGAACTGCGGATGCCGGCCAGGGCCGCACCTGCACGCGCAGCCATTGCGTATTTCACCCAGATCTGGGGCGAAGCAACCCCTGAATCAGGCCCGGCGGAGGAATCGGCGGTTACGTATTGGCGATATCGGTTTGAAGAATCCACCGGACTATCCAGTTTTTAAACCTCCCTTGGGTGCGGTTGCAATTCCGGTACCGTCGCAATCACGCTGACTGCGTTGACGCAAAATGCCGGCCCCGTCATTGACTCGGTCATCATACTCAAGGAAATGCAGCGCTATCGAGCTTCCGAACTCTTGGCGAGGACGCCGGCGGCTTGGCTAACGATGTCAGCCAGCGCCGCGTCGGCCGCGCGCACATGGGCATCGAGGATGGCGAGCGGCACGGCAAAAATAGGCGCCTTGATTAGGCCGGACCAAAATGTAGTGGGTGACAGCGATTCTCTCAGCCGATGGATGAACTGCGGCAGCGGGATGTGCAAATTGAGCAGCGACAACAGGCCGCCGCCGGCAAGTTCCATGGCGTCCGCGATTACCGTCAACAGGGGCAATGCGACGATCAGAGCCAGCACCCGGGGCACCACCAGCAGTTCGATCGGGTTCATTCCCATGGCGCGCAGCGCGTCGGTCTCCTCGTTGAGCTGCATCACGCCGATCTCGGCGGCGAAGGCGCTGCCGGAGCGGCCGGCCACGATGATCGCGGTCAGCAGCACGCCCATTTCGCGAAGCACTGAAATGGTCACCAGATCGACGACGAAAATATCGGCGCCGAATCGGCTCAACTGCTGCGCTCCCAAGTAAGCCACGATGACGCTGATCAGAAACGCAATCAGGGAAACGATGGGAATGGCGGTGATGCCGGTTTCGTAAATATGCCGCGTAAGCGACGATAGACGCAGCGCCCTCGGGCGCGAAAAGACCTGACCCAGTACCGTAACGATGCGACCGAAAAACCCCACCACCGCACGCGCTTCGCTTCCCTGCAGCACTGCCCACCGTCCCCGCTCGCCCACCGACCGTTCCAAGCTGGGAGCCGCGTCGGGGGCGGCCCTCGCCGCATGCCATTCTGCCTGCGTTTTCTGCAGAAATTCCAAGTAGTGCGGGGGACTACCGGTGTGGCGAATATCCAAGTGCTGCTTGCCCAAGTCGCCGAGGCACTTCAGCAATACCCAGAGGGGTCCGATCCCCGGCGCCTCTGCGTGCGACCAGTCGCAGACCAAGGTGCCGTGCAGCTCGCCGGGCAAATGTTTGAGCTGTGCTTCGATGGGCGCCAACGCCGCCAACGACCAATCGCCGTTCAGGTGCAGCCGCCAATCGTCGCCTTCTCCCTCGAGTAGCAACGGGGCGGTCATACTGGGACTCATCTGTATATGCTAGCAGGCAATGAGTTATGCATAACGATCCGCTGCTGCAGATCCTGATACTGCTCGCCGCTTCGGTGTGCGTGGTCGCGGGCGTGCGCAAACTGAAACTGCCGGCCATCCTGGGGTATCTCGCGGTGGGCATGCTTTTGGGACCGCATGCGCTCGCGGTGGGGCTGGATAACGAGACCACCCAACTCCTGGCCGACTTCGGCGTGGTCTTCCTGGTATTCACCCTGGGGCTTGAGTTCTCCCTGCCGCGTTTGGTGGCCATGCGTTGGGAAGTGCTGGGCGTCGGCGGAGCGCAGGTGTTCGTCACCACCGCTCTGGTCGCCGCGGGCGCAGTGATGCTGTTCGACGTGGGACCGGCGGTAGCCGTGGTCATCGGCGGCGCGGTGGCCATGTCCTCCACGGCCATCATCATTTCACAGCTCACCGAACAGTCGGAGAACAACCGAACCCATGGCCGTCTCGCGGTGGCCATTTGTCTGTTTCAGGATCTGAGCTTTCCCTTGTTTCTCGCCCTGGTCTCGGTGCTGACCGTGGGCGCTCAGGGCACCGATGCAAGGCATATTGTCGGCGCCATCGGCATCGCCGTTTTCGCCTTGGGCTTGGTGCTCGCCGCAGGTCGTTGGCTGTTGCGGCCGCTGTTCTTAGGCATAGCCTCCGTGCGTTCGGCGGAACTGTTCTCGCTGGCGGTGTTGCTCGTAGTGCTGGCGTCGGCCTGGGCCACTCACGCAGTGGGACTGTCGCTGGCGCTCGGCGCATTTCTGGCCGGCATGATGCTGGCCGAGACTGAGTTCCGTCACCAGATCGAGGCGACCATCCGGTCGTATCGTGAGGTGTTGCTGGGACTGTTCTTCATCACCGTTGGGATGCTGCTCGATGTGGTGCTGCTGCTGCGGCATTTAGGCTTGGTCACAGCGATTCTGCTGGGAATGCTGCTGCTCAAGGCGGCCGTGGTGACCTTGGTGGCGAAACCCGCGACAATGAGCTGGTTCAAATCCCTGCGCACGGGGGTGGTGGTAGGCCAAGGCGGTGAATTCGGGTTTGCCCTGCTCACTCTGTTGTTGAGGCATGAGTTGCTGAACCCGGCCGTGGTGCAGCCGCTGCTTGCCGCCACGGTTCTCAGCATGGTGCTCTCGCCCATTCTCATTCGGCATAATCGTCGCATCACCCGCGCTCTGCTCGGCGAATCCGGTCCGCCGCACAGCGAAGCCATGCGCGAAACCCGGGCGACCCTGGCGGTCGCCGAGCGAGATCACGTCGTCATCTGCGGCTTCGGCCGCGTCGGCCAGAATATTGCCCGCGTGCTCGAGTCCACCGGTTTCGAGTTCATCGCTCTGGAGCTGGACGCTTACCGGATTCGCGCCGGCAGGCAGGCCGGCGATCCGGTGATCTACGGGGATGCGGGCCAAGTGAAAGTCCTGGAGAACGTCGGGGTCGCTCATGCGAGCTGCGTGGTGATCACCTTTGCCAACCCCGAAGTGGCTTTGCGCATTCTACGGGCGATCCGTGAATTGCGGCACGATGTCCCGATCTTGGTCCGCACTCAGGACGACACCAAGCTGGAGGAATTGCAAGCCGCGGGAGCGACCGAGGTGGTGCCGGAGACCTTCGAGGCCAGCCTCATGCTGCTGTCGCACTTGTTGTTGCTGTTGAAGTTGCCGGTGCCCCGTGTGATCCGGACGGTCAACGACATTCGCAGTCACCGCTACGGCATGTTGCGTCAGTACTTCCCGGCCGCGGATGCCGAGCACCTTGACGACAGTCACGCCTTCCGCGAGGAGCTGCACAGCGTCATTTTGCCGCCGCATGCCTGGGCGGTGGGCCGCAGCATCGCGGAACTCAGTGCCCGCGGCTCGCGGGCCTCGGTGAGCGCAGTGCGGCGCGACGGGATCGTCGGACGCGAACCCAGTCCCGAGACCCTCTTCAAGGTGGGGGATGTGGTGGTCGTATGCGGCACCCCGGAGGCGGTGGAACACGCCGAAACCCTGCTTTTGATGGGTTAAAAAAAGCCCTTTACAGGGACAGCGTAACCACCGCATAGTGTGGGTGCTGTTTAAGGGCAAACCCGCCGAAAGGTGGGGACGCAAAACCACCGGTCTAAGGGGCTTCTGTTAAAGAAGCCTGACGATAGCGGGGTCGCCAGTATCGATGCGCAACAAGCGCACTGCGAAGCCTAACGGTTTTGTACCCCCTGACAGCAAGCGATTCAGAGCTTGTGTTCAAGTCTTCCGGGGGGAAGCAATATGGTAAGTAAAGTCACTCGTTCGCCCGGGGCGGACTCATCCGGCATTTATCGCCGTCCACGGATGGTCCTGAAGCTAAAACGCTTCGAGGACATCCCCAGCATTCTCGAAAAGACCAAGAGCTATCCGACTCCCGTTCGAATGGTGGGAGCCGATTATTCGCAGACCCGCTGCGTAGGCGGCGACGGCGGCACCACGGTCGATACGGGCGCGCTGGACAAAATCCTGGAATTCGGCGAAACCTTCGTGCGAGCGCAGGCCGGCGTGCGGGTGAGCACCCTGGTGCGCGCCCTCGCGGAACGCGGGCTCGAGCTGCCCCTGACGCCCGAAATGGGCCAGATTTCCGTGGGAGCGCTCGCGGTGACCACGCTGCCGCAGGCCTCCTATGAGGCCGGCATGGCCCAACTGTCCTCCTGCGTCACGGAACTGAAATTGATCACACCGCAAGGCAAGCAAATGATCGTCACGGAGCAGGACCGTGATCTCATGCGCGTGCTGCGTTCAAGTTTCGGTCTCTTAGGGGTGGTGCATGAGGTGGTGCTGCGCGTGCGGCCGCTGACGCCCATCAAGATCGATTATCAGGTGCTGACCCTCAAGGATTTCACGACCCGCTTCGCGGGAATCATGAAGAGTCCGGGCGCATTGCGGTTGCACATCTCCCCCTTTACCGACCGGATCACAGTGGAGCGTCGAACCCTCGACGAATCAGCGTCCTTGACCCGCTCAGGAATATGGCAGGTCCGCAATTCCGTGATGCGCAATGTATTGCCGGCCTTCGGTTCCACCGTGGGCAGCGTGCTGGCGACGCCGGGCCTGCGCGCGGCCATGCTCTCCGGAGTGCAGCGCGCGCTGGGCGCCACACGCGGGGTTGCCCTGTATTCGCATGAGTGGATGCGCGATCTGCCGAACGAAGCATGGAAAGCGCGCTTCACCTACAGCCTCTGGGCGTTTCCGCAGGCCGATTATCCGAAACTGTTGGCGGAATATTTCGGCTTCTGCAAGGCCTACTACAAGGAACACCGCTACCGGTGCAACGTAGTCAGCGGCGCAAGCCGCCTGCATCAGGACCGCGGTTCGCTGTTCGGCGTGAGTTACACAGGGCCCATGGTCACGCTCGAGCCCTCGTCCACGGGCGAGGCAGGCTGGGACGATTTCCTGATCGATTTCAACGATTTCGCGTCCAACTTGGGCGGCACACCCACCTTCAATCAAACTCGCGCCCTGCAAGCGGAGCACGTCAGCAAGTCCTTCGGCGAGCGCGTGAAATTGTTCCGCGCACTGCGCCAGCGAACCGACCCGCTCAATCGATTACGCAATAGCTACTTTGCGTATCTCTTAGGGTAGACGGGTAAACCGGAATCGGCTGTCGAGGCGGCCCGGTGCGGGCCGCCCGGATGCGGACCGCCCGCTTGCGCGGACATAGCAAACGGTTACAGAGCGGAGACGATCTTGGCCTTGATGGACTCGAATTCAGAGTCGCTGATGAGTTTGGCATCGAGCATTTCACGCGCCTGGCGCAGGCGCCGCGCCGGTTCGGATTCGGCGCCGGCGTGGTCCGCGCCGCTACTGTCCGTAGCGGCGTAGCCGGATTGCCCGCCGAGCGCTGGGCTGCCGCCGAATTGCACTGCGCCCGATTTTGCGCGCAACTCCTCGAGTTCTCGGATGCGGCGTTTCTCGCGCCACACCTGATCGTGCTGCTGACAAATGCGATACATGGCCTGTGCCTGATCCTTGCACAAGTTGGCAAAGGTCCAGACTCGATTCACTTCGGATCCGATAGTCAAATCCGAACTACTCTGTGCGATCAGGGTGAGGTCTGCCGCAAAAATTCCGGCACTGATGCGGGTTTCCTTCAGATCCTGCCAGCGAATGTCGGCCGATTCGTAGCCGCCCAGCAGGCGCCGAGTCAGTGAAATGAAGCGCCCGCTGGTTGCGGCAATGCAGGTACGGCGATGGGTCAGTGCAAACAAGCGGTGTTGCGCGGCCCATGCTTCCAAGGTTTCTCCGGTGGTGAGCAACCCACGCAAGGTCGCGAACGCCGAGTCCAGGCCGGGGTCGCCGGGTCCGCTCAACACGGGATCAGCCATCAGGCTTTCTCTTGCAGATGAGCCTCGAGGAACCAGAGATATTTGTCGACATCACGGGAAATTCCGGTGAAGAGATCCGCGGTGTCGGCGTCGCCCAATTTATCGGTGTCGTCGATGGCTGCCCTGACCGCCTTGCCGAACACCGACAGCTGTGTCGACAAATAGAACAGATGATCCTTGCCGGCTGTAATGCTCAGCGGATAGTTCTTCAATTTGCTGCGTTTGGCGGCCACGGCCACCGTGCCTTCGGCGGTGCCTCCGAGACTGGTCACGCGTTCTGCAATCTCGTCGATTTGTTCCAGCACCAGGTCGGAAATTTTGTCGAACAGCTCGTGAAGGGCGATGAAATGCGGTCCTTTCACGTTCCAGTGGGCCTGTTTCACCTGGCTCTGCAGGTCGATCGCATCGGCCAGCCGGTCGTTGAGTATGACGATGACATTGCGGCGGATTTTTTCCGAAAGGTCGATCTTGGTTTTGTACATCGGAGCTCCTCGAGATTGATTGTCAACTGAAGGCGCTATTTTGCACTCCTTGGGGGTGAATCCCAAGACTGAACATGAGATTGGCCTCAGATCTCGGTGCGTCGGGTCCGCAGTTGGACGGCGCAGAACATGAGCGCGACTCCGACAGCGACGCCCAACC
>Ga0302320_10014569_pt1 | contig 16258 bp, 11 predicted proteins | sample Bog_T0_3_FD_202130 | JGI IMG/M metagenome (GOLD analysis project Ga0302320, IMG submission 202130) | Peat permafrost microbial communities from Stordalen Mire near Abisko, Sweden - Bog_T0_3 | ecosystem: Environmental > Terrestrial > Soil > Wetlands > Peat | place: Sweden: Abisko, Stordalen Mire... | reverse complement strand
GCTGCAATCGATCCAGCACGGCTTCGATGCGCGCCAGTGGACAGGCCAAGACGTCCGCCAACTGCGCCAGATCGCCGACCAGATAGCCGGCCTCGTCCAGCATTTCCATCAAATGCAACGCGATCAGACGGTCACCGGGATCGGTGATATCGAGGTTGAGTTGGCTCTGCAGATGGTCGCGCAAGGAAATTTCACGGCTGAAATTCTGCTCGAAATCGGTGTCGTCGGCAAAATCGGTGCGGCCGCCGCGATTACCCCAGTCTGCCAACCCGTCGCCGCTTTCGTCGACCCCACCATTGGTGAACGTGTTCTCGTAATCGAGATCGAGCGGAGTCTCCTCGCTTTGTCCCGGCATCGCATCGACCATCGGCGCTTCGGCAGGCGGGGAGGCGTCCGGAGTCGGCGCCGGCTCGGCGGCGTCGCTACCCTCGTCGCGCTCGAGCAGCGGATTCTGCTCCAGTTCCTGTTCGACGAAGACCGACAATTCCATATTCGACAATTGCAGCAGCTTGATCGCCTGCTGCAATTGCGGCGTCATCACCAAGGATTGCGACTGTCTGAGGTCGAGCCGGGGAGTGAGCGCCATCTCCACCCCCGCTAGAGGATAAATCGCTCGCCGAGATAAACCCGGCGAACCCCTTCATGGGCGACGATCTCGGCCGGCACGCCTTCCATCAGCACACGGCCGTCATGCAGGATATAGGCGCGATCGATGATTTCCAGGGTCTCGCGCACATTGTGGTCGGTGATCAGCACGCCGATGCCGCGATGCTTGAGATGTGCCACCAGATCGCGAATGTCCGACACCGCAATCGGATCGATACCGGCCAGCGGTTCGTCGAGCAGAATGAAGGCCGGATTCGAGGCGAGCGCCCGGGCAATCTCAACCCGCCGCCGTTCGCCACCGGATAGCGCCAGCGCCGGGGCGCGGCGCAAATGGGTAATCGAGAACTCGGCCAGCAGATCTTCCAGCACCATTTCGCGGCGGTCTCGCTCGGTTTCGGTCACTTCGAGAATGGCGCTGATGTTCTGTTCCACCGAAAGGCCTCGAAAAATCGAGGCTTCCTGTGGCAGATAGCCAATGCCGAGACGGGCGCGCCGATACATCGGCAAATCGGTGATGTCGCGGCCATCCAGCGAGATCGTGCCGGTATCGGGATTGATCAGCCCGGTGATGCAATAAAAGCAGGTGGTCTTGCCAGCGCCATTCGGCCCCAACAGGCCGACCGCTTCGCCGCGCTTGACCCGCACCGAGACGTCGCGCAGCACCGGCCGGCGCTTGAATCGCTTGCCGATATTGGCGGCCACCAACCCTTCCAGCTGGCTGGCGGCGATCAGCGCGGGGTCCGGGGAAAACGCCGCAACCCCGTCCGGCACCGACATCAGGAGCCCTTCGGCGGTGGCGGAGAAGCTGTTGCCGCCGGCACCGGCGCCGCTTTCTTCTGCGGCATGAACAGACCCTTGACCTGTCGGTCGCCGGCTTTGTCGCCGGGCGGCGCCGGATAGAGCGTCGAGATGCCGGTATTGAGATTGACCACCGCGTAACCGCCGTTCAACTGGTTGTTTTGCCGGGTCATCTTAACCCGACCGGTCACCGTCACGATACCGGTTTCGACGACGTAGTCGGCTCGATCGCCGGTCACAACGTCGGTGGCGGTGGTCAAAATCACATGGTCATAGCCGTGCGCTACGTCGATCACCATCTGCTTTTGCGCGTTTTCGGCAAAATCGGCGACCAGCAGGTCGGCCTGAATTCGTTTTTCCCCGCGAATCTCCACGGCGTCGCCGCGCGCCACCGCCTGATGTTTGGTTTCCCAATATTCCAGGCTGTCGCGCGCGGTGATGATGTCGAGCGGCGTGGTCATCTTCAAATGGTCGCCGGTCATCACCACCACCGCGTCGTCGATATTGTAGTCGGCATGGTCGCCATAGGCATGCTGGGTCGGGTTGAAGATCTCCACCGCACCGTCGGCCACCACCCGCCAGACCTCGCTGTTCGAGGTTTCGTCGCCGGCCGAGGGCGTGCCAGGGTTGGCGCCTTTCGGCGCCGCGGCCTTGGGGGCTGCCTTGGGACGATAATAGGCGGTCAGGGTGTCGCCGATCAGGGTGGCATTGCCGCGCACCGCCCGGGCATTGACATGCGCGATCACCTCCTTGGCGTCCTGACTGATCTCGATACCCTGATCGGCCGTGACGTCGAGCGGGGCGGTCGATTTGGCGAAGGCAATACCGGCCGGAGCGGCGGCATTCGGCGATTCGGCCAGCGCGTGCAGCGGCCGCACGGACAAAGCCGCGGTGATCAGGCAGAAAATCCATGCTCGTAGACGCATTATTGGCTTTTCGACATGGTGAGGACGGCTTTGGCTTTGCCGGTGAACAAAATTCTATTGCCATGGTCCCAAAGCCGGAACCCTTCGCCGTCGATCACGCCGGTCGGGCCCTTGCCGTGAGTCGCTTCTTCGCCTTGCGCGTTGGCGGGACCGATGTCGATATGCGCCGAATCGCTGTGTACCTCGTACCCCTTGTCCTGGTAGAGGTCAACATGCCCGTATAAATCCAGGCTGTTGCCTTTCTGCTGGAACACGCCGAGATCGGAATTGACCAGGATCGAGCTGCCGTCAGGGCGGGCGAGATCGGCGACCGGCTTTTCCAGCGTCACCGCTTGGGCCTCCTGATCGACCTGGGTACCGATTTCGGCGGTGACGGTAAACGGCAAATTCTTGTCATCGGTGCCATAATAGCGCGGATTGACCATCGATTGGGTGTCGATGCCTTTGGCGCTGAAATTGGCAAACGCCACGGCGAACTGCGCGTCGCGCGGCGCCAGGCGCGGCCACGCCACCAAAACGCCCAGCAAGGCGGCAGCAGTGGCCGGCAGGGCCAGTTTCATCAGGCCCACGAAGCGGCTATAGCCGGTCAGCATCCACAGCCCGGCCTGACGCCGGCGCTGCTGCGAGACATGCCAACGGCGCTGCGGAACTGCCCTTGGGCGCCGGACAAAGGGCAGTTTCAAGACGACTCTCTCAGGCGATACCGGCCCGCAGACAGTCGTGCAAATGCACGATGCCGAGCGGGTGAAGCGCGTCGTCGACCACGAACAGGCTGGTGATCTTGCGCTCATTCATCAGACGCAGCGCCTCGGCGGCGAGAACAGCGGGCCTGATCGCCTGCGGTGACGGCGTCATGACGCCGCCGGCGGAGCGCCCGATCAGTCCCGGCGCCATGTGGCGCCGCAGATCACCATCGGTGATGATCCCCACCAGCCGGCCGTCTGTGTCGATGACACCGGCGCAGCCGAAGCTCTTTGTCGTCATCACCAACAACACGTCGCTCATCATCCGATCGAGCGGAACCAGCGGAACCGCCTCCGCTTGATGCATCAGATCCGACACTTTGAGCAATTGCCGCCCCAATTTGCCGCCGGGGTGATAGATTTGGAAATCCGAGGGCGAAAAGCCTTTGCGCTCCAGAAGCGCCACCGCCAGGCTGTCGCCCAGCGCCAGCATCATGGTGGTCGAGGTGGTCGGCGCCAGACCTATCGGACAGGCTTCACCTATGTCGGGCAGGATCAGTGCCAGATCAGCGGCATCGGCGAGACTGGACTCGCTGCGGCTGGTGATGGCCAGCAAGGGGATAGCGTAGCGTCGCGTGTAGGTGATGATATCGGTCAGTTCGGCGGTTTCGCCGGAATTGGACAAGGCCAGCACCACATCGAAACGGGTGATCATGCCGAGATCGCCGTGGCTGGCCTCGGCCGGATGAACATAGAGCGCCGGCGTGCCGGTAGAGGCCAGAGTGGCGGCGATCTTGCGGCCGACATGGCCGCTTTTGCCCATGCCGGTGACGATCACCCGACCGCCGTCGCCTGGCGTCAGCAGATCGAGGGCGCGCACGAACGCGTCCCCCAAGCGCGATGCCATCACCCGGAGCGCGTCCGCTTCGGCGGTCAGCACGCGTCGCGCGACGGCGAGGTCGGCGGCGGCACTGCTGGTTGGCGCGGCATCGTCCGGCATGCGACTGCCGTTCCTTTCCTGTGAAATTCCGCCGGCGGGCGTCTCGTCCGCCGTTGTTCTATCACTAATGCGCGAAAATATCCTGGTCTTCCCAGCCCGCCAGATCGAGAGCGGCGCGATGCGGCAGAAAATCGAAGCAGGCCTGGGCCAAATCGGCCCGTCCTTCGCGCAGCAGCAGCCGGTCCAATTTGACCTTGAGCGCGTGCAGATGCAGCACGTCGGCGGCAGCATAGTCCGATTGCTCCGGGCTCAGGCTGTCGGCGCCCCAATCCGAGGTCTGCTGCTGTTTGGACAATTCGATACCCAGCAGTTCGGCGCACAGGTCCTTGAGGCCGTGCCGCTCGCTATTGGTGCGTACCAGCTTGCTGGCGGTGCGGGTGCAATAGACCGGCCGGCAGACGATGCCGAAATGCAGCTGGATCATCGCCAGATCAAAACGGGCGAAATGAAACAATTTCAGGACATTGGGATCGGACAGCAGCGCACGCAGGTGGGGCGCCGTGTAGTTTCGGTCGGGCAGGTGAACGATATGCGCGTCACCGTCGCCGGCCGACAATTGCACCACGCACAGCCGGTCGCGGCCGAGTCGCAGCCCCATGGTTTCGGTGTCGATCGCGACACTGGCGCCGAATTTGACACCGTCCGGCAGATCGCCCTTATGAACCCTGATCGCCATGCCACTCCCTGTCCTCCGCTGCGGAAGAACGCGTTGGTGCCCAGGAGAAGACTCGAACTTCCATGACCTTGCGATCGCTAGCACCTGAAGCTAGTGCGTCTACCAATTCCGCCACCTGGGCACGGGATGGTCGGCCGCCCGCTTGCGGGCGATCCGAGGGGCAGAGGCATAATCAACTGCCCGTTGCCTGTCAAATGATTTTCCGGTCCCGGCCGAGGGTTTCCTTGCGGGCGTGCACAGGATAAGCTGTCGCGAAATTCAGCGACTGTCAGAGGTGCCGCGGATGTCCACCGACGAACTGGTCATAAAATTTCCGCCCGGTTCGGTCATCTTTAAAGAAGGCGACGCGCCCGACTACGCCTATCTCATCACGGAAGGGCGGGTGGAGATTTCGGTCCGGCGCCCCGATGGCCGGGTCATACTGAATTCGCTCGGGCAGCACCAGTTGTTCGGCGATCTCGCCCTGATGGAAAATTCGCCGCGCAGCGCCACCGCCACCACGCTGGTGGGGTGTGAATTGATGGCGGTGTCGCAAGAGCAATTCGTCAAGAAGCTGGACGAACTTGATCCTTTCACCCGCTATTGGGTGCTTTATCTGAGCGATCGCATCAAGGATCTGTCGAAGCGGGTGCGGGGCAGTTGATGGGAGACGAGCATGAGGCCAATGGTCAGCAATTCCCTGCTAAGGATACTGCCGCGCCATCTCTATCAAAAGGATGAGGTGATTTTCCGCGAGGGCGACCTGCCGGAATACGCCTATATCGTCATCAGAGGGTCGGTCTTCATCGTCAAAAAGAACGCCGATAAGGTCACCTTGCTGACCACGCTCGGCCCCAATCAGATGTTCGGTGAATTGGCGCTGTTCGAATTGAAACCGCGCAGCGCCACCGCGATTGCCGGCGAACTCACCGAAGTCTTGCGCGTCACCCCGGAACAGTTCGCCGCCAAGGTCGGTAAATTGGATGGATTCATGCGATATCTGGTGGGCTACATGACCGACCGCATCAAGGACCTGTCGGCCAGGATTGAATATTAGGGCGTGTCGTCAAGTCTGGTTTTTTGGAGATCGCCCAAAGGGCGACTTCCCACTTGGACGAAACCTTTTCAGGCCGCTGATCTTTTTGTTGAATTCTTCACTCAACGAAAAGAGAAGCGGAATGGGATCGCGAGGGCAAGCCCTTGCTCACCGCTCGGCGAAATAGTCGACACCGGACAGCTTGCTCCAGCCCCTATTTGTCGGCCATCACCACCAGATCGTCGGTGGCGCCGCCCAGCAGGCGATCGCGGTGAAAGCGGCTGCAGCGGTCGTCGGGCGAGACGGCCACCAGTTGCTCGAATAACAGCAAGGCGTCTGCGCTCTGTCCAGCCGCCAACAGCCGGTAGGCCTCGAGATAGTCGATGCCGGCCTGTGACAGGAACCAGGCGTCGGACATCGGCTCAAAAGCGCCGAGCGGCTCGGTCTTGCCCTTCAGCACACAGCGTCCGAGCGGTCGCACCTGGCGCTCGCCGGCGGCCTCGACCGCGGTTTGCGAAAGGCAGACGGTGGTGCCGAAATATTTGTTGAGGCCTTCCAGCCGCGAGGCGGTGTTGACGGCATCGCCGACCGGCGCATATTTGAATTTGAGGTCGGAACCGAAATTGCCGACCAGGGCAATGCCGCTATGCACGCCGATCCGCGTTTCCCCCCAGGGCACCTCTTTTACGGCTTCCGAGCCGCGGAATTCCTCGGAGAATTCGCGAATTTTGCCGGCACAGGCGATCGCCCGGCGGGCATGATCGGGTTGCGCCAGCGGCGCCCCGAAAATGGCGAACACCGCATCGCCAACGAAATCGATGACGGTACCGCCCTGGTCGATAATGATGCGGCACACGCCATTGAAATAGCTGTTGAGCAGGCTGCCGAGCAGCGCCGGCGCGATGGTCTCCGACAGGGTGGTGAAGCCGGCGACGTCGGTGAACAGGAACGACATGTCGCGCCGTTCGCCGCCCAGCACCAGTTTGCCGGGGTCGGCCACCAGTTCATTGACCAGTTCGGACGACATGTAGCGGGAAAAGGCGTCTTTGAGAAACAGCTTTTGCCGACGCTCGCGCCAATTGCCCTGGATCACCGACGCCCACCAGGCACCGGCCAGCGCCAAGGTCGGCAGCGCCAGCGGCAGATTGACACCGGTCTGCTTGAACAGGACGAAACCGGCCACCCAAAGGGCGCCGACCATGCCGACCGCCAGCGACAGATTGAGCAACAGCCGGAAACCCAATTGCGCCAGCGTCACACCGAGGACGGCCGCCACGGCGGTATAGGCGATTTTGGCGGGCAGCGCCATGCGCCAGGGGTCGCGGTCGTTCAACAGCTGATCGATGGCGTGCGCGTGGATCTCGATGCCCGGCATCAGGCTATAGCCGGTGGGAACGGTGGCATAAGGGGTACGATGACGGTCGGTCAAAGTGAGATCGGCGCCCACCAGCACGATCTTGTCTTTCAGCAAGGATGCCGGAATCAGCTTCAAGGTTTGCGCCGGAAAGGCACGGAAGGGCGGCCGGTCATTGCCGGGCAAGCCGCGCCAGACGATCGGGCCGGCCAGGAAATGGCGGTCGGGCGCCACCCGATCGGCGATCGCCAGAGGAAAACCGCGGATGAAATTTCCCTCCGGATCCTTGCGGCCGGGATAGATGTCACGCACGGTGGAGTCATGGCCGTCCTTGAGCAAGGTCACATAGCCGCGATGGTCCTCGGGCACGAAATCGGCCAGGAAATCCTGCTGGTCGTCGTTCAAACCTTCCGGTGCGCCGATGAAGCCGATGATCAGCGGTGCCTTGATGCTGCGGATGACCGCCTTGAGCTCTTCGTCCTTGTCCGGTTCGGTAGGCCCGTCGAACAGCACATCGACACCGATGGCGCGCGCCCCGGCCTGATCGATGCGGGTCAAGAGTTGCGCGACAAAGCGGCGGTCGAGCGGCGAGCGGTAGGGAAACTGCGCCACCGTATCTTCGGTAATGGTGACGATGACGACGTCGGCACTTTGCGACTGGGAGGGCGACAGGGTAGCGACGCGATAGTCGGCGAGCCAGTTCTCCGCCATCGACACGAACGGAAACCATTGGCTGACACCAACGGAAATGGCCGTGGTCAAAACGACCACGGCCATTTCCGCTAAACGTCTTCGCCAAGCCAGCATCTGTTCACCGCATCGATTCGACCAGGGCCTTGGCCTGTGCTTCGCAACCCACTTCGATCATCCAGGCGGCGCGGGCGGCTTCGCTTTTCATCGCCTGCGGGATGACATGGACGGTCAGATTAACCGAAGAGTCGTCAACACTTACTTGATAGGCCTGGCCGTCATTCAGTTTCATCGCCGCCGGCAGGGCCAGCCGGTCCGAACTGGCCGGCCAGGCCGCCTTGGCATGCCAGCTTTGATCGGCGGGCGCGATTTCCAGATTGCTGCCGCCCTGGGCCATATCCTGGCGCCATAGCACGGCTTTTTCGCCGGCGACGACGCAACGGTCGCCGCTGTGGCGAACCTCGACCAGCCAGGGCGCCGGCGGGGTGACGCCGGCATTGCCGCTGCGGATGATCCCGGCCGAGGTGGTGTCGGCTTCGCGCAGCTTGATCAAGCCCTTGAGCGACTGTACGACATTGTTCGATGCGCTTTCGACTTCCGGCGCCGGCGCCTCGTTGAACGGACCCTTCAGCTTGAGGGTACGGCCGTCGCCGGTCACCAGGGTGACGCGCTGACCGACCGCCAAAGTGAGCGGCTTGCCGCCATCCAGCTGCTGGCCGGGGGCCAGCTCGACGCCTTTGGCCTCGACCACGAAAATGTCGGCGGCGGCGGCCGGCAGTGCCGTCGCCAGCAGGCCGGCGATGGCGAAGCTGCCGAGTGCCAGCAGGGCGCGGCAAGACCTGGTCGAGGGCAGTAGCGGCAGAATTCGGATGGCGCGCATGATCGGCTCCACTTCTTTCAGGGTCCGCCTGGCGCCGTTCAATCGGCGGTCCGGTGCGGAACGATGCCATTTATGCCGTATCGCACCTGCTTTGCTTATCCCCGTTTGAGGACAATCGACGATATTATCGAAAAAGCCCGATCGATTCTTCAGTGCCACAGCGCAAGCGCCTAACCCAAGTCCCCGGGTTTGACCGGGGACCCGGGGTAACGCGTTCAAACCACGGACGGCCGGCTTGCCGCTCTAGTTCATCGCCTCGATCAACGCCTTGGCCTGAGGCTGGCAGCCGACTTCGATCATCCAGGCGGCGCGGGCGGCGTCAGTGGTCACCGCCGACGGAATGACATGCAGGGTCAAACGAACCGTGGCGGCATCGACACTGACCTGGTAGGCCTGACCATCGTTCAAGCCCAGGGCGGCCGGCAAGGCCAGCTTGTCGACATGTGTCGGCCAGGCGACTTTCGCCGACCAGCTTTGATCGACCGGCGCGATTTTCAGATCGCTGCCGGTTTGCGCCACATCCTGGCGCCACAACACCGCTTTTTGCCCGGCCATGACACAGCGGTCGCCATTATGGCGGACATCGATCAGCCAAGGTGAGGGCGGGGTGACGCCGGCAGTGCCGCTGCGGATGATCCCGGCCGAGGTGGTATCGGCTTCGCGCAGCTTGATCAGACCCTTGAGCGACGTCGCCACCGTATTGGACGCGCTTGCGACTTCCGGCGCCGGCGCCTCGTTGAACGGACCCTTCAGCTTGAGAGTGCGGCCGTCGGCGGTCACCACGGTGACGCGCTGACCGACCGCCAAGGCGAGCGGCTTGCCGCCATCCAGCTGCTGGCCGGGGGTCAGCTCGACGCCTTTGGCCTCGACCACGAACAAATCGGCGGCTGCGGCGGGCAGCGCCGCACCGAGCAGACCGGCGAGAGCGAAGCTGCCCAGCGCCAGCAGGGCGCGGCAAGACTTGGAGGAGGGCAGCAGCGGCAGAATTCGGATGGCACGCATGGTCGGTTCCATTTCTTTCAGGGTCCGCCCGGCGCCGTTCAATCGGCGGTCCGTTGCGGAACGATGCCATCTATGCCGTATCATCTCCCCTTTGCTTATCCCCGTATGAGGACAATCCGCGCATTTTGCAGAGAGACGTGATGGTTTCCTTCCAATCACCGCACCGCCTCGGCAAGCGCTTCGACGCTATGCGGGCCGGTACCGCCGATCAGCGAAAATCCGGCCCAATGCAGCGGCTGCGCGGTTGCCGGATCGGCCAGCATTGTCAATTGCGCCTGGCGCAGGGCTTGCGCATAGCTCAGCTCGGGTGCGGTGGCGTGCCGCTCGAACAGACTCGTCATCAGCTTTGTAGTCGAGGCCGACGGAATCGACCAATGGGTCGCCAGCACGGCGCGCGAGCCGGCATAGAAGAACATGTCGGCCAGGCTGGCCAGACTGTCGCCGCCGAATTTGCCGGCGCCGGTGGCGGTATTGCAGGCCGACAATACCACCAGATCGGCGTCGAGTTTCAAGGCGGCGATCTCGCTCGCTTCGAGAAGGCCGTCCTCGGCCTTCGACGTGGCCGGTTGCACGGGCGGCGACAAGGCCAGCGCCGGCTCGTCCTGGCAGCGCAGCTCGGTCGGCAGCAGGCCGTGGGTAGCAAAATAGAGAATGCGGTACTGATCGAGCGGCCGCGCACGCAGCGCCGCCTCGGTGGCGCCGGCCCCCAGCAACAAATCCTGCTCGCCGGCGCCGACCGCCTTGGCGACATTGCGCAGTTCCACCGCGGTATCCGGCAAAGGCGGCAGTCCGGCCAATATCTCCGGCGGAATGGCGAGGCCGTTGCCGCAGCGCGACAGCGCCCCGCTGATGCCGCCGTCGCCGCCGGTGAAAAGCGGATTGCCGATGCCGAGGAAACGGCGCGGCGCCTGCGACGGCGCCGACTGCCAACGCAACGCCATGAAAGCTGCCGCCAGCGGCACCTGGCTGATATCGGCCTTGCGAATCAGCCAGGCCGCCGCGGTCAGATCGTCGCTTTGCGGCACCTGGGTAACCAGCGCCGCCAGCGGCAGGCTGGCGAGAGCGCCGCTGGTGGCCACCACCAGATGCTCGGCATCGTGCAGGCTGGCCTGGATCGGCAGCAATAGCCGACGGTAGAGCTCATTGGCGAGAGCGAGGTCAAAATGACCGACCCGACCGCCGCGCACGATGATGCCTTCGCGCAGCTCGGAGATCGACTGGCCGAGTTGTCTGGCGGACACCGCCAGCGCGCGAACCTCGACCGATTGGTGCGAGGCGGCGAACACCAGACCGAATTCCTCGCCGAAGGCAAAGGTGATGAACAGCTCGCCGGGCTTTAATACCGATTGAAGATCTGCCAGCGTCACCAGTCCAGGATGCACCAGGCGGCGATACTCCGGTGTACTGCCCTGCAAGGCGGCATCGAATCGCTGCGCTTTCGCCTCGGCCTCGTGAAATTGCGCCTCATACCAATCGAGGCGCCCGCCGTCCCGCCGGTCCGCCGGCTTGGCCTGTTCGGTGGCCAGCGACAGACGCATCTGATCGCGTGTATTTTCCGCGTCCTGCAAATCGCGCATCGCGGTCGCCACCGCCGGATTGGCTTGCGCCAGGCGGGAGAAGGAGCGGTCGGAGATCTGCGATTCCTTGCCCTTCTGCACGCATTGCAGGATCACGAACAGTTCGGACAGCAGCTGGTCGTGCTGGGATGGATTATGGTCGGCCACCTCGATCGCTGCCGAGAAATAGGGCGCCACCGTGTCGAAACTCATTGCCGCCTGGCTTTGCCGCAGTTTGGCGAGGATCACCAGCCCTTGGCGGAAATCCGGCAAGGCCTCGGCATAATTGCCCTGGTCGGCGTGGAAACGCCCCAAGGCGAACCAGGCCAATGCGGTGGGGCGCGCCGCGCCGAACAGACTGCGCTCAAGCGCGATGGCGTCTTTCAGCATCGGCTCGCCGACCTTGGGATGGCCGAGCTTACCCTCGATCTCGCCCATCGCGCTCATGGCCTCGGCGCGCCACCAGGTCGGCACGCCCGGCGTGCTCTGGGCGATCTCGACGGCCTCGGCCGCTGCTTCGCCGGCTGCGCTCAGATCGTTCAATCGCTCCGACATCAAGGCCTCGAGCAACCGGCTTTGCACCATCTCGCCGCGTGCCAAATAGGTATTGACCAGCGCCCGGCTGTTGCCGCGGTCCATGCCAACCGTGTTTCCACCGCCATTGTCGGCCAGTGCCCGGCGCGCCTCGGTGGCACGCCGGGCGAGGTCGCGGGCCGCGGCAAAATCGTGCCGATTGGCGGCGTCGAGCGCCAGATAGCTGACCAGGCGGGCGTCGTCGATCGGATCGACCGAGGTCTGCAGCATTGGCTCGGCCGCCTTGAACAGGTCTTGCGCCTCGTTGAAGCGGCCCTGATTGCTGATCTCGAGCGCCAGATGCATCAAGCTTTCGCCGGCCGCCGCGCCGTCGCCGCCCAAGGCAGTTTTCTGCAAGGCGAGCGCCTGGCGAAAATCCTCCTCGGCCTCTTCATAATTGCCGAGCGAATCCTGGATCCGGGCATTTTCATTGAGCGCCTGGAACGAGGCGGTCTGACTGCCGTCCAGCAACACAAGTTTGCTGCCCAGCGCGGTTTCCAGGGTGGTTTGCAGCAGGACACGCTGTTCGGGACTGAGCTCGACCGGATGGTCGAACAGGAATGACTGCACCAGCGGGAAGAAGGCGGCCGGCCCTTCCGCTTCGACCATCCTGCCATTGCGCCAGCCGACCACGGTCAAAGCCGGCCAGCCGCTTTCGCGCATGGTGCAGGCGGCCAGCAGATATTCGGCATCGTCCAGACTGAGCCAGTGACCGGGGAAACAGACCAGGCGCAGGGCGGCGGCAGCGCTGAATTCCGATGCCTTGCTCTTGGCGGCCAACGCCTCGTGCAGTTGCTGCGTGCTGGCGAGCACCAGGGGCGTGATCTGCAGGCTGCCACTGGCACTGGCCGGCGCGCCGCAGCTGAGATCGAACAGGGTCGGCGCCGGGCTGCCGGCGCTTTCGGCATAGTGGCTTTGCGCGGTACAGGTCTGCCCCAGCAGGTTACTGCCGATCGCCAGCGGCGACGGCGCGGCGCGCGCGGCTGACCCGAACAAGAGCAGGACGACCGGCAAGACCAGGCGCAGCGTTACCACAGCGCCTTGTTCCCCATCACTGAATAGCGTGCGTCATTGCTGCCGACCGATTGATCGGTGCTGCCGGCGGGCAAGGGGATCGCCACTTGCAGCAGTCCCGGTATCAGTTGCGAGACCGGCTGCCTGGCCAGTGGCGGCGTGCTCGAGGACGCGCCTTGGCTGTTATCGGCCAGCGCGATGGTGGTGCCGCCGGCGGCGGCGGTCGCCGCGCCACCGCCAAGGAACCCGCCGCTCTTGATACCGGCGGCGCCGCCGCTGACACTGACCAGCTGCGCCAGCGTGTCGACCACCGCGGGACTGGCCGGCTGCGGCTGGGCAGGCGGCTGCAATGTCGCCGTGCCTTGATCGTTGCTGCCGTTGGATGAGTTGTTCGACCCACTGTCGTTGGCGCCGCTGCCGGCGGCGGTTTGCAACTGGCCGATCGCCGTGTTGTCCGCCGCAGAAAGGGAGGAAGGGCTCGATGTCGGTGCCACCGTCGGCGCAACCGTCGGCGCAACCGTCGGCGCCACCGTCGGCGCGACGGTCGGTGCCGGAGTGGGCGCAACGGTCGGCGCAACCGTGGGCTCCAGAGTGGGCGCAACGGTCGGTGCCACCGTCGGCGCTATGGTGGGCGCTACAGTCGGTGCCACCGTCGGCGCAACGGTCGGTGCCACCGTGGGTGCAACCGTCGGCGGCGGACTGCTACTCTGCGCCGCGCTATTGACCGAGAGCGTGCCATTGTCAAAGGTGACGGCGTAATTGCTGCTGGTCAGTCCGCCCGGCGTGATGATGTAGTTTCCGGTATTGACCGCACCTTGGGAACTGCCGCCATAGCCCAGCGCACCAGCCAGCACGCCCGTGCCCTCGCTATTGACGAAGCCGGAATAGGTCACGCCATTGCCGCCGCTATAAGCGACGCCGTCGTAGGATTTGCTGGCATTGTTGGCGGTGATGATCAACAGCGCCGGGTCGATGGTGGCGGTGCTGGTGGTGCTGTTGGCGGACAGGCTGTAATTGCCCGACTGGCTGCCGGTCAGGGCCATGCCGCTGATATTGACGGTCTTGCCGAAGCCGGCATTAGGGTCGGTGAAGGCGGCGCTGCCGCTGACGGTAACATTGCCGCTGTCGGCCGGCAGTACCGACGCCAAGGTGCTGCCATAGCTGAAGATGGCGGCGGCGGTGGTGCCGTCATAGGTCTTGTTGGACACCGTGATGCCGCCCAAGGTCAGCATCAGCTGATTGACCGTCAGCGTGCCATTGGCGAAGGTAATATCGTAATTGCTGCTGGAGAGGCCGGACGGCGCGATGACGTAAGGGCCGGCATTGATGGCGCCCTGCGCGGTGCCGCCATAGGCGACCGCGCCGCCCAGCACCGCCTGGGTCTCGCCATTGACGAAACCGGCATAGACGACGCCATTGCCGCCGGCATAGGCGTTGCCATCATAGGTCTTGACCGCGTTGTTGGCGGTCACCGTCAGGGGCGCCTGATTGACCGTCAGGGTGCCATTGGCAAAAGTAATGGCATAATTGCTGCTGGTCAGGCCGGACGGCGCGATGACGTAAGGGCCGGCATTGATGGCACCTTGCGAGGAGCCGCCATAGCTGACCGCACCGCCCAGCACCGCCTGGGTTTCGGCATTGACGAAACCGGTGTAACCGACCCCGTTGCCGCCGGCGAACGCAAGCCCGTCATAGGTCTTGACCGCGTTGTTGGCGGTCACCGTCAAGGGCGCCTGATTGACCGTCAGCGTGCCATTGGCGAAAGTGATGGCGTAATTGCTGCTGGAGAGGCCGGACGGCGCGATGACGTAAGGGCCGGCATTGATGGCGCCCTGCGCGGTGCCGCCATAGGCGACCGCGCCGCCCAGTACGGCAGAGGTTTCGGCATTGACGAAACCGGTGTAACCGACCCCGTTGCCACCGGCAAACGCGAGCCCGTCATAGGTCTTGGCCGCGTTGTTGGCGGTCACCGTGAGCGCCGCCGCGGTGATGGTGGCGGCCTGGGTTGCCGGCGTCAGGCTGTAGTCCGCCGCCTGGGCGCTCGACAGCGACAACCCGCCAAAGGTGACCAGATTGGCGCTGGCGACATTCTGGTTGTTGTAGCTGCCGGTGGCGGTGCCGGTCACACTCACCGTGTCGCCGCCATAGGGCTTGCCGTCGAGGGTGGTGCCGGCACCGGCTGCCTCGGAGCCCACCAGTCCGGCGATACCGCTGACCACTGCCGTGGTGGTGCCGTCATAGACCTTGCTGGCAGGCACCGACAGGCCGGATTCGGTCAGCGCCTTGGCGGTGATGGTGGCGGCCTGGGTCGGCGGCGTCAGGCTGTAATCGCCGGCCTGAGCGCCCGTCAGCGACAGGCCGCCAAAGGTGATCAGGCTGGCGGTGGGCACGTCCTTGCTGTTGTAGCTGGCGGTGGCGACACCGGACAGATTGGCCGCGTCGCCGGCATAGGGTTTGCCGTCAAGGGTGGTGCCGGCGCCCGCTACTTCGGTCCCCGGCAGGCTGCCGGCGCCGATCACGGTGGCGCCGGTGGTGCCGTCATAGACTTTGCTGGCGGCGGCCGACAGACCGCTGACGGTCAGCGCCTTGGCGGTGATGGTCGAGGCCAGGCTCGGCGTGGTCAGGGTGTAGTCCCCGGCCTGGGCGCCGGTCAGCGACAGGCCAGCGACGCTGATCGCACTGGCGCTGGCAACGTCCTTGCTGTTGTAGCTGCCGCTGGCGACGCCGGTAATGTTCACCGTGTCGCCGTTATAGGGCGTGCCGTCGGCCGTGTTGCCGGTCCCCGTTGCTTCCGAGGCCAGCAGGCCTTTGGCGCCGCCCAGAGTAGCCGCGGTGGTGCCGTCATAGATTTTGCTGGCGGCCGCCGTCAGGCCCGATTCGGTCAGCGCCTTGGCGGTGATGGTCGATGCCAGCGTCGGCGTGGTCAGGCTGTAGTCGGCGGATTGGGCTCCGGTCAGCGACAGTCCCGCCACCGTGATGGTGGTGGCGCCTACGTCCTTGACGTTGTAACTGCCGCTCGCCACCACGGTGACGTTGACCGTGTCGCCGGTGTAAGGCTTGCCGTCCACCGTGGTGCCGGTACCCGTTGCCTCGGTCCCCAGCAGCCCGGCGGCGCCGCCCAGGGTTGCGCTGGTAGTGCCGTCATAGATTTTGCTGGCCGCCGCCGTCAGACCGGATTCGGTCAGCGCCTTGGCGGTGATGGTCGAGGCCAGCGTCGGCGTGGTCAGGGTGTAATTGCCGGCCTGCGCGCCGGTCAGCGATAGGCCGGCGACGGTGATGGTGGTGGCGGTGGGCACATCCTTGCTGTTGTAGCTGCCGCTGGCGGTGCCGGTGACGCTCACCGCGTCGCCGGTATAATGGATGCCGTCCGAGGTGGTGCCGGTGCCGGTCGCCTCGGACAAGATCAGGGCGGCGCCGCCGCCCAGGGTCGCCGTGGTAGTGCCGTCATAGACCTTGCTGGCGGCCGCGGTCAGGCCGGTTTCTGT
>Ga0302320_10014567_pt1 | contig 16259 bp, 6 predicted proteins | sample Bog_T0_3_FD_202130 | JGI IMG/M metagenome (GOLD analysis project Ga0302320, IMG submission 202130) | Peat permafrost microbial communities from Stordalen Mire near Abisko, Sweden - Bog_T0_3 | ecosystem: Environmental > Terrestrial > Soil > Wetlands > Peat | place: Sweden: Abisko, Stordalen Mire... | reverse complement strand
ACACCGTGATGGTGATGTATCCCCCGGCGTCGGTGACATTGTAATTCGTGGCGCTAAAGCCGAGCGTGCCGGCAGGAAAGTTATCATTGACTATTTCGAGGGTGGCCGCGGTGATGCCCGGCGCCGGCAGCGTGGGAATAAACATGCCGCCCAGCGAAAACGTATCATAATCGCTCACGGACAAAAGGGACAGGGTCGCGGTCAGGGTGTTCGTCTCCGTTCGCGGGTTGAATATGCTCAAATCCAGCGGGATGTTTTCCGCGCTGAAGCTGGTCGAGTTGTTGGGTCCGTATTCCGCGTCCCCCCTCCTCCAACCATAACCCATGTAGTAATAAACTTGGGGCCCGTAATAGGTGGCAATGCCATTGTTGATTAGACCAAAGTCCGCCGCCGTGGCCGCGCCGTACCCGTTCGTTAACGTATTCGTCGCCATGACAATATTGATCGGGCCCAGGCTGCCGTTGACTCGATCCACCGTGATATACCGGCTGCCCGCGGTGTCATCGGCGCTGTAGGAACTGGCCGTAAATCCGAGGTTGCCCGGGTCGTTGCCAATGCCGCCACCGACATCCTGCGGGCCGCGCGTGGGCGGACCGACAATCCTCGCGACGTTCCAACGGAAATTCACGTCGTCGCGATAGAAGCCGCCGCCAATTCGGATAAAGCTGCCGCCTATGATAATATTCCCGTCCCGATCCAAGGCCATGGCGTTGACAAAATTCTGCTGATTAAAGCTGGCCGCATTCGGCAGATCATTGTAGTTGATCGCTCCGGTATTGTAGTAATGGTTGATCAAGCCGGCGAACTGATTGTACCCGACATCCATGAAGCTGGTGTCCACCCAGCCATTGTTCAAAAACCGGGCATATCCCACGCGCCGCACCCCGGCCACCGCCGTAAACTGACCGCCAATCAAAATATTATGGTCCGGCTGGATCGCGACCGCAAACACCGGCCCGTTCACCCCCGAGGCCGGACTAAAACTGTTATCCACCGATCCGCTGTAGTTCAGGCGGGCGATGCAGTTCAAATTGGTAAGATTCACCTGGGAAAAGTCTCCGCCAATGACAATCTTGTTGTCCGGTTGCACCGCCACCGCATAGACACCGCGACCAAACACGTCCGTGCCAGGATTGAAGTTGGTATCCAAAGCGCCGCTGGGCAGCAGCCGGGCCAGCCCCGGCCAATTGGTGCCGTTCACAAACGAGAAAAGTCCCCCGATAATAACGTTGGTGTACGAGTCTGTTGCCACCGCCCGGACTTCTCCATCCGTCCCTGACCCGGGGTCAAAGGTTGTGTCCAGGTAACCTGCGTACGTGCCGTTGCCGATCAGACGCGCCACGTGGGCCCGGTTGGTCGAACCATACGCCGTAAAATCGCCGCCGATGATCACGTTGCCGGCGGAATCCAAGGCCAGCGCCCAAACCGTCCCGTTGGCCCCGCTTCCGGTGTGAAACGTGGGGTCCAAAGTGCCGTTCGGTTGGAGACGGGCCACGTAATTGGCCGTCTGCCCATTGTAGGAAGTGAAATTGCCACCAATAATAATCCTTCCGCTGGAGTCAATCACCATGGCGGCGACGAAATTGTTGTTGTCCAGAGCGCCGCCGGGGCCGGTGCCCGGATTGAAACTAAAATCCGGCTGGCCGTTGGTCAGCATTCGGGCGATATAATTGAAATCGCTGGAATCGTAAGACGTAAACTGCCCGCCAATCACCGCTTTGCCGTCCGGCTGGATGGCCACCGCTTCGACCTGCTCATTTACCCCAGGTTCGGGATTGAATGGCGGAATGGAGTTGGCCGCATTTTCCGGATTCCAGGAACGGTCCGCCGCGCCGCCCGGCTGCTGCTGCGTGTGAACTCCGTTGACATCCACGATGTTCTGATCGAACAGAACGGAGAGGTTGCAATTGCTGATGTTACCGATCTTGCCGATCGGGTCGTCCGTCTTGAGCAACTCGATCTCAAATTCACTGTTGAATTCGACCGCTCCATTATTATTGAGCACAATCGGAATGGCGACGCCCGCCACGTTGGCTCCAAAGTTAATCGTGCCGCCACCGTTCCCCGTGTAGGGCAGCACAAAGTCAAAATTCTCCAGGCTATTCGTCGTTCCCGTTGTTGAGCCAATCGCGTAATCGGAACCTGGCTCCAAGAACAGCGGAAAATCCCACTCCCCCACAGGGTTGGGATATTGATCTATTTTGTAAGTCACCGTCGCGGCATTCTTCACGACGTCCCGATAGACCCATACATCCACCGTCTGGTCGGTCCGGCCAATCGCCGGCTTCGGGGTCTGCAAAACCCGCCGCACAAAATTATAAACCGCGTAGGTGGTGCAGGTATTGGGAACTTCCCCCTTCTGCACAATGGGTGGATTGTCGAAATCCTGGATCGTCAATTCCGCCACGCCACTGTTGCCGAGATAAAAGCCCCCGCCACCCAGGGAATTAGTAAAGCCACCCGCCACCACCAGATTCGACGCCACCGTGGGTGCCGCGACATCCAGGCTTTCCAGCGGATCAAGCCGGGGATTGCTCAACGTCAGAATGACCCGGCGCGGGATGCCGGGACAGATAAGATTGCCGAATTTGTCCGGGTAATCCGGCCCCTCCCCGGTGGCGGTCAAGAGGTTGGTCCCCAAATCGATCACGCCCAATGTATTATACGGGCTGATGTTAAAAAACGCGTCCTTGTTCATTTGATAGTCATCAAAAGTCAAGGTCTGATAGTCGGTGGAATAAAAATCAACCCCGTCCGTCGCCGCCGGCGTTGAAAACACAAGGAATTGCTCGGTCTCCACCACCACATTGGTTGACGCCACAAAATAGTTGGTATTCGTCACCGTCAACGTCCCGATGGTGGTCATGGTCACGTTGCTGCCCACTACCGGGGGCAGAACAATACTGCCGAAAGGCTCTCCCGGATAATTGCTGTTGCAAACAGCGATATTGGTGAAATACGGCGTGGCTCCCGGGACTCCAACGACGTTGCTGCTGATCGTGATACTGTAATTGGTCACCAGGTACAGAGAATTCACCCCATCGAGGTCATAACCCAAATAAAAGTAAAAATTTGTAGTGGTTATGGTGATGTTGGTCGAGGGCGATTCCGGAGCGAGAGGGTTGCCGAACTGGTCGGAAGGGCCGATATATATGTTGGTGACCCAGACGTTGGTGATATACTCATTCTGGTACCAATCCGCCTGCGGAATCACATCCACCTGCACCCGGCCATTATAGCCGCCCGTGCGCACCACGGAAATCCGCCCCTGGCCGTTGGACTCGGTGCTGCCTATATTGGTCGCGAAATTTGCCGCATTCGTGTTCATCAAGCTCAACGCAAACTGATCCAGCACGTTGGTCGGTGAAAAGATCGTGGCCGTCTCCAACAGCAGTTCGTTATCGTACTGGCCAAAATTATTGAGATTGGTGGCAAAGCTGAACACGCCCGCCCACACCGCCGGCTGCCAATTCAGAAGCACCGAGCCTTCGTTCGTCATGCCGCCGACAATTTTGCCTTCAATTTGAATCAGATAGCTCGTGCCCGCGATGGCTTCGAAATTGATCCGGCTGCCCGGCGCCCAAGCGGGATTGGCATCATCATCGTTGCTCGCCACCTGCGTGAGATTGCCGAAAACCAGGGGGCTGCTGTTGGTCGGCAGACTGTAAATCGCCATCACCGTGTCCATGAACCCGTTGGGGCCGCTGGGGCTGGTGCTGCCACGCGTGTCAAAATCCATGTAAGCCGTCTTGGGGGCCGTCCAGCGATACCAGATGCTGGCCCCGGAAAGAACCGTCGCAATCGGAGCCCGCTCGCCAACCTGGATGGTGGCATTGATGTTGTTCCCGGTGACCGTCCCACTCAATCCTAGAACCGGAATGGCGTTGGTTAGATTGTCATTGGCGGGCGGTGGTTGCGCATTGGCGTCAACCGCCGCTCCCAGCAGGGCCACGAACAACCACAATGGCGCCAAGGGCCGCTTCCAGCGCCCGGTTTTGTTTGCTTTTTGCATAATATCTAACGCGAACTATCTAACTCTATTCTCGTCACTGTCGGAAACGCATTCACTGGCGTCTCAATTCCCTTGCAGCAACACCGCCCCGCTCTCATTGGTGCCGGGGAAAAATCCACGCGCCGTTCCCGCGTTCTGGAGCACGGCTCCAGCCAGCGGAATCCTCTTCGTCGTGCCCGGCGCCACATATTGCCCTGTGAATTCCCCGGTCGCCGGATTGATGGTCAAGGTCAAGCTCCGATCCGCCGACTGATAACTCTGCGCCCCGTTCAAATTGACCGGTTCGCTGACCGTCCCGGCCAGATTGCCGCCGGTTAAAGTGATGGACGGTTCAAACAACCCCAAGCCGTTGGTTCGCTGGTAAATGGCGGAATAAAGGCTCCCCAACAACAAGGACGCATTGGTGAAACCATTGGTGTAGAGCGGGCCGGCTCCGGCCAACTTGATCCAGGTTACCGCCCCGCTGAACCCGGCGGGAGTGCCGCCAACGCCATTTGTATCAAATGAAACCCATCCCAATACCGGCTGGGAAACTCCCGACGGCAAGAAATACAGCGGCCATTGTCCTTCCGTGGAAACAGGGATGGACTGGCTGAACGCGGCGCCATCGGCCAACGTGCCCACGGCTCTGAGATTGCCGAGTTGATCTACCGTCACGGTACCGTAGCCGTCCCCGCCGGGACTCGCCGCCGCGTCGGGATTTCCGGGCAGAATTAACGTGTAAGTGCCCGCCTGCGGCGACGGATTTGCGGCCGTCCAGACCGGGTTGTGATACGCCACCAAATTGGCCGTGAAATGGCTGTTGCCTACTGTTCCAGTCGCCTCGTCCGGCAGCGCCGCCAGCCCCACCTGCAACGTCACCGCGAGGACATTGTGGCCGTTGGTGACATTGAACGCCGCCGTGTTACCGATGGTGAACCGCGAGTTGAACGGATAATTGGTCGTGCCGATCGTCAGTTTTCCCGAGAAAACTCCCTGGCTGTTGAGGGTGAAGGTCACCTCACCCGAACTGTCGTTGGTCACTCCACCGGGGACCGAAAACAGCCCGTTATACACCCCTTGCAAGCCGATGAACGCGTTGGTGATGAAGTTGGCCGTAATGAACGAAAACGGCTTGTTGCCCGGCACCGTATAAGTAATCGTCGGCGCGGTGGACACCACAGACCCGGACCAATCTAGAAACAGCCAGCCGGGAGCCGGAGTAGCGGTGAGGGTTAGAATCTGACCGGCACCCAGGCCCGCCGCGGGCAGAGTCGGTGTCACCACCCCTAGTCCGGTTTGCCAGAGCACAAACCTCTCCCCGGATTGACCATTGGTCACCGACTCCACTACGGTCCCGGTGAGCAGACTCGGACATGGCACCGGGCCCAGCGACGGGTTGTTCAGCACGTGCCTGTCATTCAGGTTGACCGTGCCATCCCCGTCGGTGTCAATCGTGCTGCTGGTGGCCAGGGCGGCGTTCATCAGGCAATTGCTGCCCCCGGTGTAGGCGACGATGGCCGTGCTGTTCGGGCCGGCAAACTGCGGCACCCACACAATGTTGGTATAGACCTGATGCAACTTCGCGGGGTCAACATTGGAATCGGCAAAGTAAATGACGAAATTCGGATCCACCGACAACCCTTCATGGTAGTCGCTGTAGGCGAGGTCCTCCAAATCGAGATAATCGACATACATCGCGTTGTGGGCGCCCGCCGCCACGAAATGGAAACCCGCGTTGGCGGCGGTACGGTCAAGCACAAGATGCCCAATGACGGCGTTGTTGAAGAACCCGGCCGCGGAGGGTCCCAGGTCTTGTCCGGCCCAGACGTGGTCTATATACCGGTAGGCCACAGCCGCCAGACTGGTGATCTGCGTGCCGAACAGGTCGCCTTTAACCGGTTTGACCGGGAGCGAAAATCCGTCGGTCACCTGCCACAGATTTGTGTTGTAGGTGGCAACGGATGCGGTATTCGGGAGATGGTCGGTCAGTTCCGTGCCCGCCTGCAACACCAACTGGCCGATCCCGCCCTGCCCCGCGAGAATCGTCGAGTTCGTCACCTGAATTGAAGTCGAATTCAACGTGACATCGGCATCCGCAATCAATTCATTGGGAAGGCCGAGCTGCCCGGCGCCGAGGTAATTGGTCAGGCTGTTGATGGTGATGGACGCGGAATTCGTGGCAACGTTGGTCCCGCCGTTGGCGAAAATCTGTGACTGCAATTCAATCAGCCCCGACGTGATCCGCCCCAGGTTCGTGATCGTCAAGATTGGCGTGTTCTGCCGGGTGGTGGTGGTCGGACTGGCGCTGGGGGTCACGCCAATATCTATGGAGCCATCAGCCTGAAGCACGCCGTTGTTGCCGATGAGCAGGTTCTTCAATCCTGGGAAATTGGCCGTCTTCAAGTCCTTGGCGGCCTGGGTCATCCTGACAGGAGAGTTGACGCTCAGATTGGTCGCTTGAAAAACCGCGCTCCCCATGACGCGCAGCGGGTCACCCAACACCACATTGCTGCCCCGCAAAGCCACATCCAGCCCCGTAGTGCTGAAAGTGCTGCGGAGGTCCTGATCCACGATCAGCACGTGGTAGTTAAAATAATTGGTCACGCGGTTGGTGGACGTCCCATCGTTGGTCTGAAGATTAGCCCAGGTCGCGGCATAGGCGCCAACCGCACCGCGCAGGCGGTGGAAGGAACCCGGGAACAAATTGCTCACCAGGAGAGACCCTTTGGCCGCCCCCAGATCCACTCTCATGTTGCCAAAATCTGTCGCAGCGGGAACGCCAACGAGCGTGCCGGCATTGAAATTGACGACGCCATTGGCGCTCAACCTCATGTTCGCGATATTATTGGTATGGAGGGCCGTGACGGAAATGTTGGCGCCTTCGTTGGTCAGGTCAGGCATGCCAAGCTGGCTGGTGCCGATGAGGGTGGCGGGATAGTCGGACAACCCGTAAGAGACTTCGGGATTCCGGCCTACTTGCGCAACGTAGAATGAATCACTCATCGGTTCGGTAAAGTTCTGGAATTCGCCGGCGGTATAGAGCAAGCCCGGATCGAAAATGTCATTGGCGGGAACGCCCACCTCCCACTCCAAAGGTTCGATTCGGGTAATCTCAAAGCCGACCGGTTTGTCGTCCTGCGTGTAATCGGCATTGGTGGCGCCGACATCTGTCGCCTGATAGGCGCTCGAGTCCAGGAAATAAATTGAATTGGTGACCGTTGCGCCACTGCTGATGTCCAGAACCGGGACGCTAAATTTGACCATCGCTTCCGTGGCAAAAATGTCGCCGACAAACGTAATGTCACCAGCTTCTTCCGGCAGGAATTCGACGGTCGCCGTGATGTCAGAATCGGCGAAGGCCGTGTTGACCATGACCACATTGTAGTAGTTGGTGTTGGGCGAAACGCTGGTGGCATAACTATAAACGTAGGTTGTGAAATTGGGGGCCACCACCGGCGAAGTGGCGACCGGAGGAGCGCCCGTCAAACTGACCTCTTGCGTGAGGAAGAACGGAAAAATGTCCTCTGCAAAATATCCGATGTAGCTTGGGATCGCGCCGTTGCGCGACCCATTAATCGTCGGGGCCAGCCCGAATAACTCGGGGGGCGAGAATGACAGCGCCGCTTCGAGGGTTTCCACGTTTCCCGCGACGCTGTTCGCGTTGGTGTAGCCCCAGACCACGTCGTACACCCCGTTTGCGGGCTGAAAATAGGGGAAGGTGACAGTGCCCACAATATACCCAAACTCGTAGCCGCGACCCAAATTGGCATTGGTGTCCAGCTCCGAAATCGTGCCGGCCTGCAGCAGCGCGGAATTTAAACTGATGCTCGATCCGCTCAATTGCATCTCACCGATGTCACCGACTTGCATGGTGCCGGCGATGTTGATATTGTTGGCGAAAACCCGCAGGGCGCCGCGCACATTGCCGTTGGTTCCCGCATCGGTCGGAGCCCCCGATATAATCACAGGCGCGGTTCCACCAAGTGCCTCGTAGCCCACCGATTGCGAATCCACCGCCTGAACCTTTCCCGAGCTGCTCATGCTGAAACTGGACGCCGGCTCTACACCCGTAGCCGTCACGGTTTGAAAAATAAAGCCGGGTTGGGCCACCATCGTGCCGTTGTTGGTGAAATTCAGCGTGTCCCGGGTTTGAAACAGATTTCCGTCCACCACAAAGGTATTCAACAGATCGAAGTAGATGAGGCCGGTATTAATGAAAACCTGGGCATCAATATTGGTCCGGGTCGTCAGTGTGGTTTGATTGAGGAAAACGGAACCGCCCGCCACGAGATTGGCGCCCGCGGAGATCATCAACAAAAATGCTAAATAAACGCGTTTCATATCAGGGCTGAATTCCTATTGTGGGCTTGCGCCATAACGCCGAACACTGGCGGCACCTGCCCCGGCGCCGCCGCCGCCACCACCCGCCGCCCCACCGCCGGTGCCTCCACCCGCCGTTGTATTGGTGGCCAGGACCGGCGCAAAGCTCGAGATCACGAACTGGCTGGGCGGGGCGGTCAGTTCCAACGTGATAAGTCCCAGCAGGCTTCGCCCCGTCGGAAAAGCGATCGGGGGATTGGTCGAACCATCAAATGAGCCGAACTGAAAATAAGGATTGGCGAAGGCCGCCGACCCCACCAGCGAAGTCGGATTCTCAAACAGTCCGATGGCTCCCACGTTATTGAAGGTGATCAAATTGGTGGGATTGATAACGTACGGCAGCGTTTCCGCCGTATTAAGCGAGGCCGGCGGCGCCACCAGGATGTTGGATCGCGTAAACGGCTGGTCCTGGCCCGCGCCAGGGGTGGCCAGCAGATTGGCCGCGGTAATGATAATGTCCGGCTCCGTATTCGAGCGATAGACGGTCACTTGCGCGTGCTGGAAATTGGTCAGGATGTTAAGGTTGTATTGGATAACAGCGGAGTTGGTGGGATAAGTTCCCCCGACACCGGAGTCAAAGGCGACTTTGACGTAGGTGACCTTCTCAATCCCGCCCACGGTGCCGATCCATGCGTCGTCGGTCAAATTGGTGGTGCCAACCGGGCTGAAGCCCGAAACAATCGTGGATGCCACCCAGGTATGAGTGTCCGGCATCGGTTCGTAAACATAATTATTCTGACGGTAGAGATAGCGCAACCCGCCAAAATCGTCGCGCGTCAGGTTGAGGTAATACCCGCCCAATTGGAGCGATTCCGCGGTGGCCACCGCGGATGTTTCGATGGACAGCCATTGTCCGGGCTGGCCGTGAGCTTCTTCCACCGCGTCCGCAATCGCCGTGCCAACCGGACAGGCATCCTTGATTTGAAAATCGTAGAGGGTTCCATTGACGTAAGTGCTGGGATCATACGTAATCGGGTCGAAATTTCGGATGCCGACAAAATAATCGGAAAAACAAGGGGTGATGACCACCTGCTGCGAGAGGAGGTCAAAAACGTGTGTTTCCCCAAGCAAACCCGCATGTTCGACCAGGAGCTGCAGCATGGCGGATTTCATGTCCATCATGTTCAGGGCGCGCGCCGTGTAATTAATCTGTTGGTTCCCTTGCTGAATAAACTCGGTCAGGTTCGGGCTGGCGCTGGAAACGCGCGGCAGCCGGTTCATGATGGCAAACGCGGCGTCCACCGCCTTCACCCCATCCGTCCCGAAGTAGCTCAAGAAAGAGGCGTCGTAGGCATAGGTGATCGTTGGGACATTCAGCCGCGCGCCTTCCCCAAAATTCTTCGGCCCGCCCTGCTCGGTATAGGTTCCGTTTCCCGGATGGAGGACCGGAGCGTTGCTCAAGCTGACAAAGGAGTACCAATAGCGGGTCCCGTAGGATAACGCGGCCGTTTGGAACGTTTCCAACTGCCCCCACAGCGTAAACGCCCGCAACCGATGCACCATCGTCACCGCAACGGCCAGCAGTATCAGCAGGCCGCACCAGAATCTAAGTTTTCGCAGCATAAACGAAATAAATCAAAAGTTCACCGTCTCCAACGTCTAGGGATTCAAAACGTACATTTGACCGAACAGATCAAACCCGCAAATCTGGCCGCTCGGATTCAGACCGGCAAAACTGGTCCAGACCACGAGAAACCGGTCCACCCCGTTCCAGGCGACATCCGGTTCGAGCTGCTGGCTGACAGTCGTGGTATTCACCTGAAATTCGGGTCCGGAAACAGCGTATCCCCCCGCCAGGAACCGGCCAAACACGCCATCCCGGTCACCGTCCTCGCCCAGACTGGTCCAAACCGCCAGCACCCCGCTCGGACAACTGGCCAGCCTCGGTTGATATTGGTCGCCGGGCAGATAGGTGTTGATCTCGAACGGCTCGACCGTCGGAGTACCGTTGGCGGAAAACGCGCGGCCCCAGATATTCAAACCGTTGAGCGGGTTGGAATCTTGTTGACCCCATGCCGCCGTAAACCCACCCCCGGGCAGCGGCGCCACCGCCGGCGAAACACACTGGTTCGTGCTGGCGTTAATCATAAATTCCCGTGTCACCGCTACTCCTGTCGGTTTGAAAATGCGCCCAAAAATATCGACCGTCCACGCCGAGCGCGCGATATCGGAGACCCAGGCGATCAGAACGTTGCCGTTGGCGAGCGTGCAGATGGCGGGCTTGATCTGATTGCCGACGAGGTTCTGGCTCACCGGAAACTCGGGCGAAGGCGTCACCGCTCCGGCCGCCGTCACCTTCCGCGCGTAGATGCCCCAACCACTGCCATTTTGTCCATAGCTGGACCACGCCACCATCGCGCCTCCATCCGGCAGCGCCGTGATGACCGGATCCACTTGTTGGTCCTTGACATAGGAATTGACCCGCACATCCAGCCTGCTGGAGAAGTTGGCGCCCGAGGCAAAACGCACGTAAATATCGGCGTCTCCCGCCGCCTTGCTTTGCCAGGCGAAAGCCGTTTGTCCGCCACGCAGTATCGCTACGGCTGGCCGGACCTGGTCGTTGGTGCCGCTCGCGGTCTTGTGGACCTTGAACGGGGAACTGGATTGATAACCGCCGTCCAAATCCGCCGCAAAGATCCCCTGCCCCTGATTCCAATAGGCAACCACGCGCGCCGAGGGCGACAACGCCACCACCGGCAGCACCTGGTCACCAGGGTAATACCCAATGAGATTATATTCACCACCCTGCCGGCTGACACCTTGACTTCGGCCGACGATTGTTCCCGCGAGTAATACCGACATCAGACAGGCTCCTCGGCATCTGAAAAGTATGCGCATAAGATACATAAAAGTTATCAAAACTCAATCACTTTGTCCATACAAACTTGGCGTCCACTCCATCCAAATCCCCCCGGTAGGGCGGTGCTGAGTCGCCGCCCCAAATTCGGGCGTATGGGTCCCGGTTCGTCGGGAAAAATCGCCGCACCACCCCGCCGCCAGGCCTGCTCAAACAGCGTGAATTTGTTCATGAAAAAGGTCGTCAGTTTTACCCCGCAAATCGTCCAGCGCCTGGAGCATCTTCTTGAAACCCCAGCCCGCATAGAGGCGACCAAGTTCCTCAACCTTGGGATCGGCAATGACGAGATTCTCCACCGCCAAATCACATGGGTTCTCACAGTTTAGTCGAATCATTTGTTGGTTTCGTCGAACCGCCTCCTCCGCGGCTTGCAAACGGCTCCTCACCCGCTCGGAGCTGACTTCGCCCAGACGCGCATAAATAGCGTCAATCGAACCAAATTTGCTCAGCAGATCGGCAGCAATCTTCAGGCCAATCCCATCCACACCGGGAATGTTGTCCACGGAATCACCCACCAGGCTCAACCAGTCCACGATTTGCGTGGGCTCCACGCCGGTCTTCTGCTTCACCTGCGCGGCATCCCAGAGTTTCTCCGACTTGTCGTGCGGCACCAGCAGCCGGACATTCCCGGAAACCAATTGCATAAAATCCTTGTCGGAACTGGCAATCACGGTGGCCAAACCCGCCTTGTCCGCCTGAACCGCCAGCACCGCGATAGCATCATCCGCCTCGCATCCTTCCATCCGCAAAGAACAAATCCCCGCCGCGCCCAGGTACTCCACCATCTCGTCCAATTGGGACGCCAACGCGTCCGGCAGCTCCGGTCGATGTGCCTTATATCCCGGTAGAAGGGCCATCCGGCTCGCCGCCAGCCCACCATCCCAAACCACCCCCAACCGGGACGGCTTGATGCGGTCCCTCATTTTCTCCAACATCCGGATGAATCCGTAAATCGCATTCACGGGTTGGCCCGACGGGGATGTCAGCGACCGGATGCCAAAGAAAGCGCGGTAGGCATAGCAGTGCCCATCCACGATCAACAGAGGACCGGAGCCGGGTTGCATGTCGGTTTTCGGACTTGGTTGCATATTGCCTGCGAGAAAATCTCTCGCTCAAGGATTCTGCGTCACCGGCGGCTGGGTCGGAATGCCTTTCATGGCAAAAGGCATCTCCGAGTCGTTATGCACCTTGTTTCCGGCGGGATCGATAATTCGGGCGGTGACAAAAACCATCAGGTTGGCTTTCTGGCTGTAAGAATACTGGCTCTGGAACAACCGCCCAAACAGCGGCAGGTCGCCCAGAACGGGAACCTTGTCCTTCAGCTTGGCAATGTTCTCTGAAATCAATCCGCCCAAAAGCACGGTCTGCCCGTCCCACACATTGACTGCGGTTACAACTTGGCGGACACGGTAGTGCGGCAGCGGCAGCACCGCTTGAATCGGGACACCAATCGAAGAACCGGCCACCGATTGCGACTGCGGGATGAACTGGCCGGGGCTGTCATAGCCCACGAACTCAGTCAAGGTCGGGATCAGAACCAGCTCGATCGTGAATCCATCGGAATAAATGCTGGGAAGAATGTCCAACGCCGGGCCTTCCGTGAACGGTGTCGTCGAATAACTGGAAGAAGCGGCCACTGCCGAACTGGACGACAATCCGCCGGCCGCAGTCGTCCCGCCAACTCCTCCGGCAGCAGTTGAGCCAAGTGACACGCTCGTGACAATATCCACAATGTCGCTCACGGCGACATGTGCCTGACGCCCACTTTCGGTCGTCACCCGGGGTGCCGAGAGAATGTCCGCCCCATCCCGCTGTTCGATGGCTTGGATGGCGAAGCGGAACTGCGGATCAGTCATAATCCCGGTAATCGTGCCCAGCGTCGCCAAGCCAGGAGCGCTGGAAGGCGCGCCGGGCGCCACCGTTCGCAAGGCCGAACCGGTAAGGCTTCCGTCCGAAGCTGACGGTGCAATTTGTCCCGGGTTGGAGCCGGAGGGACCGGCTCCAGGAAATATCCCGGATGGATTGTTCGCAGTACTGGGGCCTTGATAAGATGGGGCTGTACCCGCTTGCGCTCCGATCGCGCCGTTATTCAAGGAGAAGTTTCCAATATCCCATTGAAAGCCAAGTCCCTTGGCGTCATTCTGCGTCACCGAGGCAAACTTGGTGTCAATCTGCACTAACGGCGGAACCTTGTTCAGCAGTTCAATGACTTGCTCAACCATCGCGAGGTCCTGGGCCGAAGCGCGCACGAGCAGGTCACCACTCCTCATGTTAAAAAACACAGCCGCGCCATTGTTGGTCAAATTGATGCCCATGCTTCCGAAATAGCGGGAAACCAAAACGTTTTCAGTGAGACTTTCGTTGGTGCGTGTGATGCCGATGAGCGATCCGGAACTGACGGTCGGATAGGCTGCGCCGCCTTGAATGGCTCCAATGCCACCGCCTGCGCCGCCTGCGCCACCACCACCACCAATGCCGCCGCCAATGCCGCCGCCAATGCCGCCCAATCCACCGCCAATGCCGCCGCCGCCACCAATACCGCCGCCGCCACCGATGCCACCGCCGCCGCCAATTCCACCCCCACCGCCGCCAAATCCACCACCGCCACCACCGCTGCCGCCGCCTGATGTCCCAGACTGTCCGACGATGATGCTCAAGGTAACCCCTTGCAGTCCTTGGATAAACGTATCCGGCTTCAGGTGATATTTGCGGGTTTCCAACTGCGCCGTTTCCGGCGGCTTCGCAAAGAACCAGACGGCGTAATCTTCGATGGAATAAGTGATTGGCGTGTCTGAAACCTGGCAGATGGCATCCAGCGTCTCCAGCAGATTCACATTATTGATCGTCGGATGCATCTTAATGGTGATGACCGTCGGGTCCGCCGGCGCCGGGGCGGGCGCGGTAGGGTCAAGCAATGCGGCGCTGGAGGCGTTACCCCGCGGCTTGAACATAAAATTAACCCCCAAGTTCTCCAAATCGTTCGAGATGGAGACCTTCTTCAATATATTCAACACCTCGCTCAACGGCAGATCCTTTTGAAAATCATCCGGCAAATCGGTCAGCCTGATTTCCGTCAGCTTGCGCATGATTCGATTTCGACCGGGGCTGGTATGGATTTCCGTATTCGTCGCGTAAGGATTCGGCGTTGGCAGATCCGACGCCCGAGTCGAGAGCAACCATGTCCGTTCCACCAATTCCAACTCGCTCTTGGTGTCTTTCTCCCGGTTGCGCGCGTCGTTGACGTAACGAGCCTCCTTGAGCAAATCCAGATAGTAATAGGCCGCCGGGTTGGCCGGGTCAATTTTCAACGCCGCCAGGAGTTTCGCTTCCGCGTCGTCCAGTCTTCCCATCTCGTAAAGCAGCCGCCCATCCTGCACCATCGTGGCCACCGCCGCCCGGTCTCCTTCAACCGACTGCACTTGCTTGACCGTGTCAGCGTCAGGGATCTTGCCCGTGAGATCGCGCTTCATTTGATTTATTTCCAGCCGGAGTCGGCGAAGCTTTTCGTTGTTGGGATCGAACTGGAGCGCCGAGTCCACCTGCGCCGCCGCATTCTCGGTGTCGAACTTTTTCAAGAATTGCCGGGCGAGTATCTCGTGGGTATCATCCAAACCGATAACCACCTGCTGTTTTTCGGCGTCCACGCGCGGATTGTGCATTTCCACGTCCCCGAAATTCCCCGCCGCCTCCTGGTAGGCATGGGCCGCTCCCTGGATGTCGCCGGCTTTCTGCGCTGCCAGGCCGGTCTGCAGGAACTTCTCCATCTCCACCGTTTTCTCCTGCCGGCGGACCGCCTCATCCGCGGCCGTGCCGATGGCGTCCGGCGGGGTGGTTTGGGCGTGCAAGGACAAGGCAATGGAAAATACGAGGCTGATCGTGGTTTTGGCTGCTGGTGTCATGGTGTGGGTGGCTTTGAAAAATTCTCCGGCAGCCTAAGGCTTGCCGTTCCATTCAATTGTATTCTTTTGCTGGGTTCGGGTGTCCTGCACTGTAACGCTGTTGTTGGTGAGGGCAATGATTTTATAAGGCTCACCCGACAGAGTGAAGCTATCGTCCACCGTCTTGGAGAGAATGGTCTTCTTTTCATCCGATGCGTTATATTTCAGGTCCACGGTGTACCCCTCGACACGTTGATACGGCTTGTCCGCTGTGACGGGAACCGTTTCCTGCGTGTCAGGCAATAACAACTGGAGCGTGACCTCCCCGTTAGCAGCATTGGTGCCAACACTGGTAATCGTGTACGGCTTGGTCGCCGTCGGCTTGTCGCCAGCCTTGACAAATTGATGGGCGGGCTTGTTCCCTTTGGCATGATAAGCCTGCATGTAGAACCCCTCCGAGGCCTGCGATTCCAACTTAATGGTATAGAAGAAGGGCCGAATGTCCGTCACCGACAACGCCTCCGGCCCCCCAACGGTCATTTTGAACTTGGTCCCGTCTGACCGCAGTTTCCATGTTACCGGGTTGAACAAGTTGTGTTCGCCCGTCAATTTGATCGTCGGGGGCTGCTTTGCGCTTTGCAGTGAATCACGCTGGGCGGTAAGATCGACTCCCTGCCAAGGTTTCTTGGATGCCCGGGGCGGGGACGGCTCCGGCACGTTTCTGGCTTCGCCAATGGCCAGGGACATCCAGACCGCGGAAGCGGCCAAAGCCAGCAGCACTGCGCTCAGTATGATCTTTTCGTAATGTTGTTTAAGGAATCGCATCAGTGCTAAGGGGCTTTGATTTTGACGACCTCCACCGAGAGGGTCACCTGGAGCACCTGCTCGCGTTCAATGGTAGGCGGAACGCCCGTCGTCGCACCAGGGCTTGCCACCGGGCGGCTCTGCGCGGCCGCCCGCCGTCTTTCCCAAGCGATATGCTTGGCATTGTACTGCTGTCGGACCCGATCCATGTCCTCGCGGGAAAGAGTCCGGAGCCTCTGAAAGTCAGGCGGCTGGGGCTCCGGGTCTTCGGGGGTCGCCATGGGCTCGGGTTGCGGATTGTTGTTCTGGGTTTGCGGCTCCAGACTCCTCGGACCCGCCGGATAGA
>Ga0302320_10014566_pt1 | contig 16260 bp, 9 predicted proteins | sample Bog_T0_3_FD_202130 | JGI IMG/M metagenome (GOLD analysis project Ga0302320, IMG submission 202130) | Peat permafrost microbial communities from Stordalen Mire near Abisko, Sweden - Bog_T0_3 | ecosystem: Environmental > Terrestrial > Soil > Wetlands > Peat | place: Sweden: Abisko, Stordalen Mire... | reverse complement strand
TGCGTCCGGGAAGCGAGATTGGCGATGGAGCGCACGTCGGAAACTTTGTTGAAACGAAGAAGATCAAGTTGGGCAAAGGCTCGAAGGCGAACCATCTGAGCTATCTGGGCGACGCGGAGATCGGCGAGGGCGTGAACATCGGCGCGGGGACCATCACCTGCAATTACGATGGCGTGAACAAGCACAAGACGATCATTGAAGATGGTGTTTTCATCGGCAGCGATTCTACGCTGGTGGCGCCAATTAAAATTGGCCACGGCGCATACGTGGCGGCGGGAAGTAGCATCACAGAAGATGTTCCGGCGGACTCGTTGGCTTTGGGCCGGGCACGGCAAAGCGTAAAAGAAGGCTGGGCCAAGGCGAAGCGGGATGCGCGCAAGGAAAAGCAACGATAGCGTGTTGCGGTGCTGTACAGGCGGGTCGCACAGAGTTCACCTGATGCCGGCAGCCCTGGAATTGGAATAGACTGGTCCGCAGGGAAATCATGACTCAGACACCGATCACTCACGAATCTCCCGTTCGCTATGACGTTTCTCTGCTGACAGCCGAAGATTTTTATCTTTTCAACGAAGGCAGCCACTATCGGATTTACGACAAGATGGGTGCGCACGTAGTGGAGTCGAAGGGCACGCAGGGGACGGTCTTCGGAGTGTGGGCTCCCAATGCCCGGTTTGTTTCGGTGGTCGGGGATTTCAACGGATGGAATCAGCAGTCTCACCCACTCCAACCGCGGGGTTCATCGGGAATATGGGAGGGGTTCGTCCCGGGAGTGGGTAAGGGGACGTTATACAAGTTCCACATTAGCTCGAATAAACATGGACACGAGACGGAAAAGGCCGACCCGGTTGCGCTCTTCGCGGAAAAGCCTCCGCGCACGGCTTCGGTTGTGTGGGATCTCGATTACACGTGGAACGACTCGGGTTTTCTCGACAAGCGAGCGGCGACCAACTCGCTGCATGCACCGATGTCGATCTATGAGGTCCATCTTGGTTCGTGGATGCGCGTTCCCGAGGAGGATAACCGTTCGCTGACCTATCGCGAGATCGCGCCTCGGCTCGCCGATCATGCCAACAAACTGGGATTTACGCACGTCGAATTGCTCCCGCTTATGGAGCATCCTTTTTACGGTTCGTGGGGCTATCAGACGACGGGTTACTTTTCTCCGACAGCGCGATACGGCACGCCGCAGGATTTTATGTATCTCGTCGACTACCTGCACCAGCAGGGGCTCGCCGTGATTTTAGATTGGGTGCCGTCGCACTTCCCTTCTGACGGGCACGGGCTGGCGTTCTTCGACGGCACGCATCTGTTCGAGCATTCGGATTCACGGCAGGGCTTCCATCCCGATTGGAAGACGATGATCTTTAATTATGGGCGCACGGAGGTCCGTAGTTTTCTGCTATCGAGCGCCATGTTCTGGCTCGACAAATATCACATCGACGGACTACGTGTGGATGCTGTGGCGTCGATGCTTTATCTCGATTACTCGCGCAAGCAGGGAGAATGGATTCCGAACAAGTACGGCGGGCGCGAAAATCTCGAGGCCATCGACTTCTTGCGGCGATTCAATTCGGAGGCTTACAAAGAGCATCCTGACATTCAGACTTATGCGGAAGAGTCGACTTCCTATCCGATGGTGTCGCGGCCGACGCATCTTGGCGGGCTGGGCTTTGGGTTGAAGTGGGATATGGGCTGGATGCACGACACGCTGGAATACTTTCAGCAGGATCCGATTCACCGCCAGTATCACCAGAACAAGCTGACGTTTCGGATGCTGTATTCGTTCCAGGAAAATTTTGTTTTGCCGCTCAGTCATGACGAAGTGGTGCATGGCAAGGGATCGTTGATCGGAAAAATGCCGGGCGACGAATGGCAGAAATTCGCTAACCTGCGGCTGCTCTACGGATACATGTTTGCCCAGCCCGGCAAGAAGCTGCTTTTCATGGGTAATGAATTCGGGCAGGTGAGCGAGTGGGGACACGACCGCAGCCTGGACTGGGATGTGCTGCAGTATCCGGTGCACCGCGGTTTGATGAACTGGGTCGAACAGCTGAACCGTCTTTATGGCAGCGAGCCTTCGTTGCACTGGTTCGACAACGATCCGCAAGGCTTTGAGTGGGTGGACTGCAACGATGCGCCGCGGAGCATCATCTCGCTGTTGCGCAAAGGGCGAGACGAGGATAATCCCGTGCTGGTCGTGTGCAACTTTACACCGGTGCCGCGCCTGGGATACATGGTGGGCGTGCCGACTGGCGGTTATTGGAAGGAACTGCTCAACAGCGACGGTCGCGAATACGGCGGCAGCGGTTCCGGCAATATGGGGGGGACCGAGGCGCTCGCGGAAAAGACGCACGGGCGGCCTTATTCTTTGCGGCTGACGCTGCCACCGCTGGGTGCGCTGTTTCTGAAAAAAGCATAGAGCAAGTTTTCGATGTAAAAGTTTACTTCTCCTCGCAGCTATCATCCTCACCGCCGCGCTCGTGCTAGACTCGAAATTGAGTTTTCCAACCTTGCGGATGCGCATCCTCACCCGCTACATTCTGCGAGAAGTTGTCTCCCACGCCTTGATCGGCGCGGCGGTTTTTACTTTCGTCCTTTTCACGCGCGACCTCGGACGCATCCTAGAACTTGTTGTTCGCAATAGCGCGCCGCTGCCGAGCATTGCGGAAGTGTTTTTCTTTACCGTACCTGTGGCGCTCACCTACACCATTCCCATGGGCGTTCTGGTTGGGATCCTGATTGGACTCAGCCGGCTTGCGGCCGACAGCGAAATCACTGCGATGCGCGCCAGCGGACTTGGTGTCTGGACCTTCCTACGGATCATCTCGTTCTTTGTGGTCGTTGCGTGGCTGCTGGCTCTTGCGAATAGCGTTTATCTCGCTCCCCGATCGCTCGCCGAACTGGGAAAGCTTCAAGACAATCTCAAAGGCTCGCAGGCTTCGTTCGAAGTGCAACCGCGCGTCTTTTACGAAGGGTTCCCTAAGACTGTTCTTTACGTACAAGACGTGAAGGCGATGTCTGGAGGAGCGGTCTGGAAAGGCGTTTTCCTGGCTGATCTTAGCGATCCAGCCGCGCCCCGGATTAGCCTGGCGCGGGAAGGCCTGCTGGTGAGCCAGGGAGCGGACCGGCTCGACCTGCATTTGACTAATGGTTCGACTCACGAAACCGATCCGAAGAATCCGGATCAGTATCAGATCTCGACCTTCGACACTACGGATATTCCCCTGCAGGTTCCCATGTCCCAGGGCGCACAGGAGCATGAGCCGACTTCGCTGCATGAAATGAAGATTGGTGATCTCTTGAGGACTGCGCGAACTGCAGACCCGGTCACGCGGCGCTGGAATCTGATTGAATTCCATAACCGGCTGGCCCTGCCGACGGCTTGCATCGTGCTCGCTCTGGTTGGAATCCCGCTTGGTCTTTCTTCGAAGAAAGGCGGGAAATCCAGCGGATTCGTGCTGACGATTCTTCTTGTTTTTCTGTACTATTCGGTCTCTTTAATTGGCGTTTCGTTCGCGAAGCAAGGCACGCTTCCGCCTGCCGCGGGAGTTTGGCTGGCCGACTTTGTTTTTCTCGTGGGTGGCATTTTTCTGCTCTGGCAATCGGAACGGCGCCCTATCGAATTGGGCAGTATTCGCGCATGGTTTAAGGGCTGGAGGGGAAAGCAATCTGGACTCGAGAGGCCGGATGCGAACGGTCTTGATCTCGCGTGGAATGGCGCCGCATTGAAACGTTCGATCCGCGCGAAGCCCCGCGAGAGCATTTTGACGCGCTGGCCCCGGCGCTGGCGCTTGTTCAATCTGCGCTTTCCGACCATTCTTGACGATTACGTGTTACGCGGCTTTGCGCTCTATTTCGCGATGATCGTCGCCGCGTTCCTGATGCTGCTGCTCGTTTTTACGCTCTTTGAGTTGTTGGGAGACATTCTGCGCAACCAGGTTTCGCCGCTTACCGTAGGCGAGTACCTGCTGAACGTCGTGCCTTATTTCTTGTACAACACCACGCCGCTCAGCATGCTGCTGGCGGTATTGGTCACGTTTGGACTGTTGCAGCGGTCGAACGAAATCACGGCAATCAAGGCGACGGGCATCAGTCTCTACCGCATTATTGTTCCAGTTTTGATCGCTTCGACTCTGGTGGGCGGGGTGCTGTTTCTCTCCGATCAGCTCTATCTTCCTTACACGAACAAGCGGCAGGACGCGCTGCGCAACCGAATTAAGGGTAAGCCGGCACAGACTTATTTACGTCCGGATCGCAAGTGGATTTTCGGGCAGCACAACGACATTTATTACTATCAATTTTTTGATCCCGATCGCGATGTTTTCGCCGGAGTGACGGTATTTCAGTTCGACCCCCATACGTTCCAGATCACGCACCGCATCACGGCCGATCGCGCGCATTGGTCGGAACAGATGGAGCGTTGGGTGTATGAAGCAGGATGGGAGCGGAGCCTGAACGGCTCGGCCATCGCCAGCTATCACAAGTTCGACGCGGCGACGTATCCGCAACTGGCGGAGCAGCCCGCGTATTTCAAGAAAGAAATCAAGCAGTCGTCGGAGATGAGTTACGACGAATTACGGCGCTACATCCGGGATCTGGAGCAAAGCGGATTCGATGTCGTGCGGCTGCGCGTGCAGTTGCAGAAGAAGATTGCCTATCCACTGATTACGCTGGTGATGGCCATGCTCGCGATTCCCTTCGCACTGTCGGCGGGGAAACGATCGGCAGTAGCCGGGATCGCGACGGCTATTGGCATCGGCGTCGTGTATTGGACGATCTCTGGATTATTCGAAGCGATGGGAAATCTAAGCCAGCTTCCGCCGGCAGTCGCCGCCTGGTCGCCCGACCTGGTTTTTGGATTTATCGGCGGATACCTGATCCTGCGAATGCCAACCTAGAAAATATTGCGTCATTGAATGATCGGGTCATTGAATCATTACAGAACGCTCGATCAAAGGCGGCCCCGAGGAGCGCTTAATAATCCGATGCTCCGTTGGTTGTTGAGTCAATGACTCAATCATTCAGTGATTCAATCAATCTTTCATCGCACGGTGAGGCCGCTGGGCGTCTCCGGGGCAACGACTGTTGACGGATTGCTCATTGAGCCGGCTGTCGTGTTCAGCGTGAAGGAGCTGATGTTGTCGGAGTTGCTGTTCGAAACAAACAGGAACTGGCCCGTGTTGTTGACGCTCGGGTGCAAGGCGATCGAGACTGGCTGGGATCCCGTTGGCTGGTTTGCCGGAGTCTGCGCGGTTAACACGCCGGTGGTCGTGTTGATCTTGAACCCGAAGACCTGATTCGAGCCGTTGCTGATGGAGTACAAGAAATTGTTGGTCGGATCGACCACCATGCCGACCGGATTCAGTCCGGCGGCGCTCGGCAGCACAGGATTGCAGGGCGGTTTGGAACAGGCCTGCACCAATGGAGCCATCAGATAGACCGGGGTTCCGTTATTGATCACATCCTGCGCAGTGCAGACGGACGTTTGTACAGTGCAGACGTAGAACGGGTTGAGATCTCCGGTTGAGCCGTTGTTGCCCACGTAAACATAGACTCCCGTAGCGTTTTGTCCGACCTGATTGGTATTGACGGCCAAAACCGAAACTGGATCAACGGCGTTGATGGCGTACGGCGAATTGGGTAGCTCGCTCAGGGTTCCCGTCGAGCTGACCAGGTATTCACTCACCGCGTTGTCATTTGGATTTTGAGTTTGACAGCCGCTGGTGCAAATATCCTGATTTTCGGTGACGAAAAGAAGTTCCTGCGAGCTGTTTGACCCTTGCGCGGTGAAAGAAACGGTAGAGAGTCCGGTGGGAAGTTTACTGAGATAGAACGGACTGCCGGGAGCCAACGTAAGGGTCGGCGAGCCGGGCTTCATGGTAAACACCGAGATCGAGGGACACACATCCGTGTAATCGGTTGGAACGTGGGGGCAGGAGGCGTAGGGAGAAGGAAAGCCCTGCGACGGGTCTCCCTGTCCGGGCGAAGGATAGGAGCCATGATTGAGGACAAACAAGAACTGTCCGGCGGCATCCCGCGCCATCGCCACGGTCGATTCATTACAGGGATTCGCGAAAGTGAGACCTGGGCAACTCCAGGTGACACCGGTGGCGGGTCCCGTGAGACTGCCGTCGTTGCCTACGGCATAGGGATAGATCGTGGGCAGGACGGGAGCATTCGAGCCCATAACGCACTGCCACTGGTAAACCTGCGGCTGTGGTTCTACTTCTTGTTCCACACAGGGCAAGCCCTGATCGAGCACAAAGGCTACGCTGCCGGTGGGGTCGAGCACAATGTTTACGGGAGCGCCGCAGGGGCTAGGATTCCCTTGCGTCGGGGCGGTGGGGCACGCGCTCGCGTTGGAGTTGACCAGCGACAACTCGCCACTATTCAAATCGACGGAATAGGAACTGATAACGTTGCCAATGCCTGTGCCTCCCTCGGTGAGCACGTAGAGAACTCCTGAGGGGCGCGAAGAAGAACTGCCGCAATTGAGCAATATCAAACTCAGGGCGCACAGGCCCGCGAGCGCAACGAATCCGCCGATTTTCTTCGACATCAGTTCTCCAAAACAGTCTCCAAGCGGCGGACTTCCTGCCGGTTGGGCGTGGTCAGTCGCTTGCATTCCGCAGGCAATTCCCTGCCGGCCATTACGGAGACGCAAGCTTGTGGCTGAAACCAATTTTTGTATCAGGAATGAGCGGGAAGAGCAAACCCGGCCGCAGCCGGAATCCGGATTTCTACCTCTAACCCACCCTCTTTGCGGTTGGATGCGCGAACCTGGCCGCCGTGAAGCCTGATGGCCCGATCTGCGATCGAAAGTCCGAGACCCGCCCCGCCGGTCCGGTGGTTGCGGGCATCGTCCAGCCGATAAAAAGGCTCAAAAATCTTTGACAGCGCCTCGTTCGGAACGCCTGGACCCGAGTCCAGCACGCGAATGACAATTTCGTCGCCAATGCCGTTCGACGCGTGCTGCCGTTCCAGTCGCACCTCCACCGTAGTACCTTCGGCAGTATACCGTGTTGCGTTCCTTACTGCATTCTCGATGGCGCTGCGCAGCAGGTCGGGGTCGGCTTCGACGTGGAATTCGTCTTTATCGGCACCGGTGAGGTCGCTGGCCGAGGTGACCCGGCAGCCGCGGCCGGGGGTTTCGTACTCGGCGTCGTGTGCCACCTGCTCAGCCAAATCGCGGAGCGAAAACACGGTTTTGTGCGGCCCTTCGGTGCCGGACTCCATTCGCGAAATGGTCAGCAACCGCTGAATGAGCTGGTTCAGGCGATCGGCCTCCAGTTCGATCCGGTTGAGGGAGCCTTCGATTTCGGGGCCGGCCTTCTGGCGGGCGAGACCGAGCGCTACGCTTAAACGAGCGAGCGGAGACCGGAGTTCGTGCGAAACGTCTTTGAGCAAACGCGACTGCGAATCGACCAAGCCCTCGATGCGCTCGGCCATGCGATCGAAGTCACGCATCAATTCCGTCATTTCGTCATGCGACCCACTTGGGGGGAGACCGGTGCGGGCACTCAAATCTCCGGCCGCCAGGCTCTGCGCCGCGATGCGCAGGCGGGTGACGGGACTGGTCATCGACCAAGCCAGGAAGTAGCACATCAACCCGGAGGTGATAACGGCGATGGCGATGCCGAGGCCGGGGATTTCGTGCGGGCCGAAAAACACTCTGGGGCCCGGCGGGAGCACCAGCACCAATGTGTAGCGTTTGCCATCGAGGGTGAGCGCCTGGCGGATGACACGGTCGGGAAGAAGATTATCCATCCAGCCGCGATGGCGCGGAGGGCCGGCGCGCAAGGGACTATCCGGTGGTGGACCGCCGGGCCCGAGATCTTCGATGCGCGGACGGCGTCCGGAAATTTCGTGTCCGGAGGGGTCAAAGACCGAGGCCCATACGTGCTGCGAGCGCCAAAGCTCTTCTACGTAATCGTGGGCGGCGCGCTCGCCGCCGCTTTGATAGGCGTTCACGACCTCGGCCAAAATCTGCGGTCCCTCACTCTCGATCCCTTGCCGCCGGGGACTCAGCGCAATCGTCGCCAGAATCGCCAGCACTACGAAGAGCGCTTGCGCTATCCAGAACGACAGAAAGATCTTGAGGAAAAGGCTTTTCATGGAAAACCGCTATTCGTCGTTGGTCGTTCGCTAAGGGCTAACCCCTGAAGTGATTATTTCTTCACCTTTGCTGGACGCGCAAACATGTATCCCACGCCCCGTATGGTCTTAATGTGATCGCCGTCGTCTTCCGAATCGCCTAGTTTTCGGCGGACTTTACTGACATGCATGTCGATGCTGCGATCGAAGGGCATGAATTTCCGGCTCAGGACGGCATTCACCAAACGCTCGCGGGTTACCACGCGCCCGGCTTCGCGTAGAAGAACTTCGAGCAGGTTGAACTCGACTGAAGTCAAATCGACGGGCTGTCCGTTGCGCTGCACGCTACGCGTCGCGGGATCCAGTTCGACGTCTCCCACGCTTAGTACTTCGGGTACAGCATCGGCGGCCTTTACTGGTTTGGTTCGCCGCAGAATGGCGCGGATACGAGCGACCAGTTCGCGTGGATTAAACGGCTTGGGGAGATAATCGTCGGCGCCAATTTCCAGGCCCACTATGCGGTCTACATCTTCGCCGCGCGCGGTGAGCAGCAGCACAGGAATTTTGGATACGCTGCGAATCCGCCGCAAGACTTCAAAGCCGTTGATCCCGGGCAACATGACATCGAGCACGACCAGAGAATATTCATTGGTCAGCGCCTGCTGCAGGCCCTGTTCGCCGTCGTGGACAGCCTTCAGGCTGAATCCCTCCGCGGTTAGGTACTCCTGCACCAGCCCACACAACTCGACGTCGTCATCCACCACTAATACGTGTTCCATTCTCTTAATCATCTAACACCTTCGCCGCGCATCGCGGAGTAAAGATTTGTGATTTGTGAAATACGCTGTTGGCGGTTCGCTGTTCGCTCTTGGCTTTTCTCGAATCGCGAACTGATGAACAGCAACGAGCATCCCTGCGCCGCTTTACAAAACTTTACCGCGCTTGACCGACTCTTTACCTCTTATTTTCTTAAACTATGTTCTTATTTGGCTAGACGTTCGGGTGCACCCGGACCACAGCAAAATTCAGCGATCGTTAGCCGTTCCTTAAAGGAGTTCCAATGAAAGCAACTCGTACTCGCATTGTCTGTATGGGCGCCGCTCTGGTGCTTGCGGTTAGCCTCGCGGCCGCGCAAGGTCCTCATGGGCACGGTGGTCCCGAGGGCGACTTCGGCCATATGATGGGCTTTTTCTCCGACTATCTCGACCTCAGCAGCGCGCAGCAGGATCAGGTCAAGGCGATCTGGGAGAAAGAGAAGCCAACCCTCGAACCGCTAATGCAGCAGATGCATTCGAATCACGCCGCCATGCGCGCTCTCGAACAGAGCGGCCCGTTCGATGAAACCAAGACACGCGCCCTAGCGACAGCGAATGCCCAGACGCAAATCGAAATGGAAGTGCAGCACGCCCGCATCAAGGCGGAAATGATGCAGGTTCTCACCGCCGACCAGAAAACCAAGCTGGCTAACTTCGAAGCGAAACGCGAAGCCCGGATGAAAGAGCACGCTCCGCCTCCGCCGGCCGACTAAGTTCTCTCCGACCCGGGCTGGGAGTGGAACCTCCAACCTCCCTCCTTGCCCGGCCTTTTTACTCGGCCACATAAAGTGAGGAAGCCGAATGGAACGTCTGCTTTACTCCGGATTAATGTTCGCCGCCGGCATGCTCTCTGTCTGGACCGCTCTGCTGCTCACCTTCACCTTCGTCGTGCTCGCGCCCACGCCGAGAAAATCCTCATCGGGCGCTGCTACAATCTCATCTACCAAGGGACGCGAATCCCTGTCTCGCTCCCGAACCAAACTCCGCTCGACCTATGGTACCGAAGAATCTACGCCCGCTCGTTCCCTATCTCAAACCGTATCGTAGTGGCCTCATCTGGGGCGGAATCTGCGTTCTCTTCAATAACGGAGTCTGGATCCTTTTCCCGCAGGTCATACGGCGCGCGGTTAACGACCTGAATCACGGAGTTACGCGCCACAAACTTCTCATCTACGCCCTGCTCATCCTGGCTATCGCCCTGATCAAAGGTGTGTTCCAGTTTCTGACACGCTGGGTGGTTATCGGAATCTCGCGCGACATCGAGTTCGATCTCCGCAACGATCTCTTCGCCCACCTGGAGCGTCTCAGCTACTCCTATTACCAGAAGAATCGCACGGGCGACATCATGGCCCGCGCTACCAACGATCTGAACGCCGTTCGGATGCTGCTCGGCCCGGCGATCATGTACTCGGCGAATACCATCGTATTCACCGCCGGAGCCCTCGGCTTCATGCTAGCCATCAGCCCCAAGTTGACGATCTACGCTTTCCTGCCGCTGCCCATTACCAGCATTGTTATTCAATATTTCGGACGGCGCATTCACGAACGGTTCGAGCGCATCCAGGCCATGTTTTCGGATATCTCGGCGCGCGCGCAGGAAAATTTCTCGGGAGCGCGGGTGATTCGCGCCTACATTCAGGAGCAGGCGGAGATCGCCGCTTTCGAAAGCGCCAATCAGGAATACATACGCCGCAGTCTAGGGTTAGTCCGCCTGATGGGCATGCTGTGGCCGACGCTGGAACTTATGCTGGGCGCGGCTGTCGTCATTGTTTTATGGCTCGGCGGACGGGAAGTTCTGCAGGGCAAGATGAACGTCGGCGACTTCGTAGCCTTCAACACTTACATGGTGCAACTCACGTGGCCGGTCATCGCCCTGGGATGGGTCATCAACATCTTCCAGCGTGGCACCGCCAGTATGGTGCGTATTCAGGAAATCCTTTCCCAACAGCCCGAGATCGCGGATGAACCAGAGCAGGCTGCGAGCCATGAGCTACAAGTTACGGACGAACAGAGCGCTCTTAGCTCACAGCTCATGTCGCATGGCCTCATCGGTGAAATCGAGTTTCGCAATCTCAACTTCGCCTACAACGGCGTTTCCGTCCTCAAGGACATCAACCTGACTATCCCGGCGGGATCGAGCCTCGCCATTGTTGGCCCGACAGGGGCTGGCAAGACGACGCTGGTGAATCTCATCCCGCGCATCTACGACGCCACGCCCGGCGCGGTCCTCATCGACAAACACGCCATTCGCGAGTTCCCTCTCGATAGTCTTCGACGCGAGATTGGATTTGTGCCGCAGGAAACGTTCCTCTTCAGCGACACCATACGGGAAAACATCGCCTTCGGAGTCGCGCAGGAAAACGGCGAAGCCACCGACGCCGAGATTCGAGCCGCAGCGCAGGCCGCCAACATCGCAGACGATATCGAAGGGTTCCCGGAAGGCTACAACACGATGGTTGGCGAGCGCGGCATCACTCTCTCCGGGGGCCAAAAGCAGCGGACGGCCATTGCCCGCGCCCTGCTGCGCAGCCCGCGCATTCTGATCCTCGACGACGCACTTTCGAGCGTCGATACCCAGACTGAGGACAAGATCCTCAACCACCTCCGCGAAATCATGCGCGGACGCACTACGATTTTCATCTCCCACCGCGTCTCTACCGTACGCAACGCCGACTCGATCGCCGTCCTGCACCAGGGCAAGATCGTCGAACAGGGCACACACGACCAACTGATCGCCCGCAACGGCTACTACACCGATCTGTATAACAAGCAGTTGCTGGAAGAAGAGCTGGCGGAAGTTTAAACATCGGGCGATTGAAGGATCGAGTCATTGATCGGGTCATTGGGTCGTTGAAAATCGACCCTACTTCCCGCTCGATTTCGCCCTTCGATGATTCGACCGCTCAAGCACCCGATCGTCCGATGTAAAGTGACGTAAGTCACAACTGTTTACTAAGTTTTGACATTCGTACAACCCCGCGAAGAATAACTTGATCAGACAGGGAGAAGCAGGGATAATGCTTCGAGTTCCCCGAACAACTTCAGATGTACCACGGAGTAAACCATGCGACGTTCGCCTGCGGCGTGCTTGTCCTCGTCCCGATTTTCGCTCACCATTCTCTGCCTTGTGATTCTGTCGAGCGTGAGCTTTGCCGCATCGCCAGACCGAATCAGTGGTCCTATCGTTTCCAGCCAAACGGTGAAAGTCGGCGGTGCCATGCCTTTGCAAGCGCGCCATGCGACAGATGAGGGACGCGTCGACCCGTCTCTGACGATGAGCTACATCACTCTGCTGACAACCCCCTCGGCGGCTCAGCAAAAAGAGCTGAACGCTCTTTATCTCAGTCAGCAGAATCCGCACTCTGCTTCTTTTCGCAAGTGGCTCACACCGGAGCAGTATGCGGACCGGTTCGGCCTCAGCAACAATGACTTGAATAAGATCACGACCTGGCTTCAGTCGCAGGGATTCACGATTGTGCGTACGGCTCGCGGGCGCAACTTTGTGGTTTTCAGCGGCCCGGCCGCCCTCGTCGAAAGAGCATTCCAGACTGAGATCCATAGTTTTACGGCGAATGGCGAGACTCACTTCGCCAACGTCACCCCTGCATCGATTCCTGCGGCACTCTCCGGTATCGTCACAGGCTTTCACGGACTGAACAACTTCCGTCCAAAGTCCCAGGCGCAGCGTGGCAACCCGTCCTACACCTACCTGTACAAGGGCAACGATTATTACTTCGTAGCTCCTGGCGACATCACGGCCATGTACGACGTCAGCACGCTGCAAGGTTTGGACGGAACTGGGCAGTCACTCGCCGTCGTCGGGGAAACCGGAATTTATCAGAGCGACCTTACGAATTTCCGGCAGAATTTCGGGCTGTCGGCAATCAGTTGCACCACCAGCAGCGACGTAATCACATCCTGCAATACAAGCAATTTCAAATATGTACTCGTGAATGGCAGCGCTAACAGCATTAGTCTAAACGATTTGCCTGAATCCGACCTTGATCTTGAATGGTCGGGTGCCACAGCGCCCAAGGCCCAAGTGATCTTTGTGAATTCTACCGACCCCAACGGCGATGGAGTCTGGGATTCCTGGTACTACGCGGTCGACAATACGGTCGCCAAAGTCATCACCATGAGCTATACGGCTCCCTGCGAGTATGAGGAAGCGGTAACTCCCGACGGCGAAGGGACGATCAAGCCTAACGAAGGAACTTTTGCTTCCGATGAAGCGGAACTCCTGCAAGCCAACACGGAAGGCATCACTTTTCTCAATTCGGCGGGCGATACGGGGGCGGCGGAGTGTGACTACGGGAACAATTTCGCAATCTACGGCTATGCGGCTGCCTACCCGGCCAGCAGCCAGTACGTGACCGGAGTAGGAGGTACGTCGATACCGTCGATCTCCCCTAACGAGTACAGTTCGACCTACTGGAACTCATCGAACGGAACGGCTGGCGCTTCTGTAAAAGGCTACGTCCCGGAACAACCTTGGAACGATGCCCAGGAATTCGGCCTGATCTGTACTGCTAATCCATCGGATGGCTTTTGCACATTTTACGGAGTTACGGATTGGGAGACCGCGCAGGAAGCGGTCTCTAATGGCCAAAATGTAATTGGTATTTCGGCTGGGGGAGGCGGCGTCAGCAACTGCGTGACCCTTGACGCCAACGGTGTCTGCCTGAGCGGCTTCCCGCAGCCATCGTGGCAGTCGGGAATCAGCGCCAGCGCAATTAACCCCAGCGGCTTCGGGGTAACCAGCACTCCGGCTCGGTACTCGCCCGATATCTCTCTTCTGGCTTCTCCAAATTTCCCCGGCTACCTTACCTGTACACAGGAAGCTGCGCTCGGCGGGTCAGGCAGCGGCAGCACTTGCGACTCTCCGACCACGGGTATTTCCGACATGCTCGGCGCCTGTTTGGCGGGAACGAACGCTTGCTCGATCTTTGGCGGAACCTCCGTATCCAGCCCCGTTTTTGCTGGAATGGTGACGCTTCTCAACCAGTATCTCGATGTGAACGGTCTCGGCAACATTAACTCGACCCTTTACACCCTCGCCGCCGCGAACGCCACCAATCAGGCTTTCCACCCCGTGACGACCGCATCAACGGGCTCGTATTCAGACGGAGCCTTTTGTCAAGAAGGCTCGCCAGACTCGGGGCTTCCAGGGGACCCCTGGCCAGCCAGTCTACAGTGCCCCAGTTCGGGAGCGAACGCAGGCTTCCTGGGTTTCAACTCCTTTAATGCGGACCCAACCACCGGCTACAACCTCGTCACGGGCCTCGGTTCTGTCGACGCGGACAAGCTTGCAGTTGCCTGGAAGGCTAGTTTGCAGACCGGCTTTACCCTCGCGGCTCTTCCAACGTCGGTGTCGATTTCGCAAGGCGGGGCGGCGGGAACCAGCACGATTACCGTTACCGATTTGAACGGATTTACGGGCGCCGTCACTCTCGCAGCTTCGAACGTTCCTACGGGGGTTACGGCAACTTTCGGGACGAACCCGACAACTACAACGAGCATTCTCTCGCTGACGGCTAGCGGCTCCGCGACGCCAGGGACGACAACTATCACAATTACAGGAACCTCAGGCAGTTCGACTGCGACCACCACGGTTTCACTCACGGTTACGGCGGGGCCGAGTTTCTCCTTGTCGGCGAATCCGACGAGTTTGACGATTACTCCTACGCTGGCGGGCAAAACCAGCGTTATCACTGTGACGGATGCGGGTGGATTTACTGGCAACGTGACTCTTGCGGCAACTGGTTTGCCGACGGGCGTGACGGCGGCCTTTAGTCCGAATCCGACGGCCTCGACGAGCACGCTAACCCTGACGGCAGGTGCAGGAGCTTCTGCGGGAAATGCGACGGTGACGATCACCGGAACGTCGGGTGCGCTGACTGCGACTACTACGATCGCGCTCACAGTCACCCCGGCGCCAAGCTTCACGCTCGCGAGTTCGGGCGGAGTAACCCTCACACCGGGTATCACGAACTCGGGCACCAGCACGATCACGGTGACCGAACTGAACGGATTCACTGGGAATGTGACTCTTGCAGCCTCAGGCCTATCCAGCGGCGTGACGGCGGCGTTCAGCCCGAATCCGACCACCACGACGAGCACGCTCACGCTGACGGCGAACGGTACGGCGACGCCGGGAACGGTGACAGTCACGATCACCGGAACCTCGGGAGCGTTATCGGCTACGACTACGGTTGCGCTTACGGTGAATCAGAACTTCACTTTGTCAGCGCCGACGACTCCAGCAACAGTGCTCTCCGGAATATCGACGACCTCTACTTTCAACGTAACCGCCAACAACGGATCGACATTTACGACGCCTGTTACCTTCGCCTGCAACGGTCTTCCCGACGCGACGGTTAGTTGCTCGTTCAGTTCGATTGCGCAGGGTGCTACGTCGCCACAAGCGGTGACGGTCACGATTAAGACGACCGGTCCAAATACCGCTGGAGGAGTGAGGAATGAACGCCGTCGAGCTGACAACCGCTCTCCGTGGCTGCCGCTGTCGTTGCCTCTGGCTGGCATTGCCATGGCCGGCTTCGCGGGACGCAAGATGTCCAAGTACGGCATGATCGTGGCGCTTTGCGCTTCGCTCATGTTGATCGGATTGCTGGTCGCCTGCGGGACCAGCAGCAGTCCGAGCGTCGGGGTCAGCGTCAGCCCTTCGGCGTCGACTCTCTACCCGAATGACACAGCCGACAACTGGCCGCCTCAGACGGCGACCTTCACGGCCACCGTCACGAACAACAGCAATACCGCTGTGAATTGGACGGTGTCACCGTCAACCGCAGGAACGGTCACGTCGGGCGGCGTTTACACCGCACCCACGATCGCTGCCGGCCTGCCGACGAGCGCGACTATCACAGCGACGTCGCAAGCCGATACGACGAAGAGCGCGACAGCGACAGTGAACATCACTCCGTCCACCGTTCCGGGAGCGTATCCCCTCACGGTGACGGCAACGGAGGGTACGGTTACACACAACACGGCGTCGTTTACGCTGACGGCGGAGTGAGGTTAAGCAGCGAGTGATCTGCAACAGGGGCGCGGAGAAATTCCGCGCCCTTTCTTTTTTTTGGCCGGGCGGGATAGGACATTGCGAAATTAATGATGCCGATCCTTTGCGACAGAGGCGGAGCCACACCCCATCGGTAGACTCGGCAGTGAGAGGCCTCGTCGGCGAGTTTGACGCGACGGGAGGTAATAGCGTTCAACTTACGGTGCAGCTAAAGCTGCACTCTTTCAAAACAAGGTCCAGATCGGAGGGAGGTCTGAACTACAACTCCGGCCTTTTCCGCAAAGAGTGCCATCGTCAGCCCGCTAGTCGTCGTCC
>Ga0302320_10014564_pt1 | contig 16261 bp, 20 predicted proteins | sample Bog_T0_3_FD_202130 | JGI IMG/M metagenome (GOLD analysis project Ga0302320, IMG submission 202130) | Peat permafrost microbial communities from Stordalen Mire near Abisko, Sweden - Bog_T0_3 | ecosystem: Environmental > Terrestrial > Soil > Wetlands > Peat | place: Sweden: Abisko, Stordalen Mire... | reverse complement strand
GTGACCGTGCGGCTCCAGATGAGCCAGGGCTCGGTCCACCCGATTTTCAAGACAGAGTCGCCCGAACTGCGCCAGGCGATCGAACAAAACTGGGCCGGATTCCGCAGCGGCGCCAGCGAACGCGGGTTGGAAATCGCCACGCCCGTCTTTGAGTCGCCCGGGAGCGAAGGGGGCTTCAATGCATTCGCAAACCGCGATCAGTCCCAGCAATACGCCGGTGATCCTTCGGAAGCCGAAGGCCGGGAAACCTTGCCCAAGCCGGGCATTCAAGCCGCCGCCAAACAACCGGCGGCACAACCCTCAGCCGCCGCCCCGACGGGCAGCGGCGTCCAAGTCTACGCCTAATATGAGTGTCCCAGCCGTCACATCCGCCACCGCCGCCGGCACCCCAACGGCCGCCCAACTTGCCGCGCTCAACGCCACCACTGGAGCCGAGGGCGGCCAGACCACGCTGGGGGAAACTGATTTTCTGCAGCTCCTGACTGTCCAATTGCAAAACCAGGACCCGCTCCAACCGATGTCCGATACGCAATTCATATCGCAGATGGCGACCTTCTCCCAGCTATCCGCGCAGGATACGTTGAACACGAATTTCCAAGACTACAGCCAGGCACAGGCAATATCGAGCGCCCAGAACTACATTGGAAAGACCGTCACGGTCTCGGGCGCAGCCGAGGGCGTGGCGGCGGCGACCGGCACGGTAACCGGAGTGACGGTAAGCAGCGGTGCGCCGGAACTTACCATCAACGGGACCAGCTACTCGGTGTCGGACGTAACCGCCATCCAGCCGCCCGCGGCGGCGGACACAGCAGCTTCAACGGCAGCGACAACCCAGTCCACAACAAGCAACTAATCAACCCACCTATATCCACCTATGGCACTTATCGGATCATTAACCACGGGCGTCAGCGCCCTGGACAGCTTCGAACAGGGACTCGAAGTCATCGGGAACAACATCGCGAACGTCAACACGACCGGTTACAAGGATGAAACTGCGGACTATGCCGACAGCTTCAGCAATATCCTTCAGTCAGCGACCCCGGCATCATCAACCACGGGTGGAAACACGGGCACGAAGCAAATCGGCACGGGCGTAAAACTCGAGAGCGTGAATGGAAACTTTTCGCAGGGTACGTTGACCACCACCGGCAACAATACGGACCTGGGCGTTTCCGGGAGCGGCTTCTTCCTGGTAAGGGATCCGAGCAACGGGCAGGAATTTGTCACGCGCGACGGTTCGTTTCAATTGGATAGCCAGGGTTATCTCGTGACAAGCCAGGGATATCGCCTTCAAGGCCTTAACAACGGCTCGGCGAGCTATACGGCCACCGTGGACGCGAACGGCGCGTTGGTTTATACGCAGACGCCGACAGCTCCCAGCACACTGGGCGATGTCCAGATCAATTTCAATATCAGCATCGGCAACGGTCTCACAAATAATACCGGCGGCGCCTTTACGGACGCGCAGGTGACGGCGGGCGCCCCCGCCATGAATAACTTCACGGTGGATCAAAGCGGTAACATTGTGGAATCCCTCTCCAACGGCGATACCCTCGACCGCGGGCAGGTATTGCTGCAAAACTTTAGCGATCCGAACGCGCTGACCCGCCTGGGCAACAACCTCTATGGCAACACCGACGCCGCCGGACCTGAGGGCGGGGCCGGGATGACCGGAGCCAACAATTCGCCCGGCACCAACGGTCTGGGCAGCATCGAGGTGGGGACACTGGAAGGATCGAACGTCGATCTTAGTCAGGAATTCGCGAATCTCATTACCACGCAGCGCAGCTTCCAGGCCGCTTCCCGTGTGATTACCACTTCGGATTCGGTCCTCGATGAGATCATTCATCTGAAACAAAGCTAACCTGACTTTCTTATGCCCAAAGAAGAAACCGAGGCGCCACCGGCGCCGCCCGAGGCCAAGACATCGAGCCCGTGGCTGCCAGTTATTGCGGTCATCATCCTGACTCCCGTAATCTCCTTTGCGCTGACGCAGTATGTGCTGATCCCGCACATTCAAAGCAGTGTGGCGACACAGGAGGCCAAGGCCGATCCCGCAGACCCGAAGGGAGCGCCTGAAGCAAAGCCGGATGCGAAGAAGGACGCCAAGCCGACCTTTTCCTACCAGTTCGACGACGTCGTGGTGAACCTCTCCGGGGCGATGGGCACCCGGTACTTGAAAACCAGCTTCGCGATATTCAGTTCGAACCAGGACCTTCAAAAGATTGTTACGGAGAACAAGAGCCAACTCCTCGATGTAGCCCTCAATGTGCTCTCGAGCAAATCGATGGCGGACCTTGAAGCCCCCGGGTCGAAAAACCTCGTCCGCAACGATCTTATCACGAACTTCAACCAGGCGCTCAGCAGTGACGTTGTTGAGCAGATTTACTTCTCGGAATTCGTCGTACAATGACCGGCGAGGAGGTCGAACCCCAGGAGATGGACGCCTCGGCGATGCCGATTTACGCGTCCGATGGCAGGCGCATCGAGGCCGATGTGAACCGTGCGGCGATTGAAACCTATAATTTCCGCAACCCGGGGTTTTTGAGACAAGGCGACTTGCGGCAGCTCGAGCTATTGCACCAAAAGTTTGTCGAGCATCTCTCGGCGCGGCTCTCAACCTTTCTGAGGATGGAGTGCATCGTGAAGATGTTGAAGTTCGGAAGCTCGACGTTCAGCGGGTTCACGGAAACGATGAAAGGGACGACTCATGTTACCCTGTTTCAGGTTGAATTTCTGCGCGGAATCGGGATCCTGGATATAAGTCTCCCGCTCAGTCTGGCAATCTCGGACCGGATCCTGGGCGGCAAGGGCCGCTTGAGCGATTCAAGCCGCAGCCTGACGGAGATCGAGATCGCGCTTCTCGAGGACGTGGCGCAACTCATCCTTGTCGAGTGGACGCACCAATGGCCGGAGCAGGAGGTAAGCTTCACTCCCAGCATCATGGGCCACGACACGAGCGGCAGGTTTCTGCAGACCGCGGAGGCGGACGTTGTCCATGTGACGGTCCAAATGGAGGTCGTGCTTGGCGAGTGCATCGGCCAAATGCAAATGGGCATTCCCTTCGCGATGGTGGAGCCGATTGTAAAGCTCATGGCGGTGGCCCGACTCAAAGGCGGGGACGCCAAGACCCGCTCCATCGAATGGCGGAAGCCGTTCAATTCCATCAATGTGCCTATTATCGCGGAATGGGTGGTCAAGGATATGTCGATTCACGAAGTAATCCAGCTGCGGCCTGGCGACGTACTCGAAATGGACCGGAATCTGATCGCGCGGACCAATATCAGGCTGTCGAATACGACTGGTTTTATAGGCACCGCGGGCGTCGAAGATGGACGCGTGGCGGTGCAACTTACACAACGAAAGACTCAGGAGTAATGCCAATGCCGAACCTAACCCAAGACGACCGTCTCAATATAGTGCTGGACGTGAAAGTGCAGCTTACCGTCCGGTTGGGCTCGTGCCAGCTGCCCATGCGGGACGTGCTCGAGCTGAGCCCCGGAGCAATCATTCAACTTAGCCAGCGCGCGAGCGACGCAGTGGGACTCTATGTCAACGACAAGCTGATCGCGCTGGGCGAGGTGGTGGTGCTCGAGGAGAACTTTGGGATCAAGATTACCGAGTTGATTGGAGACAAGACGTGACCGCGAGGCGCGGCAGTGTCCTGGCCGCTTTTCTATGGCTCGGGCAGTGCGCGGCCTGGGGGCAAGCCGCATCGCCCGCGGCCTCTGCGGCGCCCTTCCCGTCTTACGGATCGGAGGGGATGCTTCAGATCATGCTCTATTTCTTTCTGATCGTCGCGTTGCTTGTGGGCGGGCTTTATTTGACCCGGAGCGGGTTTGGCATTCTGGCTCGGAAAAACAAGGGCGACCGGAAGCTGGTGATTAGCGAGACTCGCACGCTGGGCAACCGCCAGTTCCTCGTTGTCGCCGAGTACGAGAATCGCAAGATGCTCCTGGGGGTATGCCCGGGCAGGATCGACTATCTATCCACGCTTTCAGGCGGGAGTGACGATCCGTTTTCAAACGAACTGCGGGAGAAGATGGAATGAGGCTGCTGCTCGTTCTTGCGTTGCTGGCATCCTTTGCGTCTTCCGCCATGGCGCAACAGCCCGCCACTCCGGCGGCTCCAGTCGCTTCAGCCGCACCCGCCGCACTGGCGGCGGTTCCATTTTCGATCAGTGTGGGCGGCGGAGCCGAGCAAGGGAATGTTTCGACCGCGATTCAGATCATGGTGATGATGACGGTGCTGACGCTCGCTCCGTCGATTCTGATGCTGATGACCAGCTTTACCCGGATCGTGATCGTACTCGGCTTCGTGAGGACAGCGCTCGGCGTGCAAAACGCCCCATCCAACCAGATCATCATCGGCCTCGCGCTGTTCCTGACGATTTTCATTATGGCGCCGATTGGAAATCGCATCAACGCCGACGCGATCCAGCCATATATGGCCAAGACGATCACCGCGGCCCAGGCTTATGACAAAGCTGCGGCGCCGTTGAAGCAATTTATGCTGCGGCAAACCCGGCCGAGCGAGATTGACTTCTTTCTCGGGGTATCGGGCGCGGGACCGACCAAGATCAATGACTTATCGATGGCCACCGTGATCCCGGCATTCGTGGTGAGCGAGTTGCGCACCGCGTTTCAGATGGGTTTCCTGATATTCATCCCGTTCCTGATTATCGACTTCATTGTCTCCTCGGCGCTCATGTCGATGGGAATGATGATGATGCCGCCCACCATGATCGCGATGCCCTTCAAGCTGCTCTTGTTCGTCCTGGTGGACGGATGGCACCTGGTTATCCGTTCGCTCGTGGAAAGCTTTGGTTTATGAATGCCGAACAGGCTATCGATATCCTCCACTCGCTGGTGCTCACGGCGCTTGTGGTAATTTGCCCGTTGCTGGTCACGGCGATGGTCATCGGCGTGCTCGTGAGCCTCCTGCAATCGGTCACAAGCATCCAGGAGCACTCGATGACGTTCGTGCCAAAGATGGTCGGCGTTGTGCTGGTCCTTGTTTTCAGCGCGCCCTGGATGTTGCGAACGCTGATGCAGTTTACGATCGCGTTTCTTTCGAGGCTTCCGGAAATGGTGCGATGAGTTATGGCGCCATTCTACGATTGGATGCTGCTTTTTGTGCGCGCCGGGGGTCTCATCGCCCTGATGCCGGCGCTCTCTGCGGCTCCGGTTCCCGTTCAAATGCGCGTGGCCATCGCGGGGTTTCTCGCGTGCGCGGTGAGCGGAGTGGTCCACGTGCATGGGGTGCCGCCGCCGGATGTCGCCGGCCTGGTGATCGTTATCGTCCATGAGTTGCTGATAGGATTGCTGATGGGATTTGGATCCCGGCTGATTTTCTACGCGGTGGAGTTCGCCGGCCAATTGATGTCCACGGAGATGGGGATGACCATGAGCTCCCATATGGACCCGATCTCTCGGAATACCAGCGCTCCGGCGGGAACGTTGCTCTACTATCTGGCGACTCTCCTGTTCTTCGTTTCCGGCTGTCATCATGCGGTGGTGCTCGCATTCATACGGAGCTTCGATGTCGCGCCGCTGGGGGTGCCCGCATTTTCACGGAACGTGGCGGAACTCTTTGTCATTCAGACCGGCAATATTTTCCTTGTGGCTCTCCAAATGGCCGCGCCGCTGATGGCCGTGAATTTCATTGTTACATTTACTTTCGCCATATTGGGCAAAGCGGCGTCCGGGATGAATGTGTTTTCCGAGAGCTTTTCGGTTCGAATTCTGGCGGGGTTGAGCGTGCTCGGCCTGACGCTCGGACTGACGGCACAGATAGTGCTAAGCCATCTGCGCGAGGTTCCGGAGCTGATGCTCCGGCTCATCCCATAACTCCCGCCCAGCGATGTCCGACAAAGGTTTACAGACCGAGCAGCCCACGGAAAAAAAGATGCGCGACGCCGTTGCGGAAGGGAACTTCGCGAAGACGCCGGACATTCAAACCGTGTTCGTGCTCCTGGCGGCTTTTGGAGTCGTGTCATTCTACGGGCGCGAGCAGACGCAGGCGGTTGCGTCGATCGCGGTGGGTATTTTTGCCGGGCTCGCGCGTTACCAGATCACCGTGGCAGCCATTCCCGACTGGGCGGTGCTTTCCGGCCAAACCATGCTTGGCTTCGTCCTGCCGATGTGCGTGACCTGCAGCCTGGCAGGGATAGTGGGCTGCGGTTTGCAAAGCCGTTTCCAGCTTTCTCCCAAGGTGCTCGAGCTCAAGTTTTCCCGGATCAACCCGATGAACGGATTCCAGCGCATCTTTTCGGGACAGGCGTGGGTTAAACTGGGCACTGACGCGCTCAAGCTCGGCCTCATAGGCACGATCCTGTGGCAGGCGCTGAAGGGGATATTGAGCGATCCGTTGTTCTATACGCCGGTTGCTCCCAACAGGCTCGGTACCTTCATCGAGTCGAGTTTCATGACCCTGCTGGGCCGATGCATCCTGGCCCTGGGAGGCATTGCCGCGATCAACTTCATTTATCAGCAGCGCCGGGTCAAATCGGACCTGATGATGACCAAGCACGAAGTGAAGGAAGAGAATCGCCAGATGGAAGGCGATCCCCGCTTGCGCGGCGTGCGGCGGCAGATGGCGCGCCGGCTGTTACAGAAACAAATGCTCAGCGCCGTGCCGACCGCGGACGTGGTGGTAACCAATCCGACCCACTTCGCCGTGGCATTGGCCTATCGGCGGGGAGCGGACAAGGCGCCGGTCGTACTGGCCAAAGGCGAACGTATGTTCGCCCAGCGGATCAAAGCCATCGCCGCGGCGCACGAAGTGCCGATGGTCGAGAACAAACCGGTTGCCAGAATGCTTTTCAAGTACGGAAAGGTCGGCAAACCGATCCCCGCGCAAATGTACAAGGCCGTCGCGGAGATACTCGCCTTCGTTTACAAGACGCACCGCTATTACTTCTACCGGCTTAAGGCGCGCCGGGCTTCCGCATAACCCATGTCCGCCTCCAGCATAACTCCCAGGTCCGTGATCGACGCTCTGAAGAAGGGCGACCTCATTTTCGTATTCGCGCTGTTTGGCACGGTGGTGTTGCTGGTGCTCCCTGTCCCGGCGATCGTACTGGATTTTCTGCTCGCGGCGAGCATCGGCATCTCTCTTTTGATGCTGTTGATCATCATCTATGTAAAGGACCCGCCCGAGTTTTCCGGATTTCCGACGCTGCTGCTTGCGGTGACGCTCTATCGGCTGTCGCTGAACGTGGCATCGACCCGGCTGATCCTGGTCGAAGGCCATGCGGGAAATATCATCGATGCATTCGGCCACTTTGTCGTCCGGGGCAACTATGTCGTCGGCGCCGTGGTCTTCCTGATCCTGATCGTAATCAATTTCATGGTGATTACCAAGGGCGCGGGGCGCATCGCCGAAGTGGCGGCAAGATTCACGTTGGACGCGATGCCCGGCAAACAGATGGCAATCGATGCCGAAATGAACGCCGGCATCATTGACGAAGCGACCGCCTCGCTGCGCCGCCGGAAGGTGCAGGCCGAAGCGGACTTTTACGGAGCAATGGACGGCGCCAGCAAGTTCGTCCGCGGCGATGCGATAGCAGGCATCATGATCACGATGATCAATATCGTCGGCGGTTTCGTCATCGGCATTTTGCAAAAGGGATTGCCGGTTGTCGAAGCGCTGCAGAAGTACACTCTGCTTTCGATTGGCGACGGCTTGGTGGCGCAGGTGCCCGCGTTGATTGTGAGCGTGGCCGCCGGCATCCTGGTCACGCGCGCTTCGGGCGATTCCAACCTTGGCTCCCATATCTCGGAACAACTTACTCTTTATCCGCGGGCTATCGGGGTCGCTTCCGCAATGCTCTTCGCTTTCGGGTTGATTCCCGGGATGCCGATGCTGCCGTTCTTCGTCCTTGGCGCCGCGGCGGCGTTTACCGCCCGGAAGCTGAAGAAATCCCGCCCTGCCAAGGCCGCGACAAAAGCGGGGGATGCTCCCGCCGGCGGCAGGAAGGGCGCGCCCGCTGCGGCCGAGAAGCCGAAACCGGTGGCCGCGGATTTCGAGAAGCTGATCGACATCGACGTATTCTCGATCGAACTGGGACATGGCCTGTTGAAACTCGCCGAGCAGAAGCAAGGCGGCAATCTGCTGGACCGGGTGACGGGCGTGCGAAAGACATTCGCCCGCGAGATGGGCATGATCGTTCCGCCAATTGCCATCCGGGACAACCTCGAACTGGGTGCGAACGAATACCGCTTCCTGCTGCGCAACAAGCAGGTCGCGCGCGGCCAGATACTTTCAAATCTCTGGCTGGCAATGAATGTTACGAACAGTCCGGTCAAATTACAGGGGGTCGCGACGGTCGAGCCGGTCTTCGGGCTCAATGCGACATGGATCGGCCAGGAGGAAAGGCGGAATGCGGAAATCAACGGTTACACCGTTGTGGATCCGGCCTCGGTTTTGATCACCCACTTATCCGAATGCATCAAGCGTTTTTCCAACCTGATTCTCGGCCGCCAGGATGTTCAGGCGTTGATCGATCATCTGAAGGAAAAGAATGCGACGCTGATCAATGAACTCATCCCGGACCTGGTCAATGTGGGCATCGTTCAACGCGTGCTCCAGAACCTGCTGAAGGAAGGGATCTCGATCAAGAACCTTGGCGTAATCATGGAATGCATCGCCGATTACGCGCCGGTTTCGAAGAATCCGGACGATCTTTCGGAACAGGTTCGGAGGCGGCTGGGAACCTATTTTGTCAGCGAATTCGAGACGGACCCCGGTCTTATCAAGGCCATCACGCTCGATCCGCGGCTCGAGCAGTTGATGATTACCAAGGTTCAGCGGACGCAGTACGACGTGGGCCTGATGATCGATCCGCATCTGGCCCAGCACGTATTGACCGAACTGACCCGGCGGATGACCGTCATGGCGGACCAGGGCCTGACTCCCATCGTCATAGTCAGCGCCGAGTTGCGGCTGGCGTTCAAGCGCTTCTTCGAGCCGTCGCTGACCAAGATGGTGGTGCTCTCCTACCAGGAATTGCCGGCCCAAACGGAGATTCAGAATTTCGCGATAATTTTGCTGCCGCAAGCCGTGCAACGCCCGGTTGAAAGCGCGGCTGCCTGAGTAAGAAAAGTATGATTGCCACGGAAAACACCGCCGATGCCAGATACAAGTTCGTCGTAAGTTCGGCGGACGAAGCTGTAAGTGTGCTGCGCGAGCGGCTCGGGGAGAACGCGAAGGTTATATCGGTCCGCCAGATCGAAGGGGCGGGCCTTGCGCGCTTTCTTCGCGCGCCGAAGCTGGAAGTTATCGCAAGGGTGGAAGTTCCCGCGCCGGCACAGGAGTTCGAAGAGCCCAGGATCGAGGAGCCCGTGGCCGATCTTGCACAGGTTCCCGCCGCGCCGGTGGACGAAAAGACGGAGAGTCTTCCGGTGGACGAGAGGCTGGGCCAGATCCTGTTGCGAGCCGGCTTCAACGAGGGGACGGTCGGCCGCATCCGTTCGCTCTCCGCCTGGGAGAGGCTGCTCAAAGCGCCGCTGGGCACGGCGCTCACCGAGGTCGCGATAATGCTGCGCGGGGAGTATATGAGGGGCGCGAGGAAGCCGCTGGATAATAGCGTCGCATTTATCGGCACGCCGGGGACCGGGAAAACCACGGCGCTTTGCAAGCGGCTTGTAACCGAGGTGTTCTTCCACAATCGGCGCGCCCGGGTACTCAAACTCGATCTGGACCGGCCCAATCCCAATGACGCGCTGTCCGCCTTCTGCGAAGCGATGGGGGTGCCGCTTGGACGGGACTCCGCCGATGCGCTGGAAGGAAATCGCGACGAGAGGCTCTACATCGACTTTCCGGGCATCTCGGCGGACAACCGCGCGGAGATCAACGAAGTTTCGCAGGCGCTGGATCAGCATCGTGTAACGGGCCGGGTGCTCGTTGTGAATGCAGCCTATGACGCGGAGTTGATCAAGCGCGCCTATGCTTTCGGAGAAGAGCTTTCGGCGACACACGTCGTATTTACCCACCTCGATGAGTTGATCCACTGGGGGAAGCTCTGGGAATTTGTGCTTGGCCATCGATTGCAGCCGTTGTTCCTGAGCGCCGGCCAGAACCTGGCGGGTGACTTTTCCGAGCAAGTATTCGATTCAATTATGGAACGCACATTTCCCGCAACAGGTGCAAATCCTGCTAAAACCGAGATCGCCACATGAAATACTTTCAACTTATCGGTGGCTTTTGCGGATTTGTCCTTGCGCTGGCCAGCAGCCTCTCCGCGGGCAATGAAGTCGCGATTGCGCTGCGCGACGGAGCAGTGGGCTGCCTTTGCGGCGCTTTGCTTATGCGTGGATTCCATACCGTGCTCGCCTGGAGCGTGCATGATTTTGCCGTCGAACGAACGCGTCGCCGGGACGAAGCGGAAAAACAGATGGAGGCACGATAGATGGAAAATCCGTCCGCAGTATTAAGCAAGGTCGGCGCCCGCGCCTGGAGGGCCTACAACGGCGAAGCCTCCGAGGGATGCGAAGAGGACTTTGTGGAAAAGCATCTGCCTCTCGTAAAGACCGTGGTAAGCCGGATGCGGGTCACGCTTCCCACCACGCTGGACCTCGACGATCTCTATAGCGTCGGCGTCACCGGCCTGATGTCCGCGGCAAAGCGTTACGATCCCTGCCGGAACTCGACATTTACCGCTTTCGCTTCGCAACATATTCGCGGGGCCATCCTGGACGAGTTGCGCCGGATGGATTGCATGTCCCGCGGCTCGCGCGAGAAGGCGCATAAATTGACCGACGCCATCAACAGGGTGGAACAACGGATGCAGCGAGCGGCCACCGCGCTCGAGATAAGCGAGGAGCTGGGAGTCTCCGAAGCAGAGTACGAGAGTTTGCTCGAAGAGGCTGCTCCCATCAGCTTCCTGCCGCTCGACGGGGAGACCTACTCGGATAGCTCGGAGGATGTCCGCCTGCACGAAATCATCCCGGACGACTCGCAGCCTACCGCCAGCGCCGAGTTGGAAAAGAAGGAGCTGCTGCAATTGGTTATCGACCGCATCCAGGAACTGCCGGACATGCCCAGGAAGATCCTGGCGATGTATTATTTCGAAGACCTCCGGCTTTCGGAGATCGCGGCCGCGTTCGGGCTTACCGAAGGCCGCATTTCGCAAATTCACACGCAAACGGTTCTGGCCCTGCGCGGCTTTGTCGCAAGAGCCACTTCTTCCACAACACGATGCTCCTGATCATTGGTTTCATCATCGTGTTGGGCGCGACGCTTGGCGGGTTTATGCTCGCGGGCGGGCAGCCGCTCGTGCTGATGCACGTGTCGGAGTTCGTCGTGATCGGGGGTATTGCAATCGGCGTTCTGGTCATCTCGAGCCCGATGCAAACCATTAAGGCTATCGTCACCAAGACGCTCGAGGCGATCAAAGGCGGCGGAGCGAAAAAGACGGATTACGTCGACCTGCTGAAACTCCTCTACGAGACCTTTGTCCTGGCCCGGCGCAATGGATTGATCGCGCTCGAGGATCACGTCCTCGAGCCGGCCAACAGTCCGCTTTTCAAGAAGTACCCCTCCTTCTTGAACAACAAGGAGCGCGTCGCATTTCTCTGCAACGCTTTGCGCCCCTTGATCGATGGACGCATCAAGCCCGAACAGCTTGAAGGTCTGATGCGCTCGGAACTTAACGCCAAGGAAGAGGAAGCCGAGGCTCCCATCCACATCCTGCAACTCATCGGGGATTCGCTGCCTGGGATTGGGATTATCGCGGCGGTTTTGGGCATCATCAATACCATGGCGGCCATCGCCGATGGGCCGGCAAAGGTGGGTGAGCGCGTTGCGGCGGCCTTGACGGGCACGTTCCTCGGCATTCTGGGCGCCTACGGATTTGTGAACCCGCTTACAATCCGCATCAAGGTGAACAATGCCGCCGACATTCAGTATTTCAGCAGCATATTGAAGGGGCTTGCGGGTTTCGCCAACGGCATGGCGCCTGTCATGGCCGTCGAAGTCGCCCGCCGCTGCCTGGACCCGAGCGTCCAGCCCGAAGCCGATGAATTGGAGAAGATGCTGAAAGCCCTGAACACGGCGGCTCCCAAGTAACCATGGCAAAGAAGGAAGCTCATCACGGAGGCGCCTGGAAAGTAGCCTACGCGGACTTCGTGACCGCGATGATGGCGCTCTTCATGGTTCTATGGATCAGCGCCCAGGATAAGCAAATCCTGCTGGCCACCTCGCAATATTTCAAGCAGCCGTTCAACGCCCTTACCGATAAGTCCGTGGGCGTCATGCGCGGCAAGGAAGGAGGCTCGGAGGGAAAGGACAAGAACAGCGAAACCGCGACGGCGGCAAACCTCGCGTTTCTCAACGCGCTTGCCAAGGAACTCAACCGGATGCTGAATATCTCCGATGCGGTCCAACAGGAGGACCCGGTGGCCGTGGAAGTTACTTCGGACGGATTGAAAGTGACGGTGTACGACCGCATCAAGCGGCCGATTTTCGAGAAGAATACGGCTAAGTTTACCGAGTGGGGCCGTTTTGTGATGCAAAACCTGGCATGGATCGTCGATCACAATAAGTTCAAAGCGACTATCGACGGGCATGCGGCTATGGGAACGGTGCTGCCTGACGCAAATTACGGATTATGGGACCTGACCGCGGATCGCGCGAACGCGGCGCGGCGATTGCTAGAGCAATATGCCGTCGAGCCGTCAAAGATCGCGCGGGTCGCCGGGTTTGCCGATACGCAGCCGTTGCCCAATATCTCGCCCAGAGCGGAGGCCAACCAGCGCATCACGGTGAGCTTGTCGATCAGCAATACCCCTCCTCCTCCACCCTCAAGCAACGCTTATACAGAGTCCTATGAATAGCTTCCTCGAAAATCGCCCCCTCGTCGGCCGCAAGGATGTCGTGACAACCTCAGTGCAACCGGAGCCGGGCTTCCAGCCATTATTCTCCCCGAACGCACCGCTGAGGGCGCAGGCCGAAACGATGCCGGCCGCCGAGAAAGAGACGGAAGCATCCCCGCGAATCGAACTGGTTCAAAACGGCGGAAAGCTCGAGCGGATCATCGTGACGTGCACGTGCTGCAATCGTATTGAATTGCAGTGCCAGTATTAGGGTGGTTTGACCAAAGCTGTAGCCGTTTTTGAAGCGGCGTTCACCCCCGCCTGGGCCACCGGCCCAGGGCTACACTAAGACTTAAACCAAGTTGGATCAGACAGGGGCGAAACGGGCGGCATCCGGCACTTTCTGCCCGGCAAAAATAGCACAATCGGATTTCTCGGCCGGCGCGTGAAATCAGTTCATTCCCGCAGATGACAGATGGCATAGTCATTGCTTAGCACGAGCCGCGATGGAAGTCGGCATATATACAGGAGCTGCCTCGATGGCGGCATTCGAAAAATGGCAGGAAGCCATTTCACAAAATATTGCCGACAGTTCGGTGCCCGGATTCAAGAAAACCGAGATTTCATTCGCCACGATGGACAGCAATCTGACGGCGCTCCAGCAGGGACAAAGCTCGTCGGACCTCATCCACGGGTCGATGCCCGTGGCGACTCCGAACATCAGTTTTTCGCAAGGGCAGTTGAGCCACTCGGACAATGAATTGGACTTTGCAATCCAGGGCAAAGGGTTCTTCCAGGTACAGCAGCCGAATGGAACAATGGCTTACACCAGGAATGGCCAGTTTCACCTAAGCCCCGACAAGACGCTCGTGACCAAGGATGGGCTGACGGTGCAGGGCGAGGGCGGCCCCATCACCTTCAAAACCGGATCCGGTCCGATCGCGATCAATGCGGACGGGATGATCACCCAGCAGGACCAGCAGATCACCAAACTGCCGGCGTACGATTTTTCGGATCCATCAAAGCTCCGCCGCGTGGGTGACGGAATGGTGGCGCCCAACGATGCGAGCACCTCCGCGCAACGGCTGGACCACCCTCAAATCCTCAACAAATTCCTGGAGGACAGCAATGTCTCGCCGCTCAACGAGATGGTGAGCCTCGTAAGTGTCTCCCGCGCTTACGAAGCAAGCCAGAAGGTGATTCAAACCGCGGATGACAACGAAGACAAGGCGATCCAGACCTTCGGGACTACCTCGAGCTAATAACTTATGATCCAATCATTGTACTCCGGCGCCACGGGAATGGAGGCCCAGCAAATGAACCTGGACACCATCGCGAACAACCTCGCGAATGCGAACACCAACGGATTCAAGAGGAGCCAGATTGAATTTCAGGATATGCTTTACACGAGGTCGCGGGCCGCGGGCGCGGATGCCGGAGCCGGTACTTTGGTGCCAACGGGCGTGGAAGTCGGCAATGGCAGCCGGGTAGTATCCACGACGAAGATATTCTCGCAGGGCCAGCTTACGCAGACCGGGGGAAACTGGGACATCGCCATCAACGGAGACGGCTTTCTGCAAGTGCAGCAGGCGGACGGCACTACTGCTTATACGCGAGATGGCTCGCTAAAAGTGGACAACGGCGGCCACATCGTCACGGGCGACGGGTTGCCAGTAACGGGATTCCAGGCCGTGCCGCCCGGCACGACTTCGGTATCCATCGCGCCGAACGGCCAGGTTTCAACGCAGGGTCCCAGCGGGACGCAAACTTATCAAATCCAGCTAGCTCGTTTCGCGAATCCCGGTGGCTTGATCAGTCTCGGGGGGAATATTTACCAGGAGTCGCCCGCGAGCGGCACGGCGGAAACCGGGGCGCCGGCGACCAACGGATACGGCTCGATCGTCCAGGGATCGCTCGAGACCTCGAACGTTAACATTGTCGAAGAGATGGTAAACATGATCCAGGCCCAGCGCGCTTACGAGATCAACTCGAAGGCGGTGCAGACCTCGGACGAGATGCTTCAGAAAATCGGGGACATGAAACGATGAAGACCCTGGGCTTGATTGTGTTCGCCGTACTTTGGACGTGGGTTGCGAGGGCGCAACTCGACCATATCCTGGCGCCCGTGCCGGTCGAACTCGCAGAGGCGAAGCCGGCGCAGATGGCCGCCGGGCCTGCCGGCAGCGTGCCGGCCGCACAGAGTTTGCGCGTTTTCACCAGCGACGATCTTCTTACCGAACTGCAGACGCAGCTCGCCTCTTATTTTGGACTCAAGGGGGATCTGAAACTAAGCCTTAACCGCGCGTGGAATCCCATCCAGGCGCCCGGGAAAGACTTTAATTTCACTGTTACAGACTATCCGCCCGAGGGAATAACCGGATCATTCGCATTGAAGTTCAAGATTGAAGCGGCCGGGGCGGAGGTGGGCGAGTGGCAGGTTCAGGTCCGGGCGCAACTTTGGCAGTCGGTATGGGTAAGCCAGGGCCGGCTGGAACGCGGCCAGGCGCTGGATAAGACGATGCTTAACGCGGAAAAGATAGACGTGCTGCGGGAGAAACAAACCTATCTGTCCGACGAAACGGATCCCGACGGGTACGACGTTGCGCAAGGCATCGGGCCCGGCCTGCCGATCGCCAAACAGGACGTGGTCGAGCGCCCGGTCATTCACAGGGGCGACGTAGTCGACGTGATAGCCAGCCAGGGGATGCTCGATATCCACATGAAGGCGCTAGCCCTCGAGGACGGCGGTCTGAATGGGTTGATCAAGATGCGCAACCTCGACAGTACCAAACAATTTAGCGCCCAAATCATCAATGAAAACCAGGTCAAAGTTCATTTCTAGAGCCGCGTGTCCGCTGTTGTGGCTGCTGCTTATGGCCACCGTCCAAGCCGGCTCGCTCTGGCGCGAAGGCGTAACCGACGAGCGCGGCATGTTTGCCGACAAACGCGCCAAGCGGGTGGGAGATATCCTGACCGTCGTGGTCAATGAAAACGTGGGAATGACCAATTCGCTCAATTTGACCACGGCCAAGCAAAACAGCTCGGGAAACGCCGGCATCGAAGGCATCGCGAGCAATGTGGTCAACCAGTTCATTACGAACCTGCCCGGCACATTGCTGGGCAAGAAGATTCAACAGAAGGCGGCCGGCGCCGGCGCCGTGCTGCCGACTGTGCCGACGCTCTCGGTCAATGGGACCAACAGCTTCACCGGGGGCGGCACGATCACGAATAACCAGACCATTACCGGGCGCGCCGCGGTGCAGGTGACCGACGTGCTGCCGAATGGAAACCTGATCATCGAAGGACTGCGTGAAATAACATTCTCGAAAGAGCGCCAATTCGCGTCGTTGCACGGGGTGGTGCGGCCGTACGACATCCAGCCCGATAACACGGTGGATTCCACTAACATAGCCGGCGCGCAGGTCCAGATCATATCGGAGGGGTCG
>Ga0302320_10014563_pt1 | contig 16262 bp, 11 predicted proteins | sample Bog_T0_3_FD_202130 | JGI IMG/M metagenome (GOLD analysis project Ga0302320, IMG submission 202130) | Peat permafrost microbial communities from Stordalen Mire near Abisko, Sweden - Bog_T0_3 | ecosystem: Environmental > Terrestrial > Soil > Wetlands > Peat | place: Sweden: Abisko, Stordalen Mire... | reverse complement strand
CATCCCTGGCTACCTCCTTTACCCGAATTGAAACCGCTCGGCCTCCGGCCGAGCAAAACCTCCCCCCTAATGTTAAACAACCGTCAATCACTTCGCAAAGTGCAACTTGCACGCCCCACCCTACAGGCTGCTATTTCGGTCCAGAGCGATTCCTGGTACCATTGCCGCACGCCAAGGAGGGCTGCAATGAGGGTTTTGGCCCTGATCGAAAGTGCCGGCCACGTCTGCTATCGTTACCGGCTCAATGCGCTGGCTTGGGACCTCGCCCAAGAGGGGCTGTTTTTGGAGGCCCGGCCGTTTGGCAAGGGCTTGGCCAGAATCGCCGATCTGCTGGCGGCGCGCCGGGCCGAGATCGTCATTCTGCAACGCAAGTTGTTGCCGGCATGGCAGTTAGCCCTCTTGCGCCGGATGGCAAAATGCCTAGTTTACGACGTCGACGACGCCCTGTTCCGCCGCGATAGCTTCAGCAGCAAGCCGCAACACAGCACCGACCGGCTGGGCCGCTTCCGCAGTACGGTCCGTGCCGCCGACGCGGTTCTGGCAGGAAACGACTATCTTGCCCAGTTCGCCTCGGTTTTCACCCATCCCAATCGAGTGCATCTCGTGCCTACTAGTCTCGATCCGGGCTGGTATCCCACGGCGATCCACGAGCGGATCGGTTCTCAGGTACGACTGGCCTGGATCGGACAATCGGCCATGCTTCCCTCGCTTGCTGCCAGTCGCGAACGCCTGACGGCGATCAGCCGGCGGCTGCCCGATGTGACGCTATGGGTGATTTGCGATGCCCTGCCGAATATCGCCGGGCTGCGGTGCGAACTACGCCCTTGGACGACCGATACGGAAACCGGCGAGTTGGCCGCGGCGGACATCGGCATAAGCTGGCTCTGCAATGATCTTTGGAGCCTGGGCAAGTGCGGTCTGAAAGTCCTGCAATACATGGCTGCCGGACTCCCTGTCGTAGCGAATCCGGTGGGAATCCACCGCAAGCTGGTGGTCCCCGGCGAGACGGGCTTCCTGGCCGAAACGCCCGACGAATGGGCCGACGCGGTGTCGCGTTTGGCCGAGGATCCCGTGTTGCGAAGCCGCATGGGCACCGCCGCGCGGCGGCGAGTCGAGGCCGAGTTCAACGTGTGCCGCTTGGGGCCGCAGCTAGCCGGACTTCTGCGGAACCTGGTTGGTCGCCACGAAGCGACACATCCCAAGGTTTCTGCAAGCGACACTTGCCATTTTGAGCCGACAAGCGGAAAATGGGCAAGATAGTGACTGCTCCAAGCATCCATATCCGACCGTTCCGCAATTTCGATCCGCCCGAACTGATCGCCATCTGGCAAAGCCGGCAGGGATTGTCGGGCTTGAACCCGATGGTCACGGTGGAAGCATTCGATCAATTCGTGCTGGGCAAGCCCTATTTCGATCCGGCGGGTCTGCTCGTGGCCGAAGATGGCCAACGGCTGCTCGGGTTCGCCCATGCCGCCTTCGGGGCCAACGACGCGGAGGATGCGATCTCCACCGAATTGGGCACGACCTGTATGCTCGTGGTGCGGTCCGACTGCGACGAGGCCCAGGTTGCGGCGGGATTATTGGAACGATCCGAAGCCTATCTCCGCCAGCGAGGCGCCAAGGTGATTTACGGCGGCGGCATTCGCCCGCTCAATGGGTTCTACCTTGGCCTCTACGGCGGCAGCGAACTGCCCGGCGTGCTGGAGACCGACGTGGTCGCCCAACAGGCATTCACCGCGCACGGTTATCGGGAGATCGACCGCACGCTGCTGTTCCGCCGCGAATTGTGTACGTTCGAGGCGTTGGTCGACCGGCGGCAGATGCAGGTCCGGCGGCAAATGCTCGTGGAAGTGGTCGTCGATCCGCCGCCGCGGACCTGGTGGGATGCCTGTACGCTGGGACAATTCGACCTGGTGAAGTTCGCCCTGGTTCCGCGAGCGGGCGGCACGCCGGCCGCGACCGCCGTGTTTCGCGGCATGGAACTCGTGCCCACAACCGCAAAGCCGTCCTCGCTGGGGCTGATCGAGGTCTGGGTGGAAGAGTCCGCCCGTCGCCGCGGCCTGGCAACCTTCCTCTTGAGCGAGGCCTTTCGCCAGTTCATCCGCGAGGGCGCCGGCTTGGTGGAGGTCCAGGCGATGCAGCACAACCTGGCCGCACAGACGCTTTATCGCAAGATGGGCTTCCAGCAGTTCGAGCAGGGTAGCGTGTTTCGCAAGGAGTAAGCGGCTTTGAGTGGCGGCGGCCCGCTCTGAAAGCAGCGGGATTGCTACCGCTCTCGCTGACTTGTACAATGAGACGAAGTGGAGACAGGCGAAATATGGCAACGGTCGAAGACAGGTTGTCTGCCCTCGAGCAGGCTATGCAGGACGTGAGACGCCGGCTGGAAAACAAACCGCAGCCGCGCGCATGGCTCGATGACGTTTCCGGCTCACTGGAGCCATGGCCGGAGTTTGAGGAGGTCTTGAAACTCGGCCGCGAGTATCGTAATTCCGTTGTTGATTCAAGCGGTGCCGTTTCGGAAGCAGACTAAACTTGTTCGTTCTCGACACCGACCATCTCGGCATTATTCAAAATCGCCCTGAGCCTGAATTCAGCAATCTCACGCGCCGCATGCGGCGATATCGACTTGAAGATTTCTTCGTGACGATTGTGAGTTTTCAAGAGCAAGTTGCGGGATGGAATCTTTACATCCATCGCGCTCGCGAGATTGCCAGTCTGGTGCGTGGTTGCGGCATGTTGCAGCAGGTTTTATTGGACTTCGCAAGGATGAACGTCCTGCCATTGAATACGGATGCCGCAACTCGGTTCGCTGATATGCGAAGGTCTGGCGTTCGGATTGGAACTTTGGATTTACGGATTGGCTCGATCGCAATGGCTCACGGCTTTACGGTGCTTACAAGAAACGCAGTTGACTTCACCAGGATCGATGGTCTGCGTGTGGAGGATTGGACAGGTCCATTGCGACCGCGATAAGATTTGCGATTGACTTCGTCCTGCGGGAGACTGAACTTTGATCGAGCTTCTTAAGATTGCGCTTCTGGCCATCGTACAAGGCCTGGCCGAATTACTTCCGGTTTCCAGTTCCACGCATGTGATCGTGGCTGAAAAGCTCTTGGGCCTCGACCCATCGAGTGCGGAAATGACGTTATTGCTCGTGATGCTGCACACGGGAACCATGTTTGCAGTGATCGTCTATTTCTGGCGGGCCTGGAAGAAGAGCATTTTTGCTTCGCGCGCGGTATTTACGCAACAGGCGTTACGTCTGTTAATCGCGACCGCGTTGACCGGTGCGATCTATCTGGCGATCGACAAGGGCATCGCGAAAGGCGTTGAAAAATCTGGTTACGTGTTTCGAGATACCAATGGCCAAGCGCAGAAGTACGAGACCGAATTGCTTTTCGGCAACCTGGGCCTCATCGCCGCCGCCCTCGCCGCGGCGGGAGTCGTGATCCTGGCGGCCGGGCTATTGGAAAAGGCCCGTGATCGAGGCCGCTCGGTGGAAGTGGGTGACGCTGCGTGGATCGGCGTCGTGCAAGGCATATGCTTGCCGTTTCGCGGCTTTTCGCGATCCGGCGCCACCATTTCCACCGGTATGCTACTGGGTGTCGCGAAGGCGAAGGCCGAGGAATTCAGCTTCGCCTTGGCGGTCATCCTGACGCCGGCCGTGGTCGGACGCGAGCTGTGGCGGTTAATGAAAAAGCATCCCGAAGCGCACGATGTCCATTTTATCCTGAGCATGCTAGGTCCCAGCCTGTTGGGCATGGTCTTCGCTTTCCTGGCCGGGCTGCTGGCGCTGAAATGGCTCTCCCGCTGGCTGGAAAATGGCCGCTGGTATCTCTTCGGCGTCTATTGCCTTGTGGCTGCGGTTGGGGTATTTGTGCTGCATTGCCGCGGTTTCTGAAATACAATACTCGGTACTGAGTACTCGGTACTCATCCGCCTGAGACCCAAACATTAAGAACGCTCGCTTCCATGTCCTCTCCTGACGGCGATCTGATCGACACGGTGCGCCTTTCGCTGGTCGAAGGCGTCGGGCCGCGAATCCGGCGGCGGCTGCTTGACCGCTTCGGCGATGCGGCGGCGGTCCTGGCTGCCGCGCCCAGCGACCTGCGCGAGGTCGAAGGCGTTGGCCCAAAGCTCACCGAGCGGATTGTCCGCGCCGGCGCGGAGATCGACGCCGAAGGCCAGATCGCCTTCTGCCGCTGCCAGGGCATCAGCATTCTCACGGAACTGGACGCCGCCTACCCGCGGGCTCTCCGCGAGATTCCCGATCCGCCGGGCTTGCTTTTCGTGCGCGGCGCGCTCAAGCCGTCCGACGCCCTGGCCATCGGCATCGTAGGCACCCGGCACGGCACGTACTATGGCCTGCGGCAGGCCGAACGGCTGGCCGCCAGTCTCGCCCGCGCGGGGCTGACGATCATCAGCGGCCTGGCCCGCGGCATCGACGCGGCTGCCCATCGCGGCGCGTTGGACGCCGGCGGGCGGACGCTGGGCATTCTGGCCAGCGGCGTAATGAACATCTACCCGCCGGAGCACGACAAGCTGGCCGAGATGGTGGCTGCCAACGGCGCCTTAATCAGCGAGCAACCGCCCCGTTCGACTCCGCTGGCGGGCACGTTTCCGCAGCGCAACCGCATCATCAGCGGGATGTCGCTGGGGGTGATCGTGGTCGAGGCGGCCGAGCGCTCCGGCGCCCTGATCACCGCCCGGCATGCGATGGAGCAAGGCCGCGACGTTTTTGCGGTGCCCGGCAATGTCGACAGCCGCTGTTCGCGAGGTTGCCATCGCCTGATTCGCGACGGCGCGATGCTGGTCGAATCGGCCGACGACGTGCTGGAGGCGCTCGGCCCACTGGTCGAGGCGGCCCCGCGCGACGACGGCCGCACGGTGCATCATCCGGCCGAATTACTGCTGAATGAGACGGAGCAGAAAGTGCTCGACGCGATCCACGGCGAGGCCACCACGATCGACGAGGCTGTTGTGGCCAGCGGCCTGCCCGTGCCGCAGGTGCTCGCCACGATCAGCGTTTTGGAAATGCGACACTTGATCCGACGGCTGAGCGGCACGACCGTGATTCGGCTGTAATTTGGAGTGCGAAGGCTTGCCTTCGCTTTTCCAAAACGCGCGAAGCATAGTCCGGCGCGGAACCGGCCGTCTTGAAAAGCGAAAGCAAGCTTTCGCACTCCAAAGGGCCGCAAATGGCTCGCTGGCGTATAGGCGGCGAGGTATAATACGAGTGGATGTGTTGCCCAGGCTTTTGCCGCGAGGAGGTTGTCCGATGCCCTCACCGTTTCCCGGAATGGACCCCTTCCTGGAGCTTCAGGAATGGGAAGATTTTCATTACAGCTTGAATGCGGCCATCCGCGACGCCTTGTCCCCGCGCCTTGCGCCACGTTACTTGGTGCGCGCGGAACGGCGGGTGTACGTGGAATTTCCTGGTGACCCGGATCCCTTGTTTTATCGTCCGGACGTCACTGTGATGTGGACGGGCGAAGCGGCCGGTGGGACCGCGGTGGCGACCGAGCCGACCACTTCTTTGAAACCGTTCGAGTGTGAACTGCCGATGCCGGAAGAGCGGCGGGAGACCTATCTGCTGATCCGCCTGCAGGAGACGATGGAAGTCGTTACGGTCCTGGAAACGCTCTCGCCGGCCAACAAGCGGCCCGGTGGCGACGGCCGGCGGGAGTACCTGAAGAAACGCGAGTCGTTGCTGCAGAGCCCGTCGCACCTTGTCGAACTTGACCTGCTTCGCGGCGGGGCCCGCTTGCCGATGATGAGCCCGCTGCCTCCGGCCGACTACTACGCCATCGTGAGCCGCCGCCAACGCCGGCCTGCGGCGGCCGTTTACGCCTGGACGATCCGCGATCGACTGCCGACGCTCCCCGTACCGCTCAAGGCGGGGGACCCGGACGTGCCGCTGGACCTGCAGGCCGTCTTCACCACCGTTTACGATCGTGCCCGTTACGACCTCTCGCTGAATTACAGCCTGGACCTTCAGCCGCCGCTGGGCGATGACGCCACGGCGTGGGTCCGGGGCTTGCTGCCGTCACGCAAACCGTAATGTCCGTAGCCACTCGGCGTGTTAGTCGAGGTTACCTCGCACGATGTCAGCCACCAAGTGCATCATCATCGACTACAAGTGAAAAACTCCCCGCCAGTTCTCCATCATCCTTTTGATGCTGAAACCGCTCTCGATCTTCTGCCGGCCGGCGGCGCCGATCTGCCGGGCCGTGTCGGGATGATTGAGCAAATGCTCGGCCCAACGGGTGATGCCGGCGCGATGGCCCGGGGCGAAAAGATAGCCTGTGGTTTCGTGCTCGATCAGGTCCCGCATGCCGGGCACGTCCGCGGCGATGACGGGCACGCCGGCCGCCATCGCTTCGAGCACCGCCTGGGGTTGCCCCGTGCATAGACCGGTCGACCAGAACTGGTCCAGCAGCGGCAGCAGTTGCTCCAGGTCGCCGCGATCGCCGAGAAAATGGACCTTGTCCGCGATCTCGACTTGTCGCCGGAAACGGAGGAGCCGATCACGATAGGGGCCATCGCCCAAGATGAGCAGATGGGCGTCGTCGCGGATCACCTTCAAGAGATCGGCCGCCCAAATGGCGTCCTTGCCGCCGCAGTCGCGCTCCAACCGACCGGCCCAGCCGATCAATCGGGCGTTTTCCGGTAGGCCCAACTGTTCGAGCAATTGTTCCCGCGTACAGGTGGGCCGCAATTGCGTTTCCGCGCCGCTGGGAATGACGTGGAGCTTCCCGGCCGCGATGCCTTGGGCAAGACAGTAGTCCCGTACGGCCGGGCGGGTCGCCACGACGCAGTCGGCCCGGTCGGCAACGAAGCGATCCATAGTCCGTTGCCAGGGGCACTGGTTCGCGGTGGCGGTGCGCCACACGACGGCCAGCCGCGGATTGCCGGCACGTCGCGCGGCGGCGGCTGTGTAGGCGCGGCCCGCAGCCTGCCAGGCGACGACCGCATCAGGGCCCAGTTCCTTGATATGTCGCACCAATCGCCAGAACGTCAGCGGATCGGCCGGCCAGCGCCGCCCGAGCGCGACGACCGGAATGCCCGCTTGGCTCAGTTCGTCGCCCACCGGGCCGCCGCCAGCCAGCGCGCAGACATGCACCTCGAAGTTCTCGCGCATGAGCCCGCGGGCGAGCAATTTCAGTTGTTGCGCTGTGCCCGTGCGATGGAGCGTATCGATGATGTGCAGGATGCGTTGTTGCAAGGTTCGCCTCGGGGGAATTGGGAAAGTATACCGTGGAGCGAAGTCCGCCGCCACGGCACCTTCGCGCGCTGCGAGCCTTACATCACTCGATCGACCGCCGCGGCGACCTTGCGGCAGAGGGCCATCAACTCCTCGAATTGTCCGAACGTCAACGATTGATAACCGTCGCTCAGGGCCGTTTCCGGATCGGGATGGACCTCGACGATCAGCCCGTCGGCCCCGGCGGCGACCGAGGCGGCCGCCATCCGCGCGACCAGCGCCGTGTGCCCGGTGCCGTGGCTGGGATCGACGATCACGGGCAGGTGGGTGCGGTCGTGCAGGTAGGGGACCGAGGCCAGCGTGAGCGAGAAGCGGGTGTGCGTCTCGAAGGTGCGGATGCCCCGCTCGCAGAGCATCACATTGGGATTGCCCGCGTTGAGGACATATTCGGCCGCGAGCAGCAATTCATCGAGGCTGGCGGCCGGGCCGCGTTTCAGGAGCACCGGCTTGCCTTCGGCCCCGACGGCTTCCAGCAGGCGGTAGTTCTGCATGTTGCGGGCGCCGATCTGTAGGATGTCGGCATAGCCGGCCACGAGCTGCACGTCGTTTTCCGACATGACCTCGGTGACCACGGGCAGGCCGGTTTCGGCGCGGGCGGCGGCCAGGATCTTCAGCCCGTCCTCCTTGAGGCCCTGGAAACTATAGGGGCTGGTGCGGGGCTTGAACGCGCCGCCGCGGAGCGCGGTGGCGCCGGCCGCCTTGACCGCGCGGGCGGTCGCCAGCGTCTGCTCCTCGCTCTCCACCGAGCAGGGGCCCGCGATCATGCCGACGTGGGCGTTGCCGGCCACGAAGGGGCCGACGCGGATCACCGTCGGCTCGGCCTTGACCTCGCGGCTGGCGACCTTGTAAGGGGCGAGGATGGGCACGACCTCGGCCACGCCGGGGCCGCTCTCCAGCGACTGGCGGAATTCATCGCGCTTCTCGCCGATGGCCGCGATCACCGTCCGCTCGGTGCCGAAGATCGGATGGGCCTTCAGTCCCAGCGACTCGACACGCTCGATCATGTGCTCTATCTCGGCGCGGGTGGCGCCCTTTTTCATCACTACAATCATGGCAGGAATCCTTGGGTTGCAATAAAAAAGGCCCCGAAAACCACACTGGGTTTCGGGGCCTGGTTGATCGTCGGTTGATGGTTAAGTGCTACGCACCGCCTCCGACCCCGAAATCCGCGGGGCTAAAGCAAAACCAAAAGTAAAAGCTGGTCGGAGCGTGCATGAAGCTATTTTCGCATCCCTGGCGGAAAATGCAAGGGCCGCGGCGCGGATTTCTGCGGCGGATCGAACCGGAGCCGTTGGCGCCGGGCTATTGCGTCTCAGAAAAGCAATGCCGCGTATCGTGGGGCAGGTTGCCAACCTGTCAAGCAGATTGGCAATCTGCTCCACGGCATTACTTTCCTGAAGGTCAATAAACGGGCCAACTACACGATGAACCAGAACTTCGACGGCACCGAACGTATGACCGTGGTCGTGACGCTCGACGTGTTGTCCACCGGATTAGCGTCGGGCTGATCGGCACTGACAATGGCCGTGTTGGTGATCGTATTGGCTGCCGCCGAGGTCACGGTACCGACGATGGTGATCGTGTCCTTGCCCTCGGAAAGCAGCGTGCCCAGGGTCAAGGTGAGGTTATTGCCCGAGGGCGTCGCCGAGATGTCGCCGGAGGCGCTGCTATACGAGAAACCGGCCGGCAGCATGTCGACGACCTTCACGTCCGTGGCGGTGACCAGCGAGTTGTTGGTCACCACGAGCGTGTAGGTCAAGACGCCGCCGACGCTAACCGGATTGGGCGTGGCCGTCTTGACGATCTTCAGGTCCGTGTAGGACTGCGCATGGATCGGCGCGTTGACGATGGTCGTAACCGACGAGGTGTTGTTGCTCGTGTTGGGATCGATTTGATTGCCGCTGACCGTGGCCGTATTGGTTATCGTGCCCGAAGCGGTCGAGGCGACCGTGCCCGTTACGGTGATCGTGGACGTGGCCCCGACAGCCAGGCTGCCTACGCCCAGGGTCAATGTCTGGCCGGAAATCGAGGCCGAGGTGTCACCGTTGGCGCTGGTATAGGTGAAGCCGGCAGGCAGCGTATCGATAATCGACACGCCTGTGGCATTGGCCGGACCAAGGTCCGTGGTCGTGAGCGTGTAAGTGAGCGGGTTACCGGCCGTGACCGCGGCGGTCGAGGCCGTCTTCACGAGCGACAAGTCGGCCTGCGGTTGGTTGGCCAGGTTTTCCGCAAGGACCATCGGGCCAGCGGTCTGGATCGGTCCGACCTGGCCGTCGATGGCGTTCACGCCGTTGATGGCCATCTGGATGGCTCCGACCTTGGCGAAGTTGGCGCCCGTGCCGCCGCCCGCCTGAAAGCTGGAGAACGGGACGAACGCGCTGTTGCCCAGCGAGCCGTCGGTAGTGTTTTGCAGGGCCACGTCGGCCCACGACCAGTCGCCGGCGTCGGTGTAAACCTTGAGCATGATGTAGCCGGTATCGTGGTCCGCACCGGCTGCGAGGGTAATGCCGGTGGCGGCGCCTTGCGAGGTGAGATCGATCTGACCCAAGCCCGTCGGATTCAACACGGCCGGGTTCGAATTGTTGCCGTCCCAGTTGACCCAGAAAATGCCGTTGGACGCTGCGTCGGCGCCGAAATTGAGCATGCCCGGCCAATCGGAGTTGGCGCCCATGTCGATGGCGCCGCCCGAAGTGGTGAGTTGTACGTAGAGATTGCGATGGCCGCCGATGGCGTCCGTGGTGGCCTGGGACGACGTGCCGGTCTTTCCGCCGTGCAGCGATCCGCTGACGTATTGCGAAGTCGTGGCGAACGAATCGATCGTCGCTTGCGCCGCGCCTTGCATGTCCGCGCTGGTGACAGTCACCTCTTGTACGCCCGAGCCCGAGGGGACGACCAGGCCGGGCACGCCGACTTCCTGGATGAAGTAGGTGCCGGCCGTGGAGATGTTCGTGAATTTGTAGTTGCCGTTGGCATCGGTGGTGGTCGTGCCCACGAGGGTGTCGTCGCCCGGATTCTTGCCTTCGAACACGCCATCGCCGCCGTCGCGGAAAAGGTTGATCGTGACGTTAGCCACGCGCGGATCATTGGCGGTCAGCGCCCCGCTGCCCAGGTCCTGGTAGACCACGCCGGCGATCGACGGCAGCACGGTGGCCGAAAGCATCGAGCGCGTCTCCAGCGACTCCAACCGCAGCCTCCGCTGGCCCTGCTTGCGCCTTGCGGCGGAGCGATCCGGCTGAAAGACCTTACCGAGACGTGCGAACCACGAAGCAGATTTGCGCGATTGCGAAGACATGCGGACGCTCCTTGTCCAACGATTGACCCATCCGAAAGATGGGAAACTTTTTTTAGCTTACCTTCCCTATACCCATCGGCAGGAAAGGGGCCGCAAATTCATTACGATCGGAACTTTGTGGCTGAAAAGGGTGCGAAAAACTTATTACCACCGGCAATCCAGGCCAACGTTGAGGCCCTGTGTCCAGAATCCGGTCTCGACGAGGTTGAAGCGGGGCTGCGTCGTATCGCCCGTCGCAGCGACCGGCGAACCGGGCAACGTCGTCGAATTGATCGTCGTGTTAATCTGGTCGCCGGCACGGGCCACATTATTCCAGTAGAGGAACGTGTAGCCGACAACGAACTTGGCGTGCGGCGTGAGCTGGTAGTTCAGGTTCAAATCGAGTTCGGGCACCACGGAGAAGCTGTTTGCCGTGTAGGGCGAGCCGGCGCCGTTGGTCGTCGATTGTGCCAGCAGGCCGCTCTGGGTCGTTGTCTCTGCGCCTGTAGTGTCCGTGGCAACTGTCTTGCCGGCGATCGTGACAACCGTGTGCGTCGAGCCCAGGCCGATCCGCGGGAAGAGCTCCAGTCCCCAGCGATTCCGCTGGGCCTCGAACTTCAGCCCCAGTTCAGCACCATTGAACGTGTTGCGGGTGTTGAAATCGTCAGTAATGGCGAAGGCGGCGGTTCCCGGCACCGTCGTGTCGCCTTCCTGCACGGATCCGGAAGAGGTGGTCAACCGTTCGTTGATGCCCAACTGGTCCGCCAGGTACAGGTAACGGTAGCCGACAGTGAAGATTGCGCGATAGCGGTCGTGATAGGTCATGCACGAGCAATCGTCGGTCCAGCAACCGTCCTGACGGCAGAGGGTGATGAGGAAACGTGCGTCGGCGCCGTAGAACTGGGTGCTCGCATTGACGGCGACTGATCCGTCCAAGGCGTCAAGCGGGGTCGGTCCGTTACGCGGATAGGACACGAGCTCGGCACGAGGCTGCGAGGGGATCGTGGCGGCGTCGTTGACCGGCCGGGCAAGGAGCGGATTGCCGTCGGACCACTGGTAGAAGTTGCTGTTCTCGTCGGCCAGGTCGACAAATTCGCCTTCGAAGCCGATCGTCGCGCAACGATTCAACCACACGCCGGCCTGGAGGCGGAAGCCGCTCCTAGCCTCGGCATCGATCGTATCGTTACCGTAAAGGATGGTGGTGCCCGGTTGGCCGAGGGCGCCGGGATGCGCGTCGGCATCGGAACCTTGGGTCACCAGGGCCGGCACGTGCATGCCGCTTTCTGTCCACAAGAGATAATCGGCCTTGGCCCAGAGACCCGTCGGTCCGATGCAAAACAGCGGACCATGCGGACCCCAGGCGTAATCGTAGTCGTCGCAGCAATTCCCGCAGACTCCGCAGGGACCGTCGTCGCACGATTCGCAGCCGCCCTGGAAGCGGCCGACCATCGGGCCTTCCGACTCCATCGGGCCTTCGGAGGTCATGGGACCGCCTTCCATCGCCGGTCCAGGATCGGCCGCCGGGTCGGGAATGGCATGCGCGCCATGCGCCGCGGCGGTCGGCGCCGGGGTGGGAACTGTTTCCTGGTAACTCATCGAACGGACGCCGGCCGGCCGTGCCCGTTGCGGATCGGTACGCCGGCGGACGGTTCCATTGCCGGAATCTTGGTTGTTGGCATCCGGATCGGCTGATTGGGGTTCCAGTACTACTTCGCGCAAGGGCAGCGACTCGGCCTGTGAAGCCGTGGCCGCGGAATCGCGATGCCGCGACCCGCAAGCGGGTACCCCAGGTGCCTCGGGGGCCGGTGTCGCAGCCGCTCCGCCGACACCGTTGACCTTATCGCAAGTTATGTACGGCATGTCGCCGCCAGGCAACGTGCGAACCGTCCCTTGCAGATTCACCTGCTGGCCGACACGCGCCTCGAGTTCAATCCCTTGGCCCGCGGCGACATAACCGCGCACCACGCCCCATTTGTCAAGCAACAGATAGGGGGCCGAGCCATTCTGATCGGCCGAGTTGCGGTACAGGGTGCCGCTAAGGGCGGAGCCGGATCCATCATCCCTGGCGGCCGTCCAGTCACCCGCCTGTGCAGCGGTTCCCGAGATAAGAGCGGCCGCGAGGCCGATGAGTGCCAGTACGATCACGAAAGAAAGCTGGTGCCGGTTCACAGCGATTCCCCTTGCTAAAAGAGGCAATTTAGGTTGCTAGAGCGCGTTAAAGTTGGCGGTTGTTTCCCAATAGGAAAACTCACAGCACTCATTATCGTCAGCGCAACCGGCAAACTCGCACAAATCTATTCAAATTGAAGCTTCTTGGACATCTCTATCGCAGTCTAGGCAAACAACACAAGCTGGGAAGATTTCTTTACCGGCCCTTGCTCGTTGTGGGGCTCTCGAGGATGCTGTCACACGCGACCACAGGAACTCTTACCTCGGCGGTAACATAAAGAAATAGGATGGTGTCGAAATAGGGTGGGTCGAGCGCAGCGAAGACCCACCAATTTTGTAGCGATTCATGGTGGGTCTTCGCCGACGATGCCGCGCACGGTGCTCGTCTTCGCCCCACCCATGCCCCCCTGATGGTTCACCTTGTTTATCCCTTCTATTTGCGATAACATAAATAATCTACGTTCTAACTCCCTACTTGAGGTTTCAGGAATGACTTTCTTGTCCCGATCGGTTCTCCGCCGGCGTACTGCTGGCTTGGCTGCTTTTTGCCTGCTCCTTTCAGCCTGTGTGAGTGTGCAGGCAGCGCGCCTCACCAAACCGGGCCCCAATGACCACTATGTGGCGTTGGAGGTCGCATCGCTGCTGCAAAAACACCATTTGCTTCGCCATCCGCTGGATACCGAGATGTCCGAGCGCTGCTTGAAGACCTTCCTGCAGACCCTCGATCCGATGAAGATGTACTTCTATCAGAGCGACTACGATGAATTCGCCAAGAGCAAGGACGATCTGGCGAAATTGATCCAGAACGGCGACGTCACTTTCGCCTACACGGTCTTCAACCGTTTCCTCGACCGCATCGACGAGCGGGTGAAGATGGTCGACAAGATCCTGGCCACGAAGCAGGACTTTACGCTCGACGAGGACCTCATCGTGGACAAGAACGCCGCCACGTATCCCAAGACCGAGCAGGAGGCCTATGACCGCTGGCGCAAGCGGATCAAGTACGATCTCTTGCTGCTGAAGGCGGAGAAGGCCGACGGCAAAGCCGACAAGTCGGCCGACCCGGCCGACGACAAGACCCCCGAACAGCGCCTCACGCAACGCTACCACAGCTTCGCCAAGCGGACGGGCCAGACCGATTCCGAGGAACTGCTGGAAATGTACCTCACCGGCCTGACCACGGCCTTCGATCCGCACACCACCTACATGTCGCCCTCGTCGGTGGAGAACTTCGAGATCATGATGCAGTTGAAGCTCGAAGGCATCGGGGCCTCGCTGCAGAGCATCGACGGCTACACGGTCGTCAAGAAGATCATTCCGGGCGGGGCCGCCGAAAAGGAAGGCCACCTCAAGCTCGATGACAAAATCATCGCCGTGGCCCAGGGCGAGACGGGCGAACTGGTCGACGTGGTCGACATGAAACTCAACGACGTGGTGAAGATGGTTCGCGGCGAGCGCGGCACCATCGTCCGCTTGCAAGTGACCTCGCTGAAGGACCCCACGCCGCACATCGTCAAGATCACGCGCGAAGAAATCGAGTTGAAAGACAGCGAAGCGCGGGGCAAGATCTTCGAGGCGGGCCGCCGTAGCGACGGCAAACCCTACCGCATGGGCGTGATCAACCTGCCCAGCTTCTACATGGACATGGAAGGCGCCCGGCACGGACTGCCCGAGTACAAGAGCACCACGCGCGACGTCCGCCGCATTCTCGCCGAATTCAAACGCGAGAACGTCGATGCCGTGGTGATGGACCTCCGCACCAACGGCGGCGGATCGCTCTCCGAGGCCATCAGCCTCACAGGCCTGTTCCTCAAGGACGGTCCCGTCGTGCAGGTCAAGGACTCCGACAGCCGCGTACAGGCCTATCCCGATCCCGACGGCGATATCGACTGGGGCGGGCCGCTGGTCGTCGTGATCAGCAAGTTCAGCGCCAGCGCCAGCGAGATCTTTGCCGGGGCCATCCAGGACTACAACCGCGGCTTGATCGTGGGCGACAAGTCGACCCACGGCAAAGGCACCGTGCAAAGCCTGCTGAACCTGGGCGAGCAGTTGTTCCGCGTTCCCAATCCGCCCAAGATGGGCGAGTTGAAGATCACCATGCAGCAGTTCTACCGCCCCGGCGGCGACAGCACACAGCTCCGCGGCGTGGTCTCCGACATCGAACTTCCCGCCCTGAGCACACATCTCGACGTGGGCGAGGCCGACCTCGATTACCCGCTGCCTTTCGACCACGTGGCGCCCCAGCGCTTCGAGAAATTCGACCAGGTGAATCCCACGCTCGTGGACCAGCTCCGCCGGCTCTCGGCTGCGCGCTGCACGGCCTCCGAGAAGTTCCAGAAGGTCCAGCGGAACATCGCCCGATACCTGGAGCAGAAGGGCAAGAAGACGGTCACGCTCAACGAGGCGAAGTTCCTCAAGGAACGCACCGATATGAACTCCGACAAGGAAGAGGAAAAAGCGATCGAAAAGCTGATCGACAACCCCTCGGGAATCGATCGCGATTTCTACCTCGACGAAGTGTTCAACATCGCCAGCGACTACATGAACCAGACGCAAGTGGTAAAAGCGAACTGACGTTCGCCGCGGATGACGATTTTTCCCGTTGCGCCCGGTCGGCTCGTTCGGCCGGGCGTTTTTTTTGCGCCGCGCGGCAATGTAGCCCGCACACGACCCGCAAGCGGGTACCCCGATGCCCCGTGCCGACTACATTCTCGTCGCGAAGAAAACTCGTCAGACCCTTGTCCCGTCCTACTTCCGCTTGAGCTTGCCGCCCAGCCAGCGGACGGGCTTCGTAAGCCGCCACGAGGTCGAATTCTCGTACTGCCCGACCATATCGCGTAAATAAGCCGTCTGGTCCCGCAAGAGAATCATCTCGTCCTCGAATTGCCGCCGCTGCTCGTCCAGTTCCTTTCTGCGGGCGTCCAATTCCCGCATCAGGTTCCAATAGCACGGCTCGGGCAGCTTCTGTTCGTAGACCTTGACAAGCTGCATGTCCCGATAGGCCTGCTCCGGCGGCCATTCCTTGAGGGCCTGGCGGGCATCGCCGATCGACTCCGCGACGCGGGCCTTGTCCGACGACTTGCGAAGCCTGACGTGAAACACGTAATCGCCGTATTCGGTGGGGTGGAAATAGTCGATCGTGAAGGGGAACAGGCCCACGCCCGAAAGCCGCTCGGCCACGTTCAAGAACGTCTCCGGCGTGAAGACCCAGCAATGTGCGTCGACGTAGTCGGTCGTAGCGGTCACGCGTTCCGCCATGCAACGCGCCGTGGCAAGGTGCTTTTCTTCCGGCGTAGTCTGGGACAGCATGTCGTCCTCCCAGGCCTCGGCCTTGGGAAATGCCGCTTGCAGGGCGATCTGGTCAAAGAGATGCCGGGCCGGCGGGCGGCGGACGCGCATCAGAAAGGCCTCGATCATTTCGCCCGCGGTGCTCTCCGGCCGCCGCAGGTCGAAGGTGAAACGGCGGTCGGGAATCGCCAGACAGATGACGCCGTCGGCGGTCAAGGCCCCGTCGAGATCGATTAGCCAGCCGATCATGTCGGGCACATGCTCGATCAC
>Ga0302320_10014562_pt1 | contig 16262 bp, 10 predicted proteins | sample Bog_T0_3_FD_202130 | JGI IMG/M metagenome (GOLD analysis project Ga0302320, IMG submission 202130) | Peat permafrost microbial communities from Stordalen Mire near Abisko, Sweden - Bog_T0_3 | ecosystem: Environmental > Terrestrial > Soil > Wetlands > Peat | place: Sweden: Abisko, Stordalen Mire... | reverse complement strand
TGCTCGGCGGATTGTTCGGAATCTGGTTCGGCGGCGTGCTTGCCGATCGATACGGCGAAAAGCGCCGCGCAATGTACGCCTTGGTTCCCGCAATCGCATTCCTGGCGACCGTACCCTTTTATGTGGTTGGGGTTATGTCCACGACGCTCTGGATCAGTTTTCTCGTACTGCTGGTGCCCACGGCGCTTGGCCTGGCTTGGTTGGGTCCGGTGCTCGCGGCAATCCAGCATCTGGTTCCCGCGCACATGCGGGCCACCGCCTCGGCACTCTTTCTGTTCATCAACAATTTGATCGGCATTGGCCTTGGCACCACGCTGATCGGAGTGGTCTCGGACACCATGCGCGTGCGCTTCGGTGCGGAATCCTTGCGCTACGCGATCTTGGCCGGCACGGGTTTCTACTTCATCGCTGCCGCTCTGTTCTTCCTCGCCGGCAGGAAGCTGGCGCAAGCTTGGGTGGGAGAGCGAGAAAACTCGTGAACTGAATGATCAGCCCACCTGATCGATCAACACCCCTCTGGTTTTGAGGGCGGGGGCTCCGTCACGATGTAATTTCCCACTATTGTCCATAAATTTCGCAGAGATAAACCCGTCTGTCCCACCTACCAAATAAAACGAGAAAGTGGCACCTTCAGTCCAAAGGAAGGCCTATTTTCTCCACAAAGTGGGAGTGAACAACACCAGAATCGTGAAAATCTCCAGCCGCCCGAGCAACATGGCTACGGAGCACACCCAGGTTTGAAAATCAGTGAGTACGCCGTAATTACTGCCGGGGCCCACCAGGCCCAAACCCGGACCCGCATTGTTGATACAGGCGATAATGGCTGACAGAGCCGTCATGAAATCCAAGCCGCTGGCCAGCTGCAAAAAAATCAGCGTCACGATGCTCATGAAGTAGAGAAACACGAAGGCCAGCACCGCAAACACCACCCGATTGGCGATCACCGTGCCCCCCACCTTGAGTGGACGGACCATGTTCGGGTGCACCAATTGGTTGAGTTCCCGGTGCGCCTGCTTGGCGAGCACCAGCGTGCGGATCATTTTGATGCCGCCGCCGGTGGATCCGGAACTCGCCACGATGCAGCTCAGGAACATCATCCACATGGGCGCGAATATGGGCCAGCGCGAGTAGTCCTGGGTGTGCAGGCCGCTGTCCGTCGCAATCGACACCACATTGAATGTGGCATGGCGCAGCGCTGTCGGGTAGTCGGCATAGCTACCTTTGAAGTACAAGAACAATGAGATGCCGATGCAGCTCGCGACCAGCACGCCTAGGATCGCCTTCGCCTCCGCGTCCCGAAAATAGGCCCACACCCCCCGCTGACTCCAGGCAAGAAAGTGGGTCGCGAAATTCAGCGCCGCCAAAATCTGGAATACCGTGAGCACCATCTCGATGGGCAAGGAATTGAAATGCCCGATGCTGGCGTCATAGGTGGAGAAGCCGCCGAGCGAGAGCGCCGAGAATCCGTGGCATACGGCGTCGAAGCCGTTCATGCCGGCGAATCTCAAGCACACGATGCACGCCACCGTGAGGCCGGCGTAGACGGCCCAGAGTAATTTCGCCGTCTGTCCGATGCGCGGCGTGAGTTTGCTGTCCTTCATCGGGCCCGGCATTTCGGCGCGATAAATCTGCATTCCGCCGACACCGAGCATGGGCAGTATGGCCACGGCCAGGACGATGATGCCCATGCCGCCCAGCCAGCTCAGCAAGTGGCGCCACAGATTGATCGATCGCGGCAGGAATTCGAGACCCGACAGCACCGTGCCGCCGGTGGTGGTCAGTCCCGACGCAGCCTCGAAATAGGCGTCCGTGAAATTGATCGGCAAAAAATGCCACAGCGGAAAGCCGGCGACCGCCGGCAGAGCGACCCAGGTCAATGCCACCAGCATCAAGCCGTCCCTCGTCTTGAGCTCGCGCTTGAAGCGACGAGTGGCCAGCCACAGCAATGCACCCAGAGCGAAAGTCGCCAGCGCGGAAATCACGAATGACCACAATGCGGGGTCGTTGCCCCAGACAGCCATGCCCGCGGGGGCAAGCATGGTGACGGCAAACACCATCATGACCAGGGCGAAGACGTGGGCGACCGGCAGTAAAATGTCTTTCACAAAAAGGAGGCGGAGCCTTGGAACAGCTTTTCAACCGCCTCGATATGGCGGCGGTCCGTCAGGAACAGTATCAAATGATCGTCGGGCTGAACGGTGGTGTCGTGATGCGCGATGATGACATCTTCGCCGCGTACCACCGCTCCCAAGGTCGTTCCCTCCGGCAGGGTAATGTCTTCGATGCGCCGACCGATGACCTTCGAGCTGTCGGCATCGCCATGGACCACGACCTCGAGCGCCTCGGCCGCGCCGCGCCGCAGCGAGTGCACTCGCACCACGTCGCCGCGCCGCACATGCGCGAGCAAGGAGCCGATGGTGACCGTCTGCGGCGATATCGCCACATCGATCGAGCCGCTCTCGATCAACTCGGCGTACGAGGGTTTGTTGATCAGCGCCATGACTTTACGAGCGCCCAGGCGTTTCGCGAGCATGGCCGAGAGAATGTTCGCTTCCTCGGAATTCGTCAGCGCCGCAAACACATCGGCGCTGTCGATGTTCTCTTCCAGCAGCAATTCCTCGTCAGCTGCATCGCCGTGCAACACCGTGGTGCTTTTGAGTTTCTCGGATACTTTCCTGGCGCGCCGACCGTCACGCTCGAACAACTTGACCTGATTCTTGTCTTCGAGCTCGCTGGCCAACCGAAAGCCGATATTGCCGCCGCCCGCGATGACAATTCGCCGCGCCGGTGCTTCCTCGCGGCGCATTTCCTTCATGACTACGCGAATGTCCTTACGCGCGGCGAGGAAAAATACTTCGTCGCCGTCCTCGATGACGGTGTCGCCCTCGGGTTTGACGCTCTTGCCGGCTCGATAAATGGCGGCGACGCGGGCGTCGGCCGTGGGAATGTGCTCCCGCAGGGTGCGCAGCGCCTGGCCTACCAGAGGGCCGCCCTGCAGGGCGCGAATTCCCACCAAGCGCACGCGCCCGTCGGCGAAGTCCAGCACCTGCAGAGCGCCGGGATAGCGAATCAGACGCGCGACGTACTCGGTGACCAGCTGCTCAGGGCTGATCCACACATCCACCGCGACCGCGTTCTCGCCGAACAGTTTTTCCCGCTCGGTAAAGTCGGCGGACCGCACGCGTGCGATTTTCTTCGGCGTGCGATACAGCGTCCAGGCGATGTGGCAGGCCAGCATGTTGACTTCGTCGCTGTTGGTCAGTGCAACCAGAATGTCGGTGGCCGCGATTCCCGCGGCCTCCAGGACGCGGGGACTCGCCGCATTGCCGTTCACCGTGCGTATGTCCAGGCGATCCTGTAGATCCCGCAATGTCTCTTCGTCGGTGTCGATGACGGTGACGTCATTCGCTTCCTCGCGAGAGAGGTGGTATGCCGCCGTGCGGCCCACTTGCCCAGCACCTAGGATGATGATTTTCACAGCGAAGCTACTCTACACGAACGAGATTGGCGTACGACAGCATCAGCCATTTCGTGCCCTGCCTCTCAAAATTGACCTGGATCCGGGCATGCGGTCCGCTGCCCTCGAAATTGAGCACCACCCCGTCGCCGAACTTCGAATGCCGGACCCGGCTGCCCATGCGCATACCCGCGGCCGGCGCCTCCTCGAGGCCGGCGTTATGTTTCACGAATACCGGCCGGGACACCTGCAGCCGCGGCCGGATTTCCTCGATCAGATCGGGCGGAAATTCGCCGATGAAGCGGGAGGGTTGGCCATAAGTGTCCACGCCATACAGGCGTCGCTGCTCGGCATAGGTGATGTATAGCTGGCGCATGGCGCGAGTCGTGCCGACATAGCAAAGGCGGCGCTCTTCTTCCAATCCGGCCAAGTCGGCCACCGAGCGCTGGTGCGGGAACAGGCCGTCTTCCATGCCGGCGAGAAACACCACGGGGAATTCCAGACCTTTCGCCGAATGCAGGGTCATCATCTGCACGCAATCATCATAAGGGTCTGCCTGTCCCTCGCCGGATTCCAGGACCGCATGCGCGAGGAAGGACTCGAGCGGCGATAATTCGGCTTCGGCCTCGGTCTCGGGCGAAAATCCCCGGGCGGCGCTCACGAGCTCCAACAGGTTCTCGATTCGTGCTTCGCCCCGCTCGCCTTTTTCCTTCTTGAAATGCTCGATGAGCCCGCTCATTTGAATGACGTGATCGACCTGTTCGTGCAGTTCCAAACCCCGGACTTCCTGCGACAGCCTGTCGATCAGAGTCAGAAAGGCCTGCAGAGCCAGAGCGGCTCGCTGAGGAACCAGTCCACCCTGGATGCAGTTCATCGCGCCGGTCCACTGAGACGTGGCATTCGTGCGGGCGAAGTCGCGCACGGTGTCCGTGGTTTTGGCGCCGATGCCGCGCACTGGCAAATTCACCACGCGCTCGAAAGACGTATCGTCGGCCCGGCTGGCCACCAGGCGCAAATAAGCTAGTGCGTCCTTGATCTCGGCGCGCTCGAAGAAGCGCAGGCCCCCATAAACCCGGTACGGCATGCGCGCATTCAAGAAGGCTTCTTCAAAAACCCGGGATTGCGCATTCGAGCGATACAGCACCGCCACTTCGCGCCGCGCTCCGCCGTGAGCAACCCACTCGCGGATCCGATTCACCACGAAGTCGGCTTCGTCGCGCTCGTTGAAGGCCGCGTACAGCTTGACCCGTTCCCCATCCTCACCGCTGGTCCACAAGGTCTTGCCGAGCCGGCCGCCGTTGTTCGAGATCAGCGCATTCGCCGCCCGCAAAATTGTGCCGGTGGAACGATAGTTCTGTTCCAGCTTGTAAAGCACGGCTTGCGGAAAATCCCGGCGAAATTGCTGAAGATTTTCTACTCGTGCGCCGCGCCAACGATAGATGGATTGATCGTCGTCACCCACGACGAAGGGCATGCCCACCGGGCCCGCCAGCAACATGAGCCACTTGTACTGGATGGCGTTGGTATCCTGGAATTCATCCACCAGGACGTGGCGGAAGCGCGTTCTATAGTGTTGCAGCAGAGAGGGGTCGTCGCGCCACAATTCATAGGCGCGCAGCAACAGCTCGGCGAAATCCACCACCCCCGCCCGTTGACACGCTTCTTCGTAGGCATGGTAGATTTTGATCAATTGGCACCGGGTTGGATCACCCCCGTCCTTGATGTGCTTGGATCGATGACCCTCGTCCTTTTGGGCATTGATGAACCACAGGATTTCGCGCGGTATCCATCGAGTCTCATCCAGATCGAGCGCTTTCAATACCTTGCGCAACACCCTGGCCTGGTCCTCGGAGTCCAGAATCTGGAAGCTCTGCGGCAGGCCCGCTTCGCGCCAATGGATTCGCAGCAGCCTGTGCGCCAATCCATGGAAAGTACCCAGCCACATGGCGCCGCTCGGCAGGCCCAACAAGGTTTCGATGCGGCTGCGCATTTCCGCCGCGGCCTTGTTGGTGAACGTCACCGCGAGAATGCTGTTCGGCGAGGCGCCCTCGACCTGGATCAACCACGCGACCCGATGCACCAAGACCCGGGTTTTACCGCTGCCGGCGCCCGCCAACACCAGGGCGGCGCCCAGCGGTGAGGCTACGGCCTGTCGCTGGTCGTCATTGAGCCCGTCAAGTAGATGAGATACGTCCATAAGGGCGCGGATTGTACTTTAGCCAGAGATCCGCGCAGCCCCGAGTTGGCGGGCTGCTTTACGAAACTTTCTGCCGGTTTTCCTCGGCGAACTCAATCAGAGCCAGGACCAGGGAAAGCACCACCGGTCCGGCAATGACGCCGATGGCCCCGAAAGCCGGAATGCCGCCGAGCACGCCGATGAACACCGCCAGTGCGGAAATCCTGGCGCGCCCGGAAATGAGCATAGGTCGCAGGATGTTGTCGATGCCGCCCAGCAGGATGCCCCAGACCAGCATGAATATGCCGAAGCCCCAGCGGCCGTCGAAAAATAGCCAAATCACCGCCGGGCCCCAGACGAAGGCTGCCCCTCCCACCGGAAGCATGGACAGCAGGGCCGCGAGCACCCCGAACACCACCGGCGTGGGTAGGCTGGCAATCGTAAAACCGATGCCTATCAACACGCCCTGAAGAATCGCCGTCACGCTGGTTCCCACCACGATGGCACGGGTGACGGCACCCAATTGCCGGAACAGGCGCTCCTTGCGTTCTTCCGTGAGAGGAATCAGGCGGCGTCCGCGGGCCAGCATCAGATCACCGTCCCGCAGGAAAAAGAATAATAGAAACAACATGATCGCGAACGCCAGCAGCGAACCCAAGGCGCCCAGAAAAAACCCACCGCCCAAGCCGGCGGCGCGTTTCAGCACCTCGCGAGTGCCGGAGATCAGCCAGGACTGAATTTGCTCCGCCGAAATTCCCGTGTTGGCTTCCAGCCAACTGTTGATCCGGGCAATCCATGGAAATTGTTGCAGGTCCGAAAACGACTTGATGTCGAGTTCGGCCGCGGACTTCTGCATCTTTTGCAGCAACGTTGAAATCTGGGATACGAAGTCGATGGACAGTGCGCTCAATGGCAAAAGAAGACCTAAGGGCGCCAGCGCCGTCAGCAGGCCGGCCGCCATTTCCTTGCCTCGGAAGCGGCGCCTCAGGCGAATGTTCAGCGGATACAGCAGGAATGCCAGAAATGCGGCCCAGGCCATGGGCAACGCGAAGGGCGCGAAAATCAGAATCAACGCGTAACCCAGAATGGCCGCTACGACGAGCGCGAAAACCCGCGGATAAAAGCTCGATGGAGTTGGCATCGCGCCATCCTAGCATTCGGGCCGCCGATCGCCTCCGGGCGGCTCCTCAAAATGAGCGCGGACGCGTACTATCAGGGTCTTTGCAGTGCCTGCAGCGGATAAACAATGATAACAATTACCGTCAACAATCAAATGCTTAGCGTCGATGCCGCATCGGACACGCCACTCCTCTGGGTGCTGCGCGATCACCTGGGCATGACCGGCACCAAATTTGGGTGCGGCATGGCGCTGTGCGGTGCCTGCACCGTGCACATCGATGGCGCGGCGACTCGATCCTGTGTACTGCCCTTGAGTGCAGTGGCGGGCAAATCCATTACCACCATTGAAGGCCTCTCGAAGGACCGTAGCCACGCGGTGCAAAAGGCATGGCTGGAGATCGACGTACCCCAGTGCGGCTATTGCCAGTCCGGGCAGATCATGTCCGCCGCGGCGCTCCTGAAAACCAACCCGAAACCCAATGACGCTGACATCGACGCGGCCATGTCCGGCAATATTTGCCGCTGCGGTACCTATCCAAGAATTCGCAAGGCCATCCATCGGGCAGCGGAACTGTTGGCAACGAGTGGCGCGAAATGAGACCGGTCAGCGAGCTGAGCCGGCGCGAGTTTCTCAATGTCACGGCCACCGTCGGCGGTGGCTTGATCCTGGCATTGACGCTGCCCGGGCGTGCCGGTAAATCGAGCTCCGCGGCGGCTGCGACCATCGCCACTGCCGGACCTTCGGCTGCGACGCAGAGCCAATTGAATGCTTGGCTGCAGATTGCGCGAGACAATTCGATTACCGTCATCGTCGACCGATCCGAGATGGGCCAGGGCGTCTACACCGCATTACCCATGCTGCTGGCGGAAGAGCTGGACATCGACCTGGAGGTGATCAACGTCGTGGCCGCACCGGTGGGGGATGCCTACATCAACCCGGGCAACGGGGGCCAGGTCACGGGAACCAGCAACAGCGTGCAGGACGCTTGGGACAAGCTGCGAATGGCCGGTGCAACGGCGCGCACCATGTTGGTGTCGGCCGCGGCCAAACATTGGCGGATCGATGCCGCCCAATGTCACGCCAAGAATGGCACCGTGGTCAACGCACAAGGCAAGGTGCTGACTTATGGCCAGCTGGCCGATGCGGCCGCGAAGGAAGCCGTCCCGAAGGACGTCAAATTAAAGTCCAAAAATAATTTTCAAATCATCGGCACGTCGCGATCCCGTATCGACACGCCCGGCAAAGTGGACGGCAGCGCCGAGTTTGGTCTGGATGTCAAGCTACCCGGAATGCTCTATGCCGCGCTCGCGCAGAGCCCGGTGCTGGGCGGCAAAGTGAAGACGGTCGATTCCGCGGCAGCGGAAAAAATGCCCGGCGTGCGCAAGGTGATGATCACCTCCAGCGGCGTCGCCGTAGTGGCGGATCATTTTTGGCAGGCGCTGAAGGCCCGCAAGGCGCTGACCCTAACCTGGGATCCGGGCGCCAATCTAGGACTCGACAACGCCGTCATTGCGGCCATGCTGAAAAAAACTGCGGCGGCGGGCGCCGGTCTGTCCGCGCGCACGGATGGCAATGCGGAGCAGGCACTCAAGTCCGCGAAACAACGTCTGAGGGCCGCCTACTACGTGCCGCTGCTGGCGCACGCCACCATGGAGCCCATGAATTGCACCGCCGACGTCAAGGCCGACGGCTGCGACTTGTACGTGGGTACGCAGGTGCAACAGGTGTCGCAAGTAACGGCTGCGGCCGCCGCCGGGTTGCAGCCTGCCCAAGTGAGGGTGTTTACCACGCTGATCGGCGGCGGTTTCGGCAGGCGTCTGGACATAGACTTCATCCCCGCGGCGGTCGAGGCATCGAAGGCTCTCGGGGTGCCCGTGAAGGTGATTTGGACTCGCGAAGACGACATGACTCATGACACCTATCGTCCGCCCGCGTATGAAGAAGTCAGCGGCGGACTGGACGCATCGGGAAAGCTCGTTGCCTGGAAATTACATATCACCAGTCCGTCCATCACGGCCCGCATGTTTCCGCCCGTCAAAGGTGTCGACGATTCCGTGATAGAAGCGGCCGTCAACAATCTCTACGACGTTCCCAATCTGGCGGTAAGTTACTCCCGCCAGGAAATCGGCATCGATGTGGGTTACATGCGCTCCGTGAGCCATTCACCGAATTGTTTCGTGATCGAAAGTTTCATGGATGAGTTGGCGGCTCTAGCCGGTAAGAATCCCCTCGATTTTCGCATGCAGCATCTGGCCAAGAAGCCACGTCAGAGGCATGTCCTGCAGCTCGCCGCCGAGCGCGCCGGTTGGGGTAAGGCTGCGCCGGGCCGCTTTCAGGGTATTGCGCTGATGGAAGGCTATACCACCCATCTGGCACAAGTCGCGGAAATTTCCATCGTCGGCGGCGATATCAAGGTGCACAAACTAGTCTGTGTCGTGGACTGCGGCCAGAAAGTCAATCCGCGGATCGTGGAATCGCAAATCGAAAGCGGCATCGTCTTCGGACTTTCAGCCGCATTGTGGGGCGACGTGACCATCGTGGCGGGGCAAGTGCAGCAGACCAACTTCAACAATTACCGGGTGCTGCGCAACAACGAGTTGCCCGAACTCGATGTGCATCTCGTGGACAGCGACGAGACGCCGGGCGGCATCGGCGAGGCGGCAGTGCCGTTGGTTGCGCCCGCACTCTGCAACGCCATATTTGCGGCGACGGGCACGCGCTTACGCGCGCTGCCCATCGCCGGGCAGAAGTTGCAAAAGACCTAGTTCAGATCACAGCGTGCGAGTCGAGGCTTCGCGTCCCGGCGATGTTTGCTGGGAGGCCGAGACGCCGACGCGAACGGCGCCTTAGCGCCTGCCCTTGAATGCATTGGCCAAGGCCTCTGCCATCGCACCGCCGCCGATGGGCTGCGATTGCACGCGAGCAGCGCGCGCCGCGGGCCGACGCTCAGGCTTCTGGGGCGAGGGGCCGCCGTCGCGAGGACGTGATGCCTGGTCTTCCAGCCGCATGGTCAAAGCGATGCGTTTGCGCTTCTCGTCCACCTCGAGCACTTTCACTTTGACCACATCGCCCGCCTTCACCACTTCACGCGGGTCTTTGACGAATTTATTGGCCAACATGGATATGTGCACCAGGCCGTCTTGGTGCACGCCGATATCGACGAAAGCGCCGAAGTTGGTGACGTTGGTGACCGTGCCTTCGAGCACCATGCCGGGCTTCAAGTCTCGGATCTCTTCGATGCCTTCCTTGAATTCCGCGGTCTTAAACTCCGGGCGAGGATCGCGCCCCGGCTTTTCCAGTTCCGCCAGGATGTCGCGCACGGTCGGCAATCCGAAACGCTCGTCGGTGTAGCTCGACGGGTTCAATTTCTTGAGCGTCGCCGCATCGCCGATCAACTCCCGCGCCGGGCGCCTGAGATCGGCCAGAATGCGCTCCACCAGCGGATAAGCCTCAGGATGTACCGACGACGCATCCAGCGGGTTTTCACCCTGCATGACGCGCAAGAACCCCGCGGCCTGCTCGAATGTTTTCGCGCCCAGGCGCGGTACTTTTTTCAAGGCGTCGCGCGAAGCGAAGGCACCGTGTTGGTCGCGATGACTGACAATGTTCTCGGCGAGCGTGGATGAAAGTCCGGAAACGCGAGCCAGTAGCGCCGGCGACGCGATATTCACGTCCACTCCGACCGCGTTCACGCAGTCCTCCACCACTCCGTCGAGGCTGCGCGCCAGCCGAGTCTGCATCACGTCGTGCTGATACTGACCGACGCCGATGGACTTCGGGTCGATCTTGACCAGCTCTGCCAGGGGATCTTGCAGGCGTCGCGCGATAGACACGGCACCGCGCAATGTCACGTCCAGTGTTGGAAATTCATTCGCCGCCAATTCGGACGCCGAGTACACCGATGCCCCCGCCTCCGAGACCACCACCTTCGTGAGCTTCAAATCCGGGTGTAGTTTCATCAACTCGCCCGCGAGCTTGTCGGTTTCGCGCGAGGCAGTGCCGTTGCCGATGCTGATCAGATCTACGGCATGCTTCTTTGCCAATATCGCGAGCGCCTTGAGAGTGCCGTTCCAGTCATTGCGCGGCACGTGCGGATAAACGGTCGCGGTCTCGAGTAATTTACCGGTGCGATCTACGATGGCGAGCTTCACGCCGGTGCGCAGTCCCGGATCGAGCCCCATGGTGACGCGCGGGCCCGCGGGTGCCGCCAGCAGCAGGTCGTGAAGATTGTTCGCAAAAACCCGGATGGCTTCTTCTTCCGCATGCTGACGCAGCTCGGTCAGCAGCTCGGATTCCATTTGCCACGACAGCTTGACCTGCCAGGTCCAGCGCGCGGTCTGCAACAGCCACGCGTCGGCGGGCTGCTTTCGATCCGCAATGCCAAAACGCGCCGCGATCCTGGCCTCGCTGGAATTGAACGGTGCGGTGCCGGCTACCGCCTCGGCTGTGATTTCCTCGGGCAATTTCAGCGATACGCTCAGGATTGCCTCCTTGCGCCCGCGAAACAGCGCGAGCGCACGATGCGGCGGCACTGCCTTGAACGCCTCCTGATACGCAAAGTAGTCACGAAACTTGGCGCCCGCCTCTTCTTTGCCTTCCGCCACCGCCGACACCAGCACGGCGTTGGCCTGCAAATGAGCTCGCAGACCCGCCAGCAACTCGGCATCCTCGGCAAATTGCTCCATCAACACCTGACGCGCGCCGTCAAGCGCTGCCTTCACATCGGGGACCCCTGGGTTATCACCCTGCTCCGTGGTGAAAGGTGCCTTGAGGTACTTGACCGCTTCGCTCTCGGGGTTCAGTGAGTGATCGGCGAGCAGGGCCGCAGCGAGGGCATCGAGGCCGGCTTCGCGCGCAATCTGCGCCTTGGTGCGGCGCTTCTGCTTGTAAGGCAGGTAAAGATCCTCAAGCCGCTGCTTGGTGTCCGCCGCTTCTATCGAGGCGCGCAGAGCCGGGCTGAGCTTGCCTTGTCCCTCGATGCTCGAAAGAATCGCCGATCGCCGCTCCGCCAGCTCGCGCAGATAAATCAGGCGCTCCTGCAGCTTGCGTAACTGAGTATCGTCCAGAGCGCCGGTAGCCTCCTTTCGATAGCGCGAAATAAAGGGCACCGTCGCGCCCTCGTCCAACAATGCGATAGCCGCTACGACTTGGTGCGTGGCGGCGGACAGCTCTTGAGCAATGAGACTTTCAATTGAAGCGGGCATGAGTACCGGATGTCTGATCGAGGGGTGCGCACTATGCAGAATTGCATGGCCCGAGACAAGCCGCGATTGGGCGGTATAAGACGTTGCCGAGGAAACGTCAGACAATAGTCAAGGTCGGTCGTTGAAGGCTCGATCGCCCAGGCGGCATTAGTTGTGCCTTGGGGAGAATGTCCAGATGCAGGGACACGTTCAACCCTTGGCCTTCGCTATCCACTCATCGACTTCTCTTTCCAGCAGCGTCAGCGGGACGCCGCCGTTCTCGAGCACCACGGCGTGGAAATCCTTGAGGTCGAATTTGGGCCCGAGCGCCGCCTTGGCCCGCTCACGCAGCTCGAGGATCTTGAGCTGTCCCACTTTATAGGCACACGCTTGACCGGGCTGGCCCATATAGCGTTCCACCTCGGTGACGACTTCGCTCTCGTTCATGCCCGTCGTGGAGACCATGTAAGCGATGGCCTGCTCGCGAGTCCAACCCTTGGCATGCAGTCCCGTGTCCACGACCAAGCGCGCCGCGCGGAACATCTCGGACTCGAGCCGTCCAAGCTCGCCAAAGGGATCGTCCTTGTACATGCCGATCTCCGACGCCAGTCTCTCGGCATACAGAGCCCAGCCTTCCGCATACGCCGAGTACAGCGTCTGCTGGCGGATCAAAGGCAGGTCTTTTAGATTCTGGGCGATCGAGATCTGGAAATGATGTCCGGGAATGCCTTCATGGTAAGCGAGGGTTTTCATGGTCCACGTCGCCGTCTCATTCACGTCACGCAGATTCGCGAAGAACGTGCCGGGCCGCGAGCCGTCCATGGCGGCCGCCTGGTAGTAGGCCCCCGCCACATTATTCTCGGCTGAAACCGGCACTCGCTGGACCAGCAATTTCTCGGGCGGCACGATGCGGAAATACTCCGGCATGCGCGCATTCACCTGGTCGAGGATCTGCTGGTACCTGGCCAGCAATTGCTTGCGGCCTTCGTCGGTGTTCGGCAGCAGAAAGCGTGGATCCTTGTGCAGGGCCTGCACGCGTTCGGCGACGCTGCCCGTGGTCAAGCCCTGAGCTTTGAGCAGCGCTTGCATTTCGGCACCGACGCGCGCCACCTCGGAGAGGCCCAGTTCATGCACCTGATCCGGCGTGTAGTCGGTAGTGGTCATTTGTCTGAGGGCCGCAGCGTAGTACGCGGCGCCGTTCGCCAATCGGCCTACGCCCGCTGCCTGGGTGGCCGCCGCGGCGCGCTGCGATTCCAGCGCCGCGGTCATGCGGACGAAAGCGGGGTAAATCTGATTCTTGACGGCGTCCTTTGCCTGACGCGTGAGATCGGACTGCTCGGCCGCATCGATGCCCTTGGCCCCCTTCATGCGCTCGACGAAGGTGGTGACCAGGGGGCTGTCTTGCGGACTGGATCGCACCGTGTCCTTGATGCCGCTTTCGCTCTTCTCGAGCAGCGAGATCGGCAGCACGACTCCGGCCTTGGCCTGCCGCAGCATTTCGGCGGTCACTGCATCGAGCTTGTCACCCGTGGCCTCGAGCCGTTTGACGTAGTTGCGCGCAGTCTTGGAATTCTTGACCACGTGCTGGGTCTCGAGAAAATTTGGCAGCTGAACCTGAGTGCCCCACATCGGAGCGATCGGATAAAGTCCTTCGGAGGACAGCCAGTCGAAGCGTTTGAACGTCAATGCCGTCTCGTACTGGTCGAGCAAGATGTCGTAGGTCAGCTGATCCTGGGTTCCGAGCTTACTGCGATCGAATTGCTTGACCTGCCGTGCGAAACGTTCCATGGTCGCATAGTCATCGTCCCGCTTCTTGACCCCGACTTCCGCCAGCTTGCCGGAGTGCCAGTCGAGTGCCGTGCCGTCGACGATGCCTACCTGAGTGAACACCTCGGGATTGTCGACCAGAAATAGCAGAGCCTGCCGGTTCGCGAGTTCGTTGATGGTGAAAGGCTTGCCGAGCGCGATCCGGTATCCCGCGTATGCGCCGACCAGGAGTACCGCCAGCCCGATCGAGCCCAGTACCTTCCAAATCTTTTTCATTGTCGAGTTTCCTTTCGAGTGTTTGTATTTTTCTCTGTGTGTCGTGTCGCAGGCTCGCGGTCGAGTTGATCCGCAATCGAAGTTACGCCTTGAATAGACAGTAATGATCGATAATCAGCGCGGCGAACAGCAGCATCAAGTAGGTGATCGAGAACTTGAACGTCCGCATGGGCAGTTCGGGCCGCAGGCCGCGTTGCAGCGCCAGCACGTAATAAAGAAATCGGCCGTTGAGCACCAGGGCAATCCCTAAGTATATGAATCCGCTCATGCCGGTGAGATAGGGAAGGAGCGTGGTCAATATCAATAGAATGGTGTACAGCACGATTTGCAAGCGGGTGTACGGGATGCCGTGGGTTACCGGCAACATCGGAATGCCGACCTTCGCGTAATCGTCGCGACGCGCGATGGCAAGGGCCCAGAAATGCGGCGGGGTCCAAGTAAAAATGATGAGGAACAAGAGCAGTGCATGCGGGTCTATGGTGTTCGTGACCGCGGCCCAGCCGAGTATCGGAGGCGCGGCCCCGGCAGCCCCGCCGATCACGATGTTCTGCGGCGTCGCGCGCTTCAGCCACATCGTATAAACCATGGCGTAACCAATCAACGAGCAGAAAGTCAATGCCGCGGTCAGTCCGTTGACCATCAGCCACAGAATCAGCATGGAGGTCAGCGCGAGCACGGTGGCGAAGATCACGGCGTTGCGTTTCTGTAGATGTCCCGTAGGAAGTGGTCGATGGCGGGTGCGTCCCATTTGCTCATCGATGCGGCGGTCCAGCACATGATTGAAGGCGGCGGCGGACCCGGATGCCAATGCAATTCCCAAGGTACCGAAAATCAGTGCGGGCAGAGGCACCATTCCCGGAGATGCCAGCACCATGCCGACGATGGCGGTGAACACGATCAGCAGGCTGACTTTGGGCTTGGTGAGCTCCAAGTAGTCCCGCCATCGGTTGCTCCCTGCCAGGGCGATCGGCGGGTTATCGGGAAGGGTCGGCATGTTGCAAGCGTACCATGTCGATTGCTGGGGTCGGCCAAAGGGCACGCAGCAAAGTCGCCATGCTGATGACCAGAAAAGCGGCGCCCGCATTATGCAGGGTCGCCAGCGGCAGAGGCACGCCCCAATGCACGGTCGCCGCACCGATGCAAATCTGCGCGGCGACGGCAACTACCACCAGCAGCCCGGTTCGGGCGAGTCTGCGGTTTTTGGCGGTCACCAGGGTCAGGACTCCGAGGCTGATCAACACGCAGCCGGTCACCAGAGCGCCCACGCGATGGGTGAAATGAATGGCCGCACGCGCGGGATTGGCCAGCACCCCGCCTTCGTAGTCGATGCCGAGGCCGCGCCACAGCACGAAGGCATCGTGAAAATCCATGGGTGGCCACCACGAGTGTTGGCAGGTCGGCAGATCCGGACAGGCCACCGCGGCGTAGTTGGTGCTGGTCCAACCGCCGAGAGCGATTTGCAGCACAAGAACCGCAAAGCCTATCAGAGCGAACTTACGTAGCGCCGTCTCGCGCCCCGTGAGCTGCCGCGCCTGCGGGGTCAGAGACAGCCACCACAGTAGACCCAGGGTAGTAAGACCACCCAATAGGTGCCCTGTGACTATCAAGGGCCTGAGCAGCAAGGTCACCGTCAACGCACCGAGCGCACCTTGCAGGCAAACGACCATGAACAACAAGGCCACGGGTAGGAGTGGTTGATCGCGGTCCTTGCGGAATCTCAGCGCCCATACCAGCAAAATCGCGATGACCAGTCCCAAAGTCGTCGCGAAATACCGATGAACCATTTCGTGCAAGGCCTTGGCGAACTGAAACCCAGACTGCGATTCGGCGTGGCCGGCATTGGGATAAATATGTCCATAGCAACCCGGCCAGTCGGGGCAACCTAATCCGGCATCGGTGAGACGTACCCAGGCGCCGAGCACGACCACGGCCGCCGCCAGCAGCGCGCCCGCTAACGCCAATCGCCTGAACCAGAACAAACGTCGGTGCGGATGCATGGGCGCTAACCGATGGACGACAGTCGCAGTAAACGCTTCATGTCTTCGAGCATGCCCTTCGATTTCGCATCGGCGGCATAGGACATCATGAGATTGCCGAGTGGATCGATCAGATAAACGCGCGGCGACGTGACGGTGGTCCCTGGGGCGGGGTCGAGTCCGGGTAGCAGCGCAAGCAGGGGAGCATCCGCCGCGTCGGCGCGGATCGCGATCAGGTCGGGGTGTTGGTCGTGCAAAAACTGCGCGTCGCAGCATCCGGCATCGGCGATGAACACGCGTTGTACTC